>PPFU01003178.1_pt1 | contig 18466 bp, 11 predicted proteins | sample 1535991 | NCBI WGS metagenome assembly PPFU01 (sample SAMN04901290, study PRJNA319586) | Hypolithon metagenome, whole genome shotgun sequencing project. | isolation source: Antarctic Hypolithon | place: Antarctica: Miers Valley | collected 2014
CGCGCTACCGGGCTGCGCTACACCCCGAATATGTATGTCTTGCAGAATCAGGAAGAGCAGAGAGGGCACGACCTTATCGCCTGAGCGGGCTGTGCTACATCCTGGATTCGCTTCGGTGCCTGCTGGCGCGGGAGCCGAAGAGGGGTGTCAATATACGGAGGCACGGTGCCGGGCAACCCACTTTGCAGAAATCGAACACGCGTAGTGGCTTACAGCAAGCGGCGGTTGCGGAGGCAGCGCTCGAGCCAGCGGCGCTTCTGCTCCAACTCCGGGAGGCTGAGGTTGCCCTGCGCGCCGCCCACGACCGCTTTGGCGCGCGCGTGGATGGCACGGATGTCGGTGGGGCGCGGGGTGGCCTGGAGCAGGTGGCACAGCTCGTTGGCGAGCGTGGCGCACGTCTTGCGCAGCGCCTTCTCGCGGGCGGCGACGTCTACCACGGCAGGGGGCATCTCGCGCAGGTGCAGCTGCGCGCCGGCTGTGCCCGAAGTGAGTTCGAGCGCGTGCGACTTGCTGCGCTGGTGCTCCACGTGCGTCAACTCCCACCGGGTGCGCTCGGGCGCTTTGGCCGGGGCCGCGCCGCCGCCCGCCCGCTTGGCCCGCAGCTTGACACCTATCTGCTGCTCGCTCGTGATCCATTCGAGCACGTGCACCACGTCTGAGTCGTTGGCCGCGTAGAGGTCGCACAGGTTGGCTTCTTCTGGCCACCCGTCGAAATAACGCATTCCGCGAAACACCTGCTGGAGGGTTTTGGCGGGCGCACGCACGAGGTCGGCCTTGACGATGACCGAGATGGGCTTGATGTCCGTGCCTTCGCCGATCATGTCTACCTGCACCATCACGTCGAGGTCGCCGTTGCGGTAGCGCGCCAGCGTGTCGGCGCACGCGCGGGCGGGCAGGTCCTGCCCGATGCGGGCCGAGCGGACGTGCCCGAAGTGCGCCCGGATAAAGGCGAGGATGGCGGCGGCGTGCTTGTTGCTCATCGCGATGACGAGCATCTGGTGGGTGGCCGCGCCGGGCCGGATGCCGCCGCGCGCGGCTTCGAGGGCGAGTGCGCGCCGCTTGGCGTCGAACTGCTCGAAAGCAGGCCGCAGCAGCGTGTCGAGGTAGACATCGTGGAAGCGCAGCTTGCGCCGGGCCAGAAAGGCGTCCACCTCTTTGCTGTCCCGGGCGATCTCGCGGAGGCCCGACAGGGTGACCTCCACCTCTTCGCCCGTGTCGTCGCGCACCATTTTGAGGCGGTAATCCACCACGTGCGCCGCCACGCGCTTGAGGATTCCGCCCTCGGCGTGCGCGTCGCGCATGGTGACTTCGTGCAGGGCCACGTAGTACTGCTCGCCGTCCTCGCGCACTTCCAGCGGCACCCCGAACAGCGTTTTGTTGTCGCTGCGCATGGGCGTGCCAGAGAGCGCGATGCTGCCTGCGTGCGGGAGCTGCCCTACCTGTTGCGCCCACGTGCCATCGTCGGAGAGGTGGTGCACCTCGTCGAAAACGAACAGGCACGGCGCCGTGGCGCAGTAGCGCGCGAGGGCGCGGTGGCCGCCCGTACCGCTGGCGTACTGGTAGGTGGTGACGACGATCTGCGTGTTCAGGTTTTTGAGAAACACGCGGTCAGAGTCGGCCACGCAGAACGAGAACGGCGGCGCGCCAAGGTCGTGGAAAACGCGCGCGAGCGCATCGGCGTCGGCGTACTGATCGCGCAGGTTGCCACGCGGCACGAACACCACCAGCTTCTGCGCCACGCCCAGCCGGTGCGCGATCACGAACGAAGCGAGGGCGGTGATGGTTTTGCCGTAGCCGGGCACGAACACGCCGAGAAGCTCGGTTTCGCCCTTCGCGAGCGCATGTGCGAGCTTGCCCAGAAACTGCGCCTGCCCGTCACGCAGGCGGAAGCCGTCGCGCAGGGCGAGGCCGGGGATGGCAGAGGAAAGCGCGGAGTCGGGCGGGCACGGCGGCGGGGAAAGCGGCAACACAGAAACAGAACTACAGAGAGTCGGGCGGCGGGGGGGCAAACCTACAACAGCCGCGCGGCGAGCGGAAGGCCGCGCCCGCTGATATGTGGAGAGATCGTGTGAGAAAGACGCGCGTCGCGGTGGCAGAGAGCTTGCGCCCTGCTGCTCATCCCATCGCCGCGTACATCTCGTCGATGGTGTCGGCGTACTGGGCTTCGATGGCTTTGCGCTTGAGCTTCATCGTCGGCGTCATCAGCTCGTTTTCGACCGTGAACGGCTCGCGGACCAGCCGGAAACCGCGGATCTTCTCGTGCGAAGCGGCGCCTTTCGAGTATTCGCGGAAAAAGGTCTCGAAATGTGCCTTCAAGTCGGGGTGGGCAAAAGCAGCGTCTTCGCTGTCCGTCCCTGTGAGCGTCTGCGCAGCGTCGAAGTTGGGCACGACGAGCGCCGTCAGAAACTCGCGCCCCTCGCCGATCACCATCACCTGGTCAATCAGCGGCTCCGTCTTGAAGCTGTCCTCGATAGGGCCGGGGTAGATGTTTTTGCCGCCCTTCGACACGATCATGTGCTTGATGCGGTCGGTGATCTGCAGGTAGCCGTTGACGAAGCGGCCTACGTCGCCCGTGTGGTACCAGCCCTTGGCGTCGATGGCCTCGCGGGTAGAGGCCTCGTTGTTCCAGTAGCCTTTCATGATGTTCGGCCCCTTCGCCACGATCTCGCCTTCTTCGGTGTTGATCGTAGCCTTGGAGGCGTCATCGCCCGACACCTCGGCGATAAGCTTACCGTCTCGCATGATGCCTACCGTCACGCCGCCCAGCACGCGGCCCACGGTGCCATAGCGTGGCGCGTCGAGCGGGTTGGCGGTGAGTACGGGCGAGGTTTCGGTGAGGCCGTAGCCTTCGACGATGGTGACGCCTGCGGCGCGGAAAAACTCACCAATGGCTTTGGGAAGCGCTGCGCCACCCGAGACGGCAAAGCGCAGGTTGCCGCCGAGCTTGTCGTGCAGCTTGCTGAATACGAGTTTGTGGGCAATCTTCTGCTCGGCGGCGAGGATGGGGCCGAGGCTGCGCCCCTGCGACCGGCGCTCGGCGGCTTTCTGCCCCACGCCCACGCTCCAGCCGAAAATCTTTTTCTTGAAGGCTGAGCCTTCCTCCACGCTTTTCGTGACAGCGGTGTAGACCTTCTCGAACAGGCGCGGCACCGAGATCATCACCGTCGGGCTGACTTCGAGCAGGTTTTTGGAGACGGTGTCTACGCTCTCGGCATACGAGATAAGCGCGCCGCAGGCCAGCACAACGGTGTAGCCTGCCGTCCGCTCGAACGAGTGGCAGAGCGGCAGAAACGACAGGTGGTGGTCGTTGGGGCCGAAGTCGAACCGGTCGAGCGCGGCGGTGGCGTTGGAGGCGAAGTTGCAGTGGGTGAGCATCACCCCTTTGGGCTCGCCCGTGGTGCCGCTGGTGTAGATGAGGGCGCTGAGGCTGTCGGGCGTCACGTCGCGGCCCAGCGCTTGTAGTGTTTCGGTATGATCGGCGTAGTAGGCACGGCCCGTTTCGAGCGCGGCTTCCCAGGCTTCAACGTATTCCGGGTGCTCACCGCGCAGGTCGCTCATGGTAACGACGCGCTCCAGGTCGGGGCACTCGTCGAAAATGGATTCGGCCTTGCGCAGCTGCATCGAGGTAGAGACGATGAGGATCTGCGCGCCCGCGTCTTTGACGATGTAGCCTACCTGCGAGGCGGGCAGCGTGGTGTACAGCGCCACGTTGATAGCGCCGAGCAGCTGGGTGGCGAGGTCGGTGATGGCCCACTCAGGCCTGTTCTCAGACAGGATGGCGACCCGGTCGCCGGGACGCACGCCGGTGCTGTGGAGGTAGCCCATCATCGCGTGGACGTCGTCCATGAGCGCCGTCCAGGAAATGCCGATCCATTCCTTCGTGCGCTTGTCTTTGTAGCGCATCACCACACGCTGCTGGCCCGCGTAATGATGCGTAAGCCCGTCGACGAGTTGGGGGATGGTCTCAAACGGTACGAGGGAAGGCATATGGATATAGGGGTAATGTCGGGAAGACCAAGTCTTGTTGAAAGAAAGGTGAAGTAAGGCGGTTCCGCCACATTTCTTTAGGCCTGCCCCACAGCCTGACTGATCGTGGTAAAGCCGTCGCGGTCGAGGCGCTCGACCAGGCCCTGCTTGATATCGCGCACCACGCCTGGCCCGTGATACACGAGGGCGGTGTACAACTGCACGAGCGAGGCCCCCGCGCGGATTTTTTCGTACGCGGCGTCTGCCGAGTCTACCCCGCCGAGGCCGATGATGGGGAGGGTGCCACCGGTGCGCTGGTAGAGGTAGCGCACCAGATGCGTGCTGCGGGCGCGCAGCGGAGGCCCGCTCAGGCCCCCGCGGCCTATAGCTGCTACCTGCGCCGTGTCGGTGTGCAGGCCGTCGCGGTCGGAGGCCGTGTTGGTGGCGATAAAGCCGTCGATGCCGTACTGTTGCGCCAGCGCAACGGTCTCATCCACCTGGCTGTCGAACACGAAGCGCACCGACAGCGGCGGGGCGAGTTTGAGGAGCACGGGCGGCGGCTGGGTGAGTCGGCCCCGCTCGGCGGCGATAACCTGCAGCAAAGGCTCCAGCGCCTCGGGCTCCTCGAAGGTTTTGCCCTCGGCGGTGTTGGGGCACGAGATGTTGAGCGCCACGTAGTCCGCGTGCGGCGCGAGCAGGCTGAACGAGGTGCGGAAGTCTTCGAGTGCCTTTTCGCCCAGAATGGACGGATCGTGCGTCTTGGCGATGTTGACGCCCAGCGGGCGGGAGGAACGCGCGGTGCGCAGCCGGCGGACGATGCGGGCTGCACCCTCGTTGTTGAGGCCGAGCCGGTTGACGAGCGCCTCGTCCTCGGGCAGCCGGAACAGGCGGGGCCGCGGGTTTCCCCGCGACGGCAACGCGGTGACTGAGCCGACTTCTGCCGAGCCAAAGCCCACCTTTTCCCAGAACGGGATCAGGCGCGCGTTTTTGTCGAAGCCGGCTGCCAGCCCGACGGGGTTGGGAAAGTCGAGATTCCACAGGCGCACCGCCAGGCGGCTGTCTTCAAAGGCAAACGCGTTTGTGACGATGCCCTTGCCCACGGATTGTCCGAGCCGCGCTGCGCGCATTCCCAAGTGGTGGGCGCGTTCGGCGTCGAGGTGGAAAAGGAGGCTGCGGAAGAACCCGTACATTGGCGGAAGAGCGAGAAAGCTCAAAATCCGAAAAAGCACCCGCCTGCGCCACTTTCCATCCTGACTGCTCATGCCTGTCACGCTTTTCCAGATCGACGCCTTTACCCGTACCCCGTTTAAGGGCAATCCAGCGGGGGTATGTTTGCTGCCCAGCCCACGCCCCGACGCGTGGATGCAGGACGTGGCGCGCGAGATGAACCTGTCTGAGACGGCTTTTCTCGTTCCGCGTGGCGGCGCGTACAGCCTGCGCTGGTTTACCCCGACCGTAGAGGTCGACCTGTGTGGCCATGCCACGCTCGCAAGCGCGCACAGCCTGTGGGAGCAAAATCTCGTTCCGCCCGACCACGCTATCACGTTCGAGACGAAAAGCGGTGCGCTCGTCTGCCGCCGCCGCCCGGACGCGTGGATCGAGATGGACTTTCCCGCGGTGCCGGTGCGGCGCACCCGAACGCCCCGGGGACTCGTGCGCGCGCTCGGGATGACGCCCCGTTACGTGGCCACCAACGGAATGGACCTGCTCGTGCTGCTGCGCGACGCCGACCTCGTCAGAAATCTTGATCCCGACCAGACGCGCCTTGCGACCGTTGAAACGCGCGGCGTCATCGTAACCGCTGTAGCCGACGAGAACGACGAGGCCGACTTTGTGTCGCGCTTTTTCGCGCCGCGCGTGGGTGTGCCCGAAGACCCGGTGACAGGCTCGGCGCACTGCGCGCTCGGGCCTTTCTGGAAATCCAAGCTGCGCAAGAAAGTGCTGCTCGGCCGTCAGGTCAGCGCCCGCGGCGGGCTGGTAGAGGTCGAGCCGAAGAAAGACCGTGTGCTGCTGCGCGGGCAGGCGGTGACGGTGCTGCGCTGCGCGCTGCTGCATAGCTGATGCGCGAGGGGCATCAGGCCGGGTATTGCTGAGCGACGTACGCGCCTGCGCCGAGCCCGGCGGCGCGGCCGGTAGACCAGGCCCACATAAAGTTATAGCCGCCGATGGGGCCGAAAGCATCGAGCAGCTCGCCGCAGAGAAAGAGGCCTGCGTGGCGGCGGCTTTCGTGCGTGCGCGGGTCCACCTCGCCCAGCGCCACGCCGCCGCCGGTGACCTCGGCCTTTTTGTAGCCCTCGTCGCTTGTCCACGGCAAGGGGTAGCGCGCGAGCCTTTCTACCAGCCTGGTGCGCTCGTCGCGGCGCAGGTGCGCGCGGATGGTATCGGCAGCGATACCGGCCTCGGCCATCAGGGCGTCGGCGAGGCGCGTGGGGAGGTGGCGGCGCAGCAGCACACCCACCGTGCCCGGCCCATCGGCGCGCAGCGCCGCGTCCCACGCCTCGGCATCCCAGCCGCTCCACTGTACGAAAAGCGGCTGCCGTCCTTCTCCCCGCAAGCGCGACTGCACGGCAAGGTGCGACACATCCAGCACGGCCGGGCCGCTGTAACCCCGGTGGGTAAACAGAAAGCCGCCCATTCGCTCGAACCGCCCTTTTTTGAGCGGCGCGACAATTCGGGCAGACAGTGATATGCCGGCGAGGTCGGCGTGAGGGGTGGGCTGCGCGGTAAGCGGGGTGAGCGCGGGATAGGTAGGCTGGAGGGTGTGGCCGAGAGCCACGCAGAAACGCAGCCCGTCGCCGTCGCTGCCGGTGTTGGGGACAGAGAGGCCGCCCGTGGCCAGCACGACGGCCTTCGCAGGCAGCGCCTTGCCGTCGGCGAGCGTCAGGTGCCAGCCGTCGCCACCGGCGTGCTGGAGGCCCATGACCCGCGTGTCGAACAGAAACGAGACCCCGGCGCGTCGGCAGGCCTCGACCAGTTTGTCGCGCACGTCCTGGGCGCGGTTCGAGGTGGGGAAAAGCTTTCCCGTCTCGGGCTCAATGGAAAGGGCAAGGCCGATGTCGTCCTCGAAAAAGCGGCGCTGCGCCTCAAGCGGCCACGAGAGCAGCATCCGCCGCAGCGTGTTGGGCGAGGACTCCGTCACGAACTGCGCGGGCGAGGCCTCGGAGGGCAGCACGTTACAGCGCCCGCCCCCGCTGGCGACGATCTTTTTGCCGCCCTGCCGGGTGCGCTCTACCAGCAGCACAGCCGCGCCCGCGCGGGCCGCGAACAGCGCCGCCATCAGCCCGGCTGCCCCCGCGCCGACGACGGCGACAGACGGGGCGTTTACTGACGAGAAAGGGCGGGCAAGAGGCATGGGAGGACAAAGCGCAGCAAAGGGACGCCCCGCAAACCGGTGGCGTCCCTTTGGCTGTAATCGTCATGATCGTCTACCGGCGGCTCACCATCCTGGCGAGAGGGCAAATCCAAAGTGCGCGCCTTTGTCAGGCCGCTGGAACGGATATGCGTAGAAGACCTCGAAAATGGCGTATCCGAGAACGTTGAACCGTGTAGAGGCACCCACACTCACCACCGGGATGCGATCAAACGTGTTGCGGGCCTCGTCGCCTGTGCGAAAGGCGAGAACAGGGCCCTCGTCACCTGTCCACGCCAGGCCGGCGTCGGCAAAAAGGGACAGCTCGGTGGGCAGGTAGGGGAAGTTGATCAACCCGAACTGCTCGGAGCCCAGAATCGGCGTGCGGATCTCGGCGTTGAGAATGGCTATGCGCGTGCCCTGCAGCCTGGTGAATACCGGGCAGCCACCCGCGTTAGCCGGGCACTCCGACTCGACCTCGAGAGAGCGGAAGCCGTAGCCGCGCACAAAGCCCGGGTAGTAAGACGAGTACAGGTACTCCTGCCCGATGCGCGTCGTGTTGTCTTCCTCCACGCCGTAGTTGCCCATGTGCATGCCGCGAAAGGCGAATGTGAAGGGCCGGGCGAAAATGTAACGCCGGTAGTCGGCCACGACGGGGAAGTAGTTGTACGATCCCTGCGTGATGCCTACCTGAAAGCGGTAGCGACCACCCGCCACAGGCGAGGTAAAGCCGAAGTTGGAATAATCGCCCACAAAAGCAGTTGACGCCTGTGCAAAGTAGAGCGGGTCGGGCGAGTCGAGGCTGCGGCGGTCGCGGTCCACGATAAACTGCCCCGACGGGTCGAGCGTGTACACGTCGGCCTCGTAGTCGAAGCCGTAGCGGGTAATGCCGACGTTGGCTTCGAGGCGGCGCGTGACCGAGAGCGGGTAGGCGCCGAGCGCCGAGGCCTGCGACAGGTACAGGCGCTGCCGTTGCTGGATGATAAGCAGGTTGCCGGTGTCGTCGCGGGCGTAGCCGCCGCCGCCGTAGAGGTACGGGATGTGGAGAACGGAAGCGCCCCAGTTAAACCGGTTTTTGAGGTTCACGTACTGCACGGCGCCGCCGATGTCCTTGAACGTGCCGTTGGCCTGCGCGATCACGTTCAGGTTGTGGTTGCCCAGCATGTCGGAAAAGGCAAAGGCCACCCCGCCGGAAAACTGCGTGCCGCCGTAATACCCACCCGTGCCCACACCCACGCTGGGAGGCGCTACGTAGTCGAGCTTGAGGCGCGGCTTGTATTCGCGCGAGACAAACGACGTGTCGTCCGGCAGGTCGGTGGCGGGATCGCGCAGGTAGGCCGATACCAGCCCTACGTTGACCGCGCTGACAGGCGGCAGCACGCTGGCGGTGGGAATACCCGGCTGCAGATTGGGCGCGAGCGGCGTGCCGATGGTTTCCGCTTCTTCAAGCGAAAACACCTCGTAGTCGCCGTCGCTGAAGACGGAAAACATCATCCGCCCCGTTTCGCGCGCCACCGTCAGCGCCGGCGAAAGCTGGGTGATGCCGCTGACGCCTGTTTTGAGATACGTCACGCGAAAAGGCGTGCCGGTGTCGAGGTCGTAGCGGTAGATGTCTTTAAAGCCGTCCTGGTCGGAGATGAAAAACAGACTCCGGCCATCGCGCGAGAACTGCGGGTTGTGGTGCATGGCGCGAACAAAAGGCTCCAGCACCTCGATCTCTCCTGTATCAAGGCGATACAGTCCCAGCCGCATCGGCGCGTAATCAAGATTGTCGAAGTTGGTGCCGTCTGGTCCGCGGTCGGTGACAAAAGCAATCGTGCGTCCGTCTGGACTCCACGTGGGCTGCATGTCGGCAAAGCGGTCGTTGGTAAGCTGCTGCACCTCGTTGGTGGCTACGTCGAGCAGGTACAGATCCGACAGGCCGCCATCAAGGCCCGAAAAGGCGATCGTCCTGCCGTCGGGGCTCCATGCCGGGTTGGCCATTGCGCCGACGCCTGAAACGGTTACCCGGCTCACGATGCCGCGCCGCGCGACGTCGAAAAGCGACAGCTCGTTGTCGCCCTGAACAAACGTGACAAACGCAAGCTGCTTGCCGTCAGGGCTCCACGTGCCTGACGACGCGATAAACCGGATGGCGTCGAAGTGCGGGTCGCCCGACGTCTCGCGCACCTTTTTAACGACGGATCCCGTCTGGGCATCAGCTACGAACAGGTTGATGTTGAACAGGTCGCGCTCGGAGAGAAAAGCGACATAGCGGCCGTCCGGTGAGAGCGCCGGGGCCAAGTTGATGCTGCCGGCGTCGAGATTTTTGCTCAGCACGAGCCGACCGGCGCTGTCAGCAGGAACGCGGTCTTCGGTAAACGGGAGGTAGGTGTCCTTAACGGCCTGCTGCCACTCTTTCGAGAGTGAGTCTGCGGTAATGCCGAGGGCGTACACAAAGGCCGAATCCACCCCGGTGCGCCCGGCAAAGCGGTACAGGCTGGCCGTGGCGGCGTCGCCGTACTTGCCGCCGATGTAGGCGAGATAGGCTTGCCCGTAGCGGTAAGGGAAGTAGCGGTAGTCGCGCGAAAGCTGGTCGATGGTCGGCAGGTCGTCGCGCAGCGCGGCGTCGCGCAGCCACATGGCCGTGTGCGAGTCTTCGCGGCCCACCGACAGGTACTCGGCCATGCCTTCAATCAGCCACAGCGGCATCAGGCCGAGGTTAAAGCCGGTCTCGCTTTCTTTCTCCAGCGCAATGTCATACTGGAACGAGTGTACGAGTTCGTGGCCGAGGACGTGATCCGTCTCGGCGTAGGAGCCGGTGAGCGGCATGATGACGCGCTGCTTGAGCCCCTCGGTGACGCCACCCGTGCCCTCGCCAATCGAGCCTGAAATCACATTCGTCTGCTGGAAGTCGGCGTCGTTGGCGTAGAAGATGATGGCCTTGCGACCTTCAAACGCGTTCAGAAAGGTGCGCGAGTGGCGCTGGTACCAGCGCTCAGCCATGCGGGCGGCATCCTGCACGGCCCTTTCGGCTTCGGGGTAGTAGTAGATCTCGAAGTGTTCGGTACGGAAGACGCGGAAGTCAAAGTTTTCGTACTGAACCTTGTTGCGCCCGAAATACTGGGCTGCCGCAGGCGAGGCTACCAGAAGCGTGAGCAGCACGAAGAAAGCAAGCCGGAGAGAGCGCATAGATGGTACGTGTAGGCCAGAGTGCGGAAATCTGGAAGCGGGATTAACTACAGTAAGTGGAGAGGTAACGTTCGGCTGTAAAGGAGTCGTACCACAAGGGTAACGTTATAGTTGACGAACACGCCGGCAAGCCTGCTGAGTGGTCCGCAATGCCGGGTGAACCGTACATGATCGGGATAAACCTTGAGCAAAGGCTAATAGTACCCGCGCAGCTTGGAGCGGGCTGCCATTCAGTGCCATAGGAGTTGCGCACTGGAAGCCCCCGTCACATGGAGAGCCTCAGCCTGCGAGTTTAACACAAACCGCCCCCTTCAGGCCTGTCCCGCCATCAGCGGGAGGGCTGTCGCCCCGCATCGCGGGTTGACTCCACGGGGCAGGGGTGTTGTGCCTCCAGTCGTTTCGCTGCGTATCTGTTAATGACTTGGAGGGCGGAGCGCAAAGAACCTATAGCCCTTCTGGGCTTTCAAGTGCTAACAGATTGTTTCTCCTCTTGCTATGCTGGAAGAATACCGCGTCCGCGTCCGCATTTTCATCTCTATCATCTTCGTCGTGCTCTCCATCCTCGGTGGGCGGCTGGCGTACATGCAGCTCATCAACGCGGAGACGTACACGGACGAGTCGCGCAACAACGCGCTGCGCGAGATTCTCGTGCGCCCGGCCCGCGGGGCCATCTTCGACAGCGACGGCACGCTGATGGTGGACAACAAGCCGACGTATACCGTTCAGCTTACGCCCCGCTATTTCGCCAAGCGCCCCGGTGGCAAACGCTTCGACTTCGACTCTACGCAGGTGTCGCTCTTGGCCGATATGCTGGCTGTGCCCGATTCGGTGGTGTGGACCAAGCTGGGCGAAGCCGTACGGCGTAACCCGGACGCGCCCACCAACTCATTCCCCGAGACGCCTTTTGCCGCGTTCGGGCGTATCCAGGAAAACCTGTACCGGCTGCCCGGCGTCACCTACGATGTTTCGCAGACGCGCCGCTACCACACGCAGGCGCGGGCATCGCACGTGTTCGGCTACATCCGTGAGATCGACGGCGCGAACCTGAGGAGGCGCTACGACGACGGCTACCGGCGCGGCGACATGATGGGCATCACGGGCCTGGAGCGTAACTACGAGATGTACCTGCGGGGCAAGCTCGGCACCGAGTGGCGCCTGGTCAACGCGCGCGGGCTCGACATTGGCTCCCACATGGATGGCGTAAACGATTCGTCGCCCATCTCCGGCTACGACCTCTATCTCGGCCTCAACCACGAAGTGCAGGCGCTGGCGGAGAGCCTGTTCGTGGGCAAGCGCGGCGGTGCGGTGGCCATCAACCCGCAGAACGGCGAAATCATCTCGCTCGTGTCCGCGCCCGATTTCGAACTGGAGATGTTTACCCATTCGCTTTCCCGCCAGGACTACAACTACCTCACCAACAGTCCGGAAAAGCCGGCTTACAACCGCGCCACGCAGTCCCGGCAGCCGCCAGGCTCGACGTGGAAGCCGTTTATGGCTCTCATGTCGTTGCAGGAAGGCACCATCACCGAGACGTCGCGGGTTACGTGTTCGGGCGGGCATCCGCTGGGGCGTGGGCGCTTTTTCCGCTGCATGCACGTCCACGGTGCCGTAGCGGTTAAAGAGGCGATCCAGCGGTCGTGCAACACCTTCTTTTTCGAGATGATGTACCGCTCGGACGTGGAGACGTTTGCGCGCTACGCGCACTACTTCGGCTTTGGACAGCGCAAACCTACCGACGTGGCTGACCAGACGCCCGGCCTTATCCCGGACTCGACCTATTTCAACCGCCTGCTGGGCACGAAAGTCTGGAATCTCCAGTGGATGAACCTCGGCATCGGGCAGGGTGACATGGGCACGACGCCTTTTGAACTGGCCCAGTACATGGCCGTCGTGGCTAACGGCGGCACGCGCTATCCGCCGCACCTCATCCGCGAACTGCGCCACGCCGAAACCGGAGAAGTCATCCGGCCCACCCTGCCCGCACCATTCGAATTGCCTATCGAATCAGAGTATTTCGACATCGTGCGCGATGGCATGCGGCTGGTGATGGAGGCGGGCACAGGGCGCGGTGTGCAGATTCCGGGCATCTCGTCGGGTGGTAAGACGGGCACGGCGCAGGCAGGGAAGGGGCGTAAAGACAACTCGGTCTTTGTCATGTTCGCGCCTTACGACAACCCGCAGATCGCCATAGCCGTGCAGGTCGAGAATGCCGGGTACGGTTCTACGGCCGCCGCGCCTATCGCCAGCCTCATGGCCGAACTCTACCTCACGGGCCAGATCGCGCCCGAGCGGCAGGCCATGGTGCAACGCGTCCGCAGCGTGCAGAGCCAGCCTTTGTAAGAGCACTTTTCCGTTTAGCAGCTTTCCTGCCGATAATTTGCGCCGGGCACCACTCGGCCATTCCAAACCCTTTCAGCATTCATGCGCGCCTGGTATCGCAACATCGACTTCGGGATTCTCTTTGCGTGGATTGGACTCGTGCTGGTGGGGCTGGTTGCTATCTACAGCACCACGCATGGGCCGGCCTCGGAGTACCTGCTCGACACGGTCAAGCGCAACTTTGAGCGGCAGTCCATGTGGGCAGGCATCTCGCTGCTGGTGCTGGGCCTCTGTCTGATGCTGCCGGTGCGCTTTTATCAGAACATCGCGTTTCCCGCGTACCTGTTTGGGCTGGCGCTGCTGGCACTCACCCTCGCGATAGGCAAAACGGTCAACGGCGCAAAAAGCTGGCTGGAAATCGGGCCGGTATCCATCCAGGTGTCGGAGCTGGCGAAGGTAGGTACGGTGCTGGCGGTGGCGCAGCTTTTGTCGCTGCGGCGACCCAACTCGGGCAGCCTGCGCTACGGGCTGGGTGCCACGGCTCTGCTGCTCATTCCGGCCGCGATGGTGCTGATGCAAAACGATACCGGCACGGCGCTCGTCTTTCTGGGCCTGATTCCCATCATGCTGTTCTGGAGCGGGCTCCCTTTGCACGTGCTGGCGCTGATGTTGGCACCAGCCGTTGCGGGGTACTTCGCCATCGTGTATCCGCCCGTTGCCTACGGTTTCGGCATCCTGTTCGCGCTGGGCATTTATTTCACCACGCGCGAAAAGTGGACGACCGGCATCGCGGTAGTTGCCACCATCGGGACGGCGCTGGTGGCTACCGTATTGATCCAGACCGTGCTCCAGCCTCATCAGATCGAACGGATCGTGTCGTTCACCAACCCCGAAGCGGAAGAGTTCAGGAGCGGGGTCGGGTTTCACCTGGTGCAGTCGAAAGCCGCCATCGGCTCGGGTGGACTCCTGGGCAAAGGCTTTATGGAAGGCACGCAGACGCAGGGGGCCTACGTGCCCGAGCAGTCTACCGACTTTGTGTTCAGCATTATCGGGGAAGAGTTCGGCTTTCTGGGCGCGATGGTGGTGCTGCTGCTCTACGGCATCTTGCTGGTGCGGCTGGTAAACATGGGCACGCGCGTCAAGCACCCTTTCGTTTCGATGGTGGCAGCAGGCGCGGCCGGTGTCTTTCTCATCCACCTGTTCGTCAACGTGGGGATGGTAGTAGGCTTGTTGCCGGTGATCGGCATTCCGCTGCCGTTTATCTCATACGGCGGCGCGGCGCTGCTGGCCAACTCTATCATGCTCGCCATCATCGTGGCCCTCTACGTCCGCCGCGATGACTTTTCCATCTACGGATTCTAACGCTGTAGGACGAAAGCCTTCAAGCCACGCGAGACTGCGTTCGATTTGCTCCGGGGAGGCGCTTGTTGCAAAGAGTAACAGCCGCGTCATGGACTTGGTCACGCTGAAAAACAAAGCGGTTGTTTCAGGATGATCGAAGTAAGGTGTTCTGAAGCTGTGATGGGCTATCGGAGCGATTACTGTTTCTGGTGCGTTTTCCACGAGTAGCAGGGCCAAAAGATAGGGCTTGTTTCCAGCAGAAAATACTGCTGCCGCCCCGCTCCAGTCAGCCATATAACTCCTTGTTTACGTTGTAGATGAAACGTAGAAATGGGGCCTGTCATGTAACCGGTACACGATCCCATGAACGAATCCTTGCCCTTACATGAAAACCGAAATAAAAGACCTGCGCATCGCCATTCTCGCTACCGATGGCTTTGAAGAAGTAGAGCTGTCGGAGCCGAAAAAAGCCCTCGAAAAAGCCGGCGCAACGGCCCACATCGTTTCGCCCCAACGCGGCAGCATCAAGGCGTGGGACCAGGATGACTGGAGCGGCGACTATGCTGTCGACAAATCCCTCGATGAGGCCACCGCTTCCGATTATGACATGCTGGTCCTGCCGGGCGGGCAGATCAACCCGGACCTGCTCCGCGTCGATCGTGCTGCGCTGGACTTTATCCGCCACTTTACGAGCAACGACAAGCCTATCGCGGCCATCTGCCACGGTCCGTGGACGCTTATCGAGGTAGGCGCGGTAAAAGGCCGCCGCATGACGTCGTACAAATCGATCAAAACAGATCTGATAAACGCCGGGGCCAACTGGGTTGACGAAGAGGTGGTGGAAGACGGCAACCTTATCACGAGTCGCAATCCGGACGACATTCCCGCTTTCAACGCGGCCATTCTGCGCAAGCTGCGCACGTTGAAGTCCGAGATGGCAGGCTGACGCCGCCAGAAACGTGGTCTGGCGCGCTACGCGCGAACACGAGGGAGCAGCCTGCAGGGTGCTCCCTTTTTGCGTGACCACTTGCATGATTACAGGTACTGGGGCCTGATGGGGCATTCCTGCCGGGCTTGCCTGCAAGCCTGGTGGCGGAGTATCATAGACCGCTCTTCTCATCGCTTCCATGCCTGACATTGTAGAAGGAACCCTCGGCGCGCAGAACCGCAGCTTTGCCCTCGTGGCGAGCCGGTTCAACGAGTTTATCACCCAGCGCCTGCTCGACGGCGCGCTGGACGCGCTGCGCCGGCACGGTGCCGACCTCGACCGCGTGACGGTGGCGTGGGTGCCGGGCGCGTTTGAGCTTCCGCTGGTGGCGCGCAAGCTGGCCGAGACGGGCACGTACGACGCCGTGATTCTTCTCGGCGCCATTATCCGCGGCGCGACGCCACACTTTGACCATGTGGCCGGTCAGGCTGCCGGTGGCGCGGCCCGCGTGGCGCTCGACACGGGCGTGCCCGTGCTTTTCGGTGTGCTGACGACCGAGACCATCGAGCAGGCCATCGAGCGGGCTGGCACGAAGGCGGGCAACAAGGGCGCGGAGGCGGCAGTGGCGGCTATCGAGATGGCAAGCCTGATGGAACAGCTTTAACCCTGCACACCGGACCCGGACAGCGCTACACCGCCTCTCCTATCAACAGCTTTTCCTGCTTTACGGCAGAAGCCTGTGCTTCCGGTTTTATGCGTACGTGCCTTGTTTTTTGCGGACTGATCGCCCTCGTGGCGCTGCCCGCGCTTGCCCAATCTACTCTGTGGAACGCCCACGCTTCGATGCGCGAGGTGGTGCAGCTTTCCGCCGCCCCCGATGCCGTGTGGGCGGCCACGCGCGGCGGCGTGTTTCGCTACGCACCCGCCACAGGTGATTTCGAGCGCTACACCCTCACCGACGGGCTGTCGGGGTTGCGCGCCGAGGCGGTGGCGTACGACGCCGGGCGGTCGGTCGTGTGGATCGGCTACGCCGATGGGCTGCTCGACCGGCTCGACCCGGCTACGGGCGCAGTAGAAGCGTTCCGCGATATCGCCCGCGCAGATCGGTTTTCGGAGCGCAGCGTCACCCGCCTGCGCGTAGCAGGGGACTCCCTGTTTGTCGCTACCAGCTTCGGCGTCGTCGTTTTCGACCCGGTGCGCCTCGAGGTGCGCGACACGTACAGCCAGTTTGGCCTGTTCACTCGCGGGATGCCGGTGCGCGACATTGCGGTGGCTCCCGCACCCGATGGCAACGGACGCGCGTTGTGGGTGAGCACCGCCGAGGGCGTAGCCGTCGGGCCGCTCGACGGGCGCAACCTCCAGGATCCGGCATCGTGGCTGGACGGCACCGCGGGCTTGCCTGCCGGCGGCGCGCGCGACTTCGCCGTGTTCGACGGCAAGCTTTTCGTCGCCACGGCGAGCGACCTTTACAGCCGCGTGCCGGGCGGTGGGTGGAGCCCGGTAGGCTTTACCAGTTCCAACGTGCTCGGCCTCACCGCCAGCGCCGATGTGCTGGTGGCCTACGAGCGCTTCGCGCTGATCGTTATGGAGAAAGGGGGGGCGATTACCCGGTTACAACCCGCCACGCCAGCGCCATTCACCTTTCTCGTTCTCAACGACGTTGCGCTGGTAAACAACCGCATCGTGGTCGCGGACGCGCGGGCCAGCCTCGCGCTGTTGCAGGCCATGCCCCTGGCCTTCGAGGGGTTTGTGACGCCGCCAGGCCCGGGCTACAACGTCGTCGTTGATATGGTTTTTGATCCCGACGGCACGCTGTGGACGACCGGCAGAGGTGGCAACGGAGAGGGTTTCCAGCGCCGCACCAGCGAGGGCACGTGGACGGTTTTCGACCGGGAGCGAAATCCCGAACTGCTGGGGACTACGGCTGATTTCGGCACGGTCGCCACCGATCCGGGAGGCACCGTCTGGGTAGGTTCTAACGGTGCCGGTCTGGTAGAAATCACCCCCGAGGGCGCGTTCAACCGGTACAACCGTTTCAACTCGTCGCTGCGCACGGCCGTCATCAGCAATCCCGACTTTATCATCGTCAACGGCCTGGGCACCGAGGGCAACGGCACGCTATGGGCCACCAACCGCTTTTCTGAGCGCCCCTTGCACGTGCGGCTGCCCGACGGCACGTGGACAGGCTTCGAGCCTTTCACGACCAGTTCGCTGCAGCGCGCCTACAACGGCTACGACCGCCTTCTCGTCGATGGGTTGGGCACCAAGTGGATCGCCCTGCGCGACGAGCGCAACCAGCGCAACGGTCGCGGCCTGATCGTCTACGACAGCGGCCGCGACCCCCTCGACCTGTCCGATGATGCGGTGCGACATTTTGCCGACGAGGGCGCGAGCGGGTCGGGGCTTCCCGGCACCCTCGTCACGAGCTTTGCCGAAGACCGCGACGGCCGCATCTGGATAGGCACCAACAGAGGCATCGCCTATATCCTCAACAACGGCATCGTGGCCCGCGACAACGTTTCCACGTTTATCTGGCCTGTTGATCCCGTGGCGGGAAGCTACGTGCTGCGCAACCTGGAAGTGAATGCGCTGGCCGTAGACCCGGCAAACGGGCTGTGGGTAGGCACGAACGAAGGCGTCTGGCTGGTCCAAGAGCGTGCGGGCGGCTTCGAGACGGCCGAGCATTTCACGATGGAAAACGCGCCGCTACCCTCTAACCGGGTGCTGGCGCTGGAGGTGGAGCCGCGCACAGGCGAAGTCTATGTGGCGACGGAAAACGGGATGGTATCGTACATGGGCGGGGTAGAAGCCCCCGCCGCGCAGGCGCAGGCCCTTTTCGTGTATCCCAACCCGGTGCGCGCTGCGATGGGCGGAGACGTATCGGTCACCATCCGCGGCCTCGTCGAGCAGACCGACCTGCGGATACTGACGCCCGGCGGTGGGGTGGTGCGGCAGCTGCGCACGCGTGGTGGCAGCGTGGTATGGGATGGCCGCGACGCCAGCGGACAGCTGGTGCCGTCGGGGTTGTACCTCGTGGTGGCGGTAGGGCAGGATGGCGAAGGGGCGGCATATGGCAAGGTGGCTGTGATCCGGTAGGCGGGGGCGCTCTTCCAAGCCTTTTCACGTGAGAGTTGCGAGCGGCTGCAGGCTGTGTTCGTACTTTTGAGGCCCTCGCAATAGCGCAGGGGCATAAATGGAGGCTGTAGCTCAGTAGGTTAGAGCGCCAGGTTGTGGTCCTGGAGGTCGTGGGTTCAAGACCCACCAGCCTCCCTCTTTTATGCCGCGTTCGTCTAGGGGTCTAGGACGCCGCCCTTTCACGGCGGTAGCACGGGTTCGAATCCCGTACGCGGTACAGCAGCTCGCGCCGACGTTACGCATTATCGTAACGTCGG
>PPFU01003687.1_pt1 | contig 18463 bp, 20 predicted proteins | sample 1535991 | NCBI WGS metagenome assembly PPFU01 (sample SAMN04901290, study PRJNA319586) | Hypolithon metagenome, whole genome shotgun sequencing project. | isolation source: Antarctic Hypolithon | place: Antarctica: Miers Valley | collected 2014
CGAATGGTTCCTCGCTGAACTAAACGCTATTCGGAAAAGCCAGGTGTCTGTTTAATTTGACAATATGGTAGGATTCGCTGGGCAATCCGATCCAGATCAACAACATCGAGACGCCTCCCACGATTTCCTCCGCCACCTACAGCGCCTACTTCGATGTGGTGAACGACGAGTTCTGGGGAAATTTCAAACCCTGATCTGGCTGCTGACTCTCCTCGGGGGCCGCACCCGGCGAGGGGGGGGGCTGCAAGGATCGAACGTTCCCGGGGCACGGGGCGTTGGGTGGAACTCTGCAAGTGATCTGACGCATCCGAACGGATGCCTGCGCACGAAGTTTCCACACCATGCCTGACAAAAAAATGTCCGTCACCCCGAAGGCTCGTCCCGTCCGGGACGAGATGAATCGCCCGAAGACGCCGATCCCCGGTATGACGAAGAAATCGACCCGAATGGAGCCGGCGCTCACCGACAAGGAAGCGAAGAAGGCGAAAAAGCAGGCGGAGAAGTGAGCGCGCGCGGGCACAGGCCGTTGCTTTTTGCAAAAAGAACAGCGGTCGCCACGTAGCAGCGGCATGGCCGGCTTAACGCACAGCCCGGTCGCGGTCTATGCCTCAAGCCCCACGCGCTAACCAAGGCCTTGCTCGTAGCAGGGGCGCGCCGGATCGCAGATGAACGGCGCGACCGGCTCGCCGTCGGGGCCGATCTCGTGGAGCGTGCGGTTGCACCAGCAGCCTGCCGGCTGGCCATCGTCGAACGCATCTTGCGCAAATTCGGGGATATAGAGGCCTTTCGCCCGAAGATGCAGACAGCGCGGGGCGGTCATATCTGGGCGGCGGCGCGCAGGGCTCGCTTGAGCACGGCTTTGGCGATGGGGATTTTGTAGCCGTTCTCACTCATCGGGCGCGCCTCCGCCACCGCGAGGTCGGCGGCTTCGTTCAGCGTTTGGTCGTTGAGCGGTTTCCCGCGCAGATACTCCTCGACCGCCCGCAGCCGCCACGGCACGGGCGCGACCGCGCCGAGCGCCAGCCGCACTTCGCTGATCGTGAACCCATCGATCTGCACCGCCGCCGCCGCCGAGGCGAGCGCCCAGTCGAACTCGTCCTTCTCCGCAATCTGCGCGTAGGCGCTGCGCATCCCGGCCGGCCCGAGCATGATGCAGGTGATGAACTCCCCCGGCTCCAGCGTGGTCTCGCGATACGGGTCGTCGGCGGTCGGCATCCGGAAAAATTCCTCCGGCGTCACGCTGCGCTCGCCCGAGGGGGAGGCGATGCAAATTTTCCCGCCGAGGACATGGAGGGCGACGCCAAGATTCGTGAGCGCGACGATATGGCAGGGCGCTTCGTTGCCGAAGATGGCGTGGTATTTGTTGCGGCCGCCCACGGCCGGGCAGGTGTCGCCGCCTTTCTTCAGGCAAGCGATCTCGGAGTCGCGAAAATACCAGCAGCGGGGGCGCTGCGCGAGGTTCCCGGCGACGGTGGCGACATGGCGGATTTGCGGCGAGCCGACATGATCGGCGGCCTGCGCCAGCGCGGCGTAATCGCGCTGGACGATCTCGTGCGCGGCGACCTCGGTGAGGGTGGTGGTGGCACCGATCTTGAGGACGGATTTTTCGTAGCCGATGCCGTGAAGATCGCCGATCCGCTTGAGATTCACGACGGCATCGGGCTGGGCGATGCGGTCTTTCATCTCGCCGAGCAGGTCGCTCCCGCCGCCGAGCGCGCGTTTGCTGCCGATCCGCTCGAGCAGGCTGCCGTCGCGCGGTTTCAGCGCGTCGAGCGCGGCGGCGCGTGTGGCCACGTTGATAAAGGCGAATTTTTTCATGCGCGGGCTTTTTTCAAGGCGACGAGGACGCGCGCGGGGGTCATCGGGAGTTCGTAAACGCGGACGCCGAGGGCGTTGTGGACGGCGTTGGCGATGGCGGAGGCGGTCGGGATGTGGACGGGCTCGCCGAGGCCGATGACGCCGCGCTCGGGCATGTCGAGGTAGGTCACGTCGAGGGTCGGGATGTCGGCGATGTTCGGCAGTTTATACGTTTCGAAGTCGGCGTTCAGCATGCGGCCGGTGGCCTCGTCCATCACGCGCTCCTCATACAGCGCAAAGCCAATGCCCTGAATGATGCCGCCATTCGCCTGGCTCACGGCGGCGAGTTTGTTCACGACCAAGCCGCAATCCTGGATGCAGGTGATGTGGAGGACGCGGATTTTCCCCGTCTCGGTATCGACCTCGATCTCGGCAAACTGCACGCCGCCGACGCCCGAGCCCGAGAGCCCCTCGCGCCATTCGCCCTGCGCGGTGATCGACTCGAGGCCCAGCTTGGCCGTGCGTTCTTTCCACGTCCCCTCGGCCCCGACTTTTTCGGTCAAAGCGGCGAGCGCCTTTTCGCAGGCGTCGCGAATGGCCGGGGCGACTGACGCAGAGGTCGTGCTGCCGCCGCTGCCGCCGCTGGGGGGAAAGTTCGTGTCGCCAATGCGCGCGATGATCTGCTCCGGGCGCAGGCCGAGCGTCTCCGCGGCGACGATGGCGACGAGCGTCCGCGCGCCGGTGCCGAGATCCTGCGTGCCGCAGCGCACCTCGACGCTGCCATCGGAGTTGATCGTCGCATCGGCTTTCGTCCCGCGCCCGCCGCCGCCCCAAGTCGCCGAGGCGACGCCGACGCCGCGTTTCACCGCACCCTCGCCGGCTCCCGGCGCGTGATACTTCTCCTTCCAGCCAAACTTCTCCGCGCCCAGCTTGTATTCGCGCTGCCGGATCTCGGACGTGTCGTTTTTCATCCGGAACTCGAGCGGATCCATGCCGAGCTTGTAGGCGAGGAGGTCCATCATCGACTCCATGCCGAACGACGCCGGCGGATGCTGCGGCGCGCGGAAAGCGCGGCCCGCGCCGGTGTTCGTCGCGATGCCGGCGATGCTCACGGAAAAATTTGGCACGCTATAGATATAGGGCGCGGGCCAGGCCACGCCGCCCCCGCCGCCGCCCGACGAACCGCCGCCGCTGAAGCCAGCCGTCCCATAGCCGTCGCAGGAGAAAGCCGTCAACTTCCCCTCCGCATCCGCCGCGAGCCGGAGCTTCTGGATCGTGCTCGGGCGATTTCCCACGGCTAAAAATTCCGCCTCGCGGTCGAGCATCATCTTCACCGGAGCGCCCGCGTCTCGCGCGAGCCGAGCCGCCGCGCCACCCTCGACGCCCGGGCCGAACTTGCTCCCAAAGCCCCCGCCCATCGCCTCGCAGATGCAGCGCACCTTGCTCTCCGGGATGCCGAGATTTTTCGCGAGCCCCTCGCGTACGCTGAAAATCCCCTGCGTCGAAGCCCAGACCGTCAGCTCGTCGCCCTCCCATTTCGCGGTGAGCCCGTGCGTCTCGAGGCAGGCGTGGATTTGCACCTGCGTGCGAAACTCTCCCTCCACCACCGCCGCCGCCTCGGCGAACGCCTTTTGCGCATCCCCCTCCGTTTTGACCTTCGGCTCGGCGGCGTTCTCGTATTTCTCAAAAACGCGTGCCGCACCCTCTGCGCGCGCCGTCTCGGCATGGACGACATGCGGCAGCACCTCGTATTCGACCTTGATCGCTCGGAGCGCATCCGCCGCGATGTCCGGCGTCTCCGCCGCGACCGCCGCGATTTCCTCCCCGGCGTAGCGGACGCGTTTCTTGTCCTTTTCGATGACCATCGCCGCCTTCACGCCGGGCATGTTTTGCGCGGGCGAAAGGTCGATGCTGAGGATATTCGCCGCCGCGTGAGGCGAGCGGAGGATCGCGCCGTGGAGCAGGTTGGAAAAGTGGATGTCGTAAGAGTAGCGCGCCCGCCCCGCCACCTTGGCCGGCCCATCGACCCGCTCGACCTCCGTGGTCAGGATTTGACGTTTTTCAGGCCAGGAGGCGCTCATGGCAAAACTCTGTAAGTTGGCAATTTCTTCTCGAACGGCTTCTCGCTGAACTGAACTACGAGTTCAGTAACAGCGGTTCTTTTCTCGTTTGATCTCGTTATCTTGAGCACGACGATTTCGCCTGCGGTCGCCTCGGCTACTGACAGAACAGGCCATGGCGCAGTGCCAAACCCTCCCTCACTGCCACGATCCGAATCGGCTAACGGAGGTGCTGGCAGAAAGAATCGTGAAGTAAGATTACGACTTTTTGCTTCGATGGTGTCGAAGCTGCGCATGGTCACCCTGTAGCCATCGCTCCGACCTCCATCCCCAAAGAAGCCCCGCTTTGGAACAACGCCGTGTTTGTCTTCGACGAAATTGAATCGAAGACGCGCCGCTTTGAAATTCGTGTGTGCAAACTCTCCGTAAGTCTGATCGTAATCGCTATTAGTCGTCCGCACGAAAACCTGCATATAGAGCGGCTTTTCGACGATGACCTCTTTTGAATGAATCGTTAATTCTAAATAATTCAGAAGATCATCGATCTGTGTCTGGGTGCTCTCTTCGCCAACGCCAGCCGAACTCAGCACCAGGCACAACAAAACCGAAACTATGCCGGACTTACTCATTGTTAGGTTTCGAAAGCTGCGGCAAAAGATCCGCCGTTGTGGATTCTGGCTCATCGTCGCTGCACTCCAAAGTTCGCCCACTCGTCGCGCTCTTGCTCTTCTTCCGCAGTGATGACAGCAACCATGAGCGTGGCGTCGGCTGGTAACTCAAAAGGTTCGTCGAGAACGATCCGACTGCCGTCGTGATGTGCTTTCTGAAACGCAGTTAGCATGGTGGACGATTGGTTCACGCTCCCGCCGCCTTTTCCACCGCGTCGATGATGCGCGGATAGGTGCCGCAGCGGCAGAGGTTTCCCGAGAGCCCGCGCACGATCTGCTCGCGCGTCGGCTTCGGGGTTTCGTTCAACAAAGCTCGCGTCGCGACCACGAATCCCGGGGTGCAAAAACCGCACATCAGCGCGTCGCATTCCACGAACGCGCGCTGGACCGGGTCCGGCTTCTCGGGTGTGCCGATGCCTTCGATGGTCGTGATTTTCCGCCCGACCGCATCGACCGCCAGCACCATGCAGCCATAGACGGCGCGCCCGTCGAGCAGCACAGAGCAGCCGCCGCAGGTGCCGCGGTCGCAGACGAGTTTCGTGCCGGTCTGGTCGAGGCGGTTGCGGAGCGCGTCGAGGAGGGTGACGCGTGGCTCGACTTTCAGCGTGCGCGGCGCGCCGTTAATCTCGAGCGTGATCTCTACGGCGTCCGGCCCGAGCGTCTGCGAATCGGCTCCCTGCGCTCCCTGCGCGAAAGCGCGGAACGGCTGCGCCGCGCTGGTGAGCGCGCCGACGCCGAGGCCTTTGAGAAAAGCTCGGCGGGAAAAGGGATTCATCGGGGGAGGGAGGGCACGGAAGAGAGTTCGTGAGACTATTTCACACTGGCCGTGCGAGCCAAAGAATTAAGGGGCTCAAGGGACGAGAAATTCCTTTCCGCTGAAGGGATCCTTCACCTTTGTGCCACGCGGCATTCCTTGCACATTGATATACACGACTTCGTCGGCGAAAGGGCTGAAGACGAAGCCCGGCTTGTCCGGCACGGGCTTGGCCGTTGGCAGCTTTCCCTCGCCCACAATTCTATGACTAACTGTAGTGTCATCAGGAACGTCCGTTGCGCGCGCCGCTTCGGGCGGGAGTATGAAGATGCGACCGGTGTAAGGGCACTTTATTTCTGTTCCCGCCGGGAAACCGCGCACATCGACAAGCCCGGCATTCGGTGCATGGGGGCTCTTCACGTATCCTCGTTTCCCCTCGACCGGGACGGCGTCAAGCAGATCGGTTTTCCGCGTGACGGGCGTTGTCTCTGGCACCGGTTTTTCCCCATCCTCCGCGCGGGCTGGTGGAAGCAGGAGGAGCAGGGCGGAGAGGAGGAAAAGCGCGCGCATGGCGAAAATTCTCGCCGTTCGACCCTCGACTTTCAACCTCGAACCCCGCGCTAGCGCGAGCTGTTCGGCAGGTAGCAGTACAAGACTTCCTGCATGAGGCAGCAGAGGGCGGTGCGGGAGGTGGTGCCGTCGGGACCCTTCTCGTTCATCCCGCCGTGATCCTTGCCACCAGTCGGCGGCCAGCTACTTTTGGACCCGTTGGCGCGTGGCGAGATTTCCGCCCAATCCACAATCTCATTTCAACAGGCGCTCGACGTATTTCGCCAGCAGATCGAACTCCAGATTCACCGCATCGTCCGCCGTCAGCTCGCGCAGATTCGTGACCGACCGCGTGTGCGGGATGATCCACACAACCAGAGCATCCTCGCGCGCCTCCGCCACCGTGAGGCTCACGCCATTGATCGCGATGGAGCCCTTCGTCACGACATAGCGGCCGTATTCCTCGGGAAAAGCGACGTCGAGGCGGTAGTCGGCGTCGATTTGGTCGAACGATCGCACCGTGCCGACACAGTCGATGTGCCCCGAGACGAAATGCCCGTCGAGCCGCCCATCGGCGCGCAGCGGGCGCTCGAGATTCACGCGGTGGCCCGGGCGGAAGCGGCCGAGATTCGTCCGATCGAGCGTCTCCTGGAGCAGGTCGAAAGTGAGGACTTCACTGCGGATGGACGTGACCGTGAGACACGCGCCATTCACCGCGATGCTGTCCCCGCGCCGTAGCCCGGCGATGGGTTCGGCGAGTTGCAGCCGGAGCTGAATGCCCTCGCTCGTGGCCCGCAGCCACAAGACCTCCGCGGTTTCCTCGACGATGCCGGTAAACATGCCCGCATGGTAGCGGGGAGGTGAAGAGTTGAAAGTTGAGAGTTGGGAGACCCGAGCACCCGACAGGCAGGCGCGCCTCCGGATTCGGCAGCCGATAGGCTTTCGCCTTCTCCTCCGGCATTGGGCCGGGGGCCGGGCTCAGACTCTGGCGTGCCGGTTGATGATGTCGTTGGTGATCCAGCCGCGGACGGGGGAGGTGGCCTGGCCATCGGCGGTGACGAAGATGTCGTAGCAGTTCCCCGCGTCGCCGAGCTCGGCGCTGCGCTGGTCCATCCTGGCCTTGGCGTCGGCGAGGGTGCTGCCGGTTTTCACGATGGCGAAACTTTTCCCAAAAAGTGCGCCCAAGACGGGCTCGGCGATGAGGTCGGAGAGGTGGAGCTTATCGAAATTGACCGGGGGGCTGTCTTCGGCCTTCTTGCGCACGAGCTTCTCGATAGTGCTGAGGTGGATGACGCCGCGGATGGGGCCGCTGGCGGCGTTGCCGGCGAAGAGGGGGAGGCGATCGATTTTCTTTCGGTCGAGGAGTTCGGTGATGGCTTTGAGGGGAATCTCTTCGTCTTTCTTGCCGAGATCTGCCCGCCCGAGGGTGACGAAGGGGTGCTCGGGGCCGCCGAGCATGACGCTCTCGACGGCAATGGACTGGAGGGCCTCGACGCCGGAGACGGCACCGGCCATGTCGCGGACAGTCTTGGAGGCGGCTTCGAAATTTTCCTTGGCAAAATAGTAGGCGAGCAGAGTGCCGACCCAGGTGCCGAAGACCGGAAGGAGGGAATTGAAGACCTGCAAGGAATCGGAACCGGCCACGCGGTCGCCGGACATGGCTGGGACGAGAACGATGAAGCTGGCGAGGATGATGAGGCCCCAGATGGAGCCGTTCAGCACATACCCGGCAACGCGGTCGCGGAAGCTGGCGCGCTGGGCTTCGCGCGTGGGCGCGGGTCGGAAGGCCGCGGACACGAGATACATGCCGTAGGCGACGAGGCCGGAGACGATGATGATGCAGACGGCGATCCAGCCGGGCAGGCCGGGCGCGGTGGCGGGGAGCGCCAGGGGCGACGGGGAAGGCGACGGGATCTGGGCGAGGAAGGATGGGATGAGCATGGCGGGGGAGGAGCTAGAAAAGGGCGAAGCCGACGGCTCGATTGACGGCACCACCGATGATGCCGAGGGCGGAGTTGATCAAATCCTGGGCGAGAATTTTCCCCTCGACCGCGAGGACATCCTGCAGGCCGCGCAGGGACTCGATCATGTCGTCCCGCTCGAGGGCCGCCTGCTCCTGGGTGATGCGCCCGTGGACGAGGTCGTCGGCGAGGTGCACGGCGCTCTTTTCCACGAAGGCAATGTCCTCCCGCGCGAGGTCGCGGACGGCGCTCCAATGGCCGCCGGCGATGGTTTTCCAGGCAGCCGCGATGGCGGCGGCGAGATCGGCTGGGTCGAGAGCGGGCATGGAAAATCAGGCGGCGGGGCTGGGGCTGCTTTCGCGCAGGAGTCGGACGCTGCGCTTCTTGGCGAGCTGGATGCGGATGAGCTTGCGGAAGCCGAGTTCGAGACTGCCGGCGAGGCTGGGCCGGAGCGGGCCGAGGCGGTGTTTGGCTTCGAGTCGCTCGAACTGATCCTCGAGGGCAACGAGCTGGTTGATCTCGTTCTGGTTGTCAGCCTGGAGTTCTGCGCGCGTGCGAATGGCGCGGACGGTGGCCTTGGCTTCCTCGTAGAATGGGACGCTCTCGGCGTAGGTGGCGCGGGTGGCGCTGGCTCGGGCGATGAATTCGTTCGTGCGAATATGCAGGTCGTGCAGGGCGCGGTCGGTGAACTCGTCGTAGCGTGAGACGAACTGCACGGCGCACCCGGCGAGCGCAAGGCAGAGGAGTGCGAGAATGGCCGGGGCGGGGCGATGCAGGGTGCGCGAATTCATTTCCCGAGGCGGAAGACGGCGATGGCTTTGTCGGTGCTGTCCACGACGGGATCGCGGTGGAGGGTGATATCGACGAGGATCGGCTCGCTCGGCCGGATGAAGGTGGTGCTCCCGTGCATGAAGACGGGGACGCCGCGCGTCGGGTTGCGGAAGAGGATGCGCCGCGAGACGTGGGCGGCGCTGATGCTCATCTCGACGACGGTGCCGGGCCGGGAGTCGAGGTAGCGCCGCAGGGCGGTGACATCGAAGAAGAAGCTGCGATGGCTCGGGGCCTGGTCGTTTCTGGTGACTTTCTCGAGGATGTCGGTGTTGATTTTTTTGAAAACCCGATCCTCGTCGTCGCGCGGCTCCTGGTAGAACTCGAGCATGTAATCCTCCACCGGCACGCCGTGCTGGTCGCGCACGCGGGCGACGACGTGTTGATAGTGGTGATACCACTCGGGGTGTGGCCCGGCCTGGCCTTCGCACATCGTGTGGTCGGTGATGGCCTGGCAGCGCGCGACGTGCTGGAGGTAGGCAGCGGGGCGCAGACTGAGCGCGTCGGTGAGCGTCCGCGCCCAGTCGTCATCTGGATCGGGCTGGGGCTCGTGCTTGTCGGTCAGCTTCGGCGCGGGCGGCTGGGTGATGGTGCCGTGGTTGCGATGCAGCACGGCGAGGGCGATCTCGGGGGCGGTGCGGGGGTGGGCGACGAGTTCCGGCAGACCGTCGCGGGTGGTGAAATCGAGATGGAAATAGCTGGCCTCGAGGTTCGCGGTGGCGACGCGCACGGTGCCGTCGCTCCCATCCTCGTGGAGGCTGGAGCGGAGCGCGCCGGCGTAGGGCGCGGTGCCGACCATCACGGTGGTCAGGACGTTTTCCGGCGCGAAAATCGGGAAGCCAGGATCGAAGAGGTCGTCGAGGGCGAGCTGGAAGCTGTAGGGTGAGGCGAGATCGAGCGCCTGGAGGACGCGCCGGCCGGACTCGGCGAAGTGATCCCAATCCCAGCCTTTAAAGATGCGGCCGAGGACGGATTTGCCGAGCTTTGCGAGAGGTGAGCCGAAGTTCGCCGGGGCGAGCATGCAGAGGTGCTCGATGGGGGAGCGCGTGGCGTCGCGCCGGCCGGTGGCGGGATCGACGCAGATCTGACGGAGATACTCGCGAGCGACGAGGCCGCCGGTGCTGTGGACGAGCAGATCAAAGCTGTGGCGGGTCTGGGCGATGCCCTCTTTTTCCAAAGCACGCCGCAAGGCGAAGCCGAGGTCGGGCAGGGTGATCTCGTCGTTGAGCGAGAGGTAATCACCGAGCCAGATGTCGGTGACGTTGAAGCCGCGGGCTTCGAGCCAGTTCGCGAGGGCGCGGAAACTGGTGGAGGTGTCGCTCCAGCCGTGGAGGATTATCAGGGGCTTGGTCGGCGGCGTCGGCACGGTGCGCAGCAGCCTCGGGGGAATCCCGTGGAGGTGGGAATAGGGGAAAGTCCCTTATTTTTCGTCCTCCGCTGCCCCAGCGTCCGCGCTGGCGTGCGCAGGCGGGAGGGCGCTATGTCTGGGCGCGTGCTGGCTGCCGAGATCGAATTGGAAACCGCGGTTCTGGCGTTCATGGCTGGGGATCGGACGGCGTCGTTCGAGGAGCTGGCCCTGCGTGTGTTTCGGTTTCAGCAAGAGCACAACGCTCCTTATGCGGCGTTCTGCGGAAGTGCGTCCGTCGGGCACTGGCGCGACATCCCGGCCGTGCCGCAGAGCGCCTTCAAGCACGCCGCGTTGCGCTGCTTTCCCGCGGAGGAGACGGCGAAAACCTTCCGCACTAGTGGGACGACCGGCGAGGGATTTGGGGAGCATCACTATCGCTCGACGCGGCTCTACGACGCCGCGGTGCTCACCGGATGGGATGCGCTCGGGCTGCCGCTCCTGCGCCAGTTTGTGCTGGCGGCGACGCCCGGCGAGGCGCCGCATTCCTCGCTCAGCCACATGTTCGGCACGCTCGGAGCGCGGGGGGCGCAAAAGTATTACGCTCCCGATGCCTTTGACGTTGCGGAGTTGGCAGCGGATCTGGAGGAAAGCCGGGAGCCGGTCGCGCTGCTCGGGACGGCGCTCGCCTTTCTCGCGTTTTTTGACCGGCTCGGAGTCCGGAAGCTAAACCTGCCTGACGGCAGTTTCGCGATGGAAACCGGCGGCTACAAAGGCAGCGGACGCGACATAACTAAAGCCGCGCTCTACGCGCGCTTCGGTGATTCTCTCGGACTGCCGCCGGAGAGCATCATCAACGAATACGGCATGACCGAAATGAGTTCGCAATTTTACACCCGTGGCCTCGGTGCTCCGCACGCTGGGCCGCCGTGGGTGCGCGCCCTCGTCATCGATCCCGAGACCGGCAGAGATGCGGTTCCCGGCGCGGTCGGCGTGTTGAGAATCTTCGACCTCGCCAATCTCGGCTCCGTCATCGCGATTCAAACCCACGATCTGGCCATAGCCTGCGGCGAAGGCTTTGAGCTGCTTGGACGCGACCCGGCCGCCCTCCCGCGCGGCTGCTCCCGCGCCGCTGATGAACTGCTGTCCCGATGACCACTCGCGAGATCGCCACCCATCTCGCGCGGACTTCACGCGCCTTTCCGCTCCTCGGCGAGATCACTCGCGAAGATTTGCTCACGCTCGTCACGACCGACCTGGGCCACCCGGATTCACTCGATGATTTCCAGCCCTGCGGCACGCACCGCGCACGCGCCATCGCGCCGCGCACGATCCTGCACGTCATCAGCGGAAATACGCCCCACGCCGGCCTGCAGACGCTCCTCCGCGGGCTCCTACTCGGCTCCCACAACCTCTGCAAAATCCCGCGCACGGGCGCGCCAGAGCTGAACGCCTTCGCCGCCGCCCTCCCACCCGTGCTCGCGAATCGCGTCGAGATTTCCTCCGATCTGAACGACGAATGGCTCACGCACGCCGATGCGCTGGTCGTCTTCGGCGATGACGACACCATCGCGCACTTCCGCGCCCTCACGCGCCCAGACCAGATTTTCGTCGCGCACGGGCACCGGGTCAGTTTCGGCGTCATCTTCGGCGATCACGCCGGTGCCGCTCCGGCCGCCGCGCGGGATGCCTCGCTCTTCGATCAGCAGGGCTGCCTCTCGCCGCATCTTTTCTACGTCGCACGCGACGCCCGCAGCTTCGCGGCGCGCCTGGCCCACGAGATGGAGGCCTTCGAGAAGCACTCGCCCCGGGGGAAACTCGGCCCCAGCGAATCCGCCGCCATCGCCGAGGTGCGCGCCACCGCCGCGTTTCGCGCCGCGCAAGGCGAGGAAGTCGCGCTGTGGCAGAGCCGCGACTCCACTGCGTGGACCGTCATTTTTCAAAACAGCACGGCCTTCATCCCGTCGTGCCTCAACCGCGTCATCCGCGTACTCCCCCTGCCCGACGATCTTCCCGCCGCGCTCGCTCCCGTGCGCCTCCATCTCAGCACTGTCGGCATCTGGCCGGTCACGGACGAGATCGTCGCGCGCCTCGCCGACACCGGAGTCAGCCGCATCTGCCCGCTCGGGAACATGCAAAATCCCCCGCTCACATGGCACGCCGATGGCCAGCGCGCCCTCGCCCCGCTGGTGCGCTGGCTCGACTGGGAATCTTGATCGTCGGACGAAACAAACCGAATTGGACGCATCCACTTTTCCCTCCGCGTTCGCTTTGTAAACGTGCATACGCCGCAATCCGCGGTGGCCAGCACAGCAACAAACGAAAGAAACATGAAAAAACTAGCAACTGCATTCGCGCTCTTGGGCGCTCTCACACTCGGCCTGAACACCGTCCACGCCGCAGACAAGATGGAGAAGAAATCCATCTACGAAACCGCAAAATCGACCGAGATGTTCTCGACTCTCACGGCTGCCGTGAAGGCCGCAGACAAAAAGGATATGCTCGACGACGACAAGGGTCCTTTCACCGTCTTTGCTCCGACGGACGAAGCATTTAAGAAGCTGCCCGAGGGGACGGTCGAGGATTTGTTGAAGCCGGAGAACAAGGAGAAGCTTGCCGGCATCCTTGCATACCATGTCGTGCCCGGTAAAGTGATGGCTGCCGACGTGAAGACGATGAAAGCCAAAACCGCCAACGGCGCTGATCTCGACGTCAAAGTCGATGGCGACACGGTGATGGTGAACAACGCCAAAGTCATTAAGACTGACATTGTTGCCTCGAACGGCGTGATCCACGTCATCGACACCGTGCTGATGCCGCCGGCCAAGTAATCGGCTGCGACTAACATTACAAAACCCCGGATCGCTTCGGCGCTCCGGGGTTTTTTTGTGGAAGGAACGAAGCGACTCAACGCAGGCTTGAGAGCGTCCCTTCCGTCCTTCCAGTCCCTTCTGTCCCCCGCCCTCGCTACACAACCGCCCGCCGCGCGATCACTTCCTTGTAGTATTCCGCGCTCAACTTCGGCGTCCGCTCCAGCGTCGTATAGTTTACGTAAAATAACCCAAACCGCCGCTCGTAGCCGTGCGCCCACTCGAAGTTATCGAGCAGGCTCCACGCAAAGTAGCCGTGCAGCGGCCAGCCCTCCGCGACCGCACGCTGCGCCGATTGCAGGTGCGCCCGCAGATAGGTCAGCCGATCGGTGTCCAAAATCTCGCCGTCCAGATTCGGGCGATCGAGCGCAGCGCAGCCGTTTTCTGTTATATAGACCGACTCGACTCCCCACAGCTCTTTCATGAAACGTGGAGCCCAATAACTAATCTGCGGCCCAAAATGCAGCCACGGCATCGTGAGGCGCGGATGCGACTCGGAAAACGGCACGACCGAATAGCCTGGAGCCGAGACAGTCGCGCGAATCAAGACCGGCGCATACATATTCAGCCCCACGAAATCGAGCGAGCTCCCGATGATCTTCATCTCCTCGTCATTAAATTTCGGTGCATCCGCGCCTTCCGCCTCCAGATAACTCTCTGGATAAGCTCCCTCCATGATCGCCGTGAGGAAGCGCCCATTCCGCTCGCGATACGCCTTCCGCGCCGCATCGATGTGCGGCGGCGTCTCCATGATCGGGCAGCAATGATCCGGGTTTTCCGCGATCCCGATCCGCAGCGGCTGCCGCGCGTGCTCCCGCAACGCCCGCACCGCCAGCCCATGCGCGAGCAGGCCGTGATGGCGCACCTGATTTCGCCCCGCCGCCGCCAGCCCTTTTCCCGGCGCGAAGGCATCGAATGCCCGTCCCTCCGCGTAGCCCTTGTCCGTAAAGCAAAACAGTTCGTTGACCGTGAGAAAGTTCGTCACCCGATCCGACAACCGCCTCGCAATCAGCCCGGCGTACTCCGCGAAATACCGCGGAGTCTCCGCGGATTCCCAGCCGCCAAAATCATCCTCGAGCGCCTGCGGCAGATCCCAGTGGAACAGCGTCGCCCACGGCTCGATGCCCGCCGCGAGCAGCGCATCGACCAGCCGGTCGTAATAGTCGAGTCCTGCTTCATTTACCGAGCCGCGGCCGGTCGGCAGCACGCGCGACCACGAGATCGAGAAACGATACATCGAAATCCCGAGCCATCGCATCCGCTCGATGTCCTCCGCGTAGCGGTGGTATTGATCCACGGCCACATCGCCGGTGTGATCGCTGAGGACGCGTCCTGGCTGCCGGCAAAAGGTATCCCAGATGCTCGGCCCGCGCCCGTCTTCATTCGCCGCGCCCTCCACCTGATACGAAGCGGTCGCGCAGCCAAATTTGAAATGCTCGGGAAAAGGAAAGGGCGTCTCGTTCATCGGCGGATTACAGCACTCCGATTCCGCGAGCAAAAGTGCGATGTCTTCCGCTGCCCAATCTTACGGTGACCAGGGCTCACGCAACTGGGTGCTCGATGTCGTCTTCGGCGAAGACCAGAGCCGCGCCCGCACCGGCCATGCCGACGAAAACCTCGCCGCCCTGCGCCGATGGGCGCTCAATCTCCTGCGCGCCGACACGCTCAAGGCCAAAGGCCGACGGGAGGCTGCGGCTGGGACAACCGATACCTCCTTCACCTTCTCGGGCTGTCACACAAATTTGATGCGTGAGCCTTGGGCTCGATTCCCCTCCCCCGCGCGTCCTATCCTCGCGCCATGGCCGCCAACCTCACACCGATGATGCAGCAATACCAGGGCATCCGGCGGACGCTCCCGCCGGACACGTTGCTCATGTTCCGGCTCGGCGACTTCTACGAGATGTTCTTCGAGGATGCGAAAGAAGCGGCGCCCATCCTGAACGTCGCCCTCACCAAACGCCAGGAGACACCCATGTGCGGCGTCCCCTACCACGCCGCCGAGGGCTACATCGCGAAGCTCGTGAAAGCCGGACGCCGCGTCGCGATCTGCGATCAAGTCGGCGAGGCGCTCCCGGGGAAAATCGTGCATCGGGAGATCACGCAAGTCGTAAGCCCCGGCACGATCAGCGACCTCAACCTGCTCGATGCGAAACGGAACAACTACCTCGCCGCGGTCAACCTAGCGAACGGAGCTTACGGATTCGCCTTCGTCGATCTCAGCACCGGCGACTTCCGCCTTACAGAAATAGCCAACGAAACCGCCCTCGCCGACGAGCTGGAGAGAGTCGCGCCCGCCGAAGTGCTGGTGCCGGAGGAGCAGCTCGAGACTTTCTCCGACCTCCGCGGCGCGACGCCGTGCGACGGCTACGCCTTCACTCTCGACCAGGCGCACTTCACCCTGCGCGAGCATTTCAAGGTCCACTCGCTGGCCGGCTTCGGGTGCGAGGAAATGCCCGCCGCCATCGGCGCGGCGGGCGCGATCCTCCATTACCTGCGGCAGATGCTCCACCGGCAGACCGCGCACATCTCCCGGCTCGTGTGTTACCGCGACAGCGAGTTCATGCTCATCGACGCCGCCACGCAGGCGAATCTCGAACTCGCCGGTAGCCGCGGCGCGCGCGACACCACACTGCTCGGTGCGCTCGACCGGACCATCACCCCGATGGGCGGGCGGAAACTCCGCGACTGGATCCTGCATCCGCTGCGCGAGCGCGGGCCGCTCAAGGCCCGTCAGCAGATGATCGCCGGCCTGCTCGCCGAGCCGTTCGTCCTGAGCCAATGCCGCGAAGCGCTCCGCGGAGTGCGCGACATCGAGCGGACGCTTGGCCGTCTCAGCCAATCCGGCGGCAATGGCCGCGACCTGCTCGCCCTGCGCCAGTCGCTCGCCGCCATCCCCGAAATACGCGCGCATCTCGGCGCGCTCGGCCTCGACCTCGCCGGCGGGCGCAGCCCCGCCGCTGGCCTCGCGGAACAGATCGCCGAGTTCCCCGAACTCGTCTCGCTCCTCGATTCCGCCCTCGCCGACGAGCCGCCCGCAACCGTGCGCGAGGGTGGCATCTTCCGCGACGGCTACTTCGCCGGACTCGACGAGCTGCGCGCCGCCTGCCGCGAGGGAAAGGATTGGATCGCCCATCTCCAGCAGCGCGAGATCGAGGCGACCGGCATCAAGTCGTTGAAAGTCCGCTACACCTCCGTCTTCGGCTATTTCATCGAGATAACAAAAAGCAACCTCGGCAGTGTGCCGGACTGTTATGTTCGCAAACAAACGACCGCCACAGGCGAGCGCTACTTCACGCCCGAACTCAAGGAAATGGAGGGAAAAATCCTTGGCGCGGACGAGCGGGCGCGCGCGTTGGAGGGTGAGCTTTTCCTCCAGCTCCGCGACGAAGTCCTCACCCATCTGCCCGCGCTTCAGCAGACCGCCGCAGCCATCGCCACGCTCGACGTCCTCGCCTCGCTCGCGGAGGTCGCGCGCCTTTTCGGCTACTGCCGCCCCGAGCTGCGCGACGAGCCCGGACTGCACATCGTGGATGGACGTCATCCGGTGCTGGATCAAAGTCTGGTCGAGGAAAAATTCGTGCCGAACGACGTGATGCTCGAACCGCGAGAGAGCCGGCTCATCCTCATCACCGGCCCGAACATGGCGGGGAAATCAACCTACATCCGGCAGGTCGCGCTCCTCGTGCTCATGGCGCAGATTGGGAGCTTCGTCCCCGCGGCGAGTGCCGAGATCGGCTTGTGCGACCGCATTTTCACCCGCGTCGGCGCGAGCGACGATCTCTCGCGCGGCCAGAGCACCTTCATGGTCGAGATGAACGAAACCGCGAACATCCTCAACAACGCCACCGCGCGCAGCCTCGTCATCCTGGATGAAATCGGGCGCGGCACCTCGACCTTCGACGGCCTCTCCATCGCGTGGAGCGTGGCCGAGCACCTGCACGATGAAACGCGGGCGCTGACCTTGTTTGCGACGCATTACCACGAGCTGACCGAACTCGCGATGACCCGCGATGGCGTGCAAAATTACAACGTCGCCGTTCGCGAGTGGAACGACCAGATCATCTTCCTGCGCAAGATCGTGCGCGGCGGCGCGGACAAAAGCTACGGCATCCAGGTCGCCCGCCTCGCCGGCCTCCCGCCCTCCGTCATCGCCCGGGCGAAGGAAATCCTCAACAACCTCGAGTCCTCCGAACTAAACGCCGACGGCAAGCCCAAGCTCGCCGAAACCCCCGCCCGCCCCCCGCGCAAACCGCGCCCTCTCGAACCCTCCGACCGCCCGCAGTTATCGTTGTTTTAAAAGGCCTCAGGAAACTCGACGCCAAGCGCCGAGCGGTGTTTGAACTGGTCCTAGGAAAGTGCGGACAGGCGCAGACACTCCGCCAGCTTCCGAGCTATGAGCGCCCGCCGGGGCATGCTCACCCGTCCGCGCTGCGCGGCGAACTCGGCTTTCGGCAACAGGTAAATCACGTCGCACCGCACCGCAGTCTTCCAGTCCAGGCCGTCTGCCTCGTCGAGAATTGCCTCGTTCTTTTTTGGAGGACGATTCAACCGTGCGGTCGTGCAGATCAGAGCATTTACCACGTCCAGACCCGGGTTCTCACACCGCTCATCGTTGGAGATGATGACCGCCGGATGGGGTAACTCCTCGCGAAACGGGAAGAGAAGGATGTCCCATTGCCTCACTGCACGATCCTTTGGACCGAGCGCTTCGCCAGCTCATTCGACTCCTTGATCTCCTCCGCGTCGTAACAGTCCGCGAAGTAGCCCGCCGGACGCACGGCCACAAAACCCGTCAGCTTCGCTATGGGCTTGCCAGAGCGAGTGATGACGACCTCTTCTCCCTGGCGTGCGAGTTCCAACACGCGCGCGAGATCGGCCTGGGTCTGCTCGATAGTTGCGATCACAAGGGCAGGGTAGGACCCACTCCCTTTGTCGTCAACGCGGGTTCCATGCGCGCTGGTCACGGCGCATTCTGTGCGGTCAACGCCTCGATTTCGGCGCCCAGCCGTTCCGCCTCGCTCTTTAGCTCGCCGATTTCCTTTTCCAGAAGCGCCGTTTGCTTCGCCACCAGACTTTCGAACACCTCCGGTTTCTTGGCGGTCAGCTCATACAGCTCGAACTCGGGACTCTCGCGGAGCCGGTTGGTCGCTTCCAGCACGCTGAGTATCTCCAGCTCCAGACTCTCCAGGAGCTTCTGCAACCGCGCGAGCTGCTCCTCGTCGCGGAAGTCGAGACTCGCCCAGCCTTGTCGCAGAATGAAGCCGTGCGGATCCCTCGCAATCTGCCGCAGCGTCTCGATGTCGCCGCGGTCCTTTGCGTGGTTGATCGCGGCGGTCAGCTTCTCGTAGGTCGCCAGCTTGTCCGGCTCGTGCGCGAAGCGGTCGGGGTGATACAGGCCGACGAGCTTCTTCCACAGCTTGCGAAGCTCGACCTGCTCCTCCTCCGTCAGCTCGCGCCGCCCGGCCAGCGTTTGGGCCGTCTCCTCATACTCCTGCTCACTGCGCGCTTTCGCCTGCCGGAATTCCTGCTCCACCTGCTCCGCTTCCGTGTCGCCCTGCCGCAGCAGCATCTCCAAAAACTGTTTGCGATAACTCACGACCAGCCGCAGCCGGTCCCGCTCCTGGCTATGGA
>PPFU01003518.1_pt1 | contig 18447 bp, 15 predicted proteins | sample 1535991 | NCBI WGS metagenome assembly PPFU01 (sample SAMN04901290, study PRJNA319586) | Hypolithon metagenome, whole genome shotgun sequencing project. | isolation source: Antarctic Hypolithon | place: Antarctica: Miers Valley | collected 2014
CCCCAGACGAGGTCCGCACTCCGCTAATCTACGCCGCGAGTTGTGCCGAATGTTCTGACGACGGACAGGCTCAGCAGTGGAACCGACGAACGAGAGGCCTGCGATACCGCGGAGCAGATAGTCGGCAAAGGGCGTGAAAGGGAGCGCCGCCCCGGCCGCCAATCTCTCCATCAGCGCCTTGGCGTCGTCCAATACCTGACCATATTGCAGCTGCTCGTCATGCACTAACTCGGCACCAGCGATCCCGTCACCCAGACACAGGTTCATTCGAGCATAGATGTTGGTGAGGCATTGCAGGTTCGGCAGCATCCAAATGGGTTTTCCGCCCGGTCCGGCATCTGCAAGCGGCAGGAATGCCGTGGCCTGCGCGTTCGCCTCCCGCGCCCGATCGCGGGCATGGAGGGCCATGACCTGAACGAGCCGCGCGGTTTCATCATCCTCAGTATCGATCCATGTCCATAGCGCGTCGGTCGCGGCGCGGACCTTTTCGATCGCGAGCGTCTCGCACGCGGCGACATAGGTTTCGAGCACCGGCTCGGTCGCTGTGTCGCTGATGAACTCGGCCATGAGGCTCCGGCTCGGGAAGTCGACCTGATCGGTGCCCATTTCGCCACAGAGAAGATGGTTCACGATGTGAACGGCGAGGAAGAAGCGCTTGTCGACGATCTCGATAAAGATCGGCCAGTCCTGCGCGATGAGGAAACGAGAGAGTTCCCCTCCGAACCTCGGCAACTTTCCTTTGAGCAGCTTGGATTTCAGCTCGCTGGTGCCGACGTGGTGGACGCGGCGCAGCCGGTCGAGTTCCGCGAGCAGTGCTGGCTCGTCGCCCACGCCGACGCATGCCAGGGCGAAGATCGGCTGTCCGCCAAACGCAAGCGCGGCGCGCCGACGGACAAGATCGCCAGTGTGGCCGCTCTCGTCGAGGAAAAAGCGGCGGACACTCATGCGCCGCCCGCCTCGCGTTGCTCGCGCAGGTAACGCTCGCGGAACATGTTCACGGCGATGTCGAGCACGCCAGGTCTATCGGTGAGTTCGCGGTCGTCGAGAACCAGGATACGCACTGGGTCGGCACCATTGGCCTTGAGCGATTCAAGCCCGTGATCGACGTGGCGTTCGTTAAGCCGCAGCACCCAGAGCAGGCCACCGAGATCAAATTCCCAACGCCGGCGTCCTTGGCCGGGGAGGCGGTGCGGCGCAACGAGGAGTTCCTTGAGTTCGGCCCCTTCGCTCGTCCAGCGCTGGCGAAAGATGTGGAAGGTCGGATTATAGCGGCTGCCGCTGCCGAAAATGAGCTGGCGAAGCTGCCATTCCCAAGCGCTGAGATCCATGTCGAAAGCGCGATTCTGCGGCGAAACCGCATGCCGCCAAATGTGTGAGCACACAAATCTGAGCAGGAGATCGGGCCGCGGGTTCGGCATGTGGAGCAGCATGCCTTCGTGCGACGCGCGCGCCTCGGTCGATACCCGCCGTACCCAGTCGATCGCATAATCGTCGCACTCCCTGAGCGCCTGTTCATGGACATCGCACAAGATGGTTCTGTCGAAGGTTCCAGCCTGCGTGTAGCGCGTACCCTCAAGCGCTAAGCTCCCCTCATAGGCGCGCGTGTCGGCCCCGCGGATGTCGAGGGTAAAGGCCCGTGGTGTCAGGTGCGATTTGACGGTCGCGGGATCACCGCAAACGAGGCAAGTCATGTTTGTCGCAACCTCCGGGGCGGCTGCGTACTCATATGCTTCAGTCGAGCCGTTCGAGCAGCGCGACCGGATCGAACTTCGTGGTCGTTGGAACATCGATCAATTAGGATGAGGGTCCAAGGAGATAAATCCAGAAATGTCATTCGGTATTGCCGTCTTTCCCTGTCTCAAGACCTCCGGCCGGCTTCGCCTGGGCGGGCTCGATTTTCGTTCGACCGACGATGTCGACGGTCTTCCCGAGGAGCAGCGGAAGGCCGTGCGGGACATAGCTGACATGCTGTTCCTGAAAGACGATTTGCGGATCGTGTCGTCCAGCTTCGCGATCGTGGATTCCGTCGACGTCAACCGCCGCACCGCTCAGATCAATCTTTTGGCCGATATTCGCGCAGTCGTTGCCTACGCCTATTCGTCGCCGCACGAAACGTTCGACGACATCCTGCTGACGCCCGAGGAAGTGAGCCTCATCGTGGTGTCGCCTGCGGAGGTGAGCAAATTCCTCGTCTACCCGGACAACCACGTCACTCCCGCGGAGGGATCGATCGAGCGTCGCGTTCTGGCGGATGATCGTGACATGATCCAAGGGTATGAGGGGTTCTACAATTTCGCCGAACCGTTGTGGGTGGCATCCGGCTCGCGCCTCTATCCACCGAGGCCGCAGGCGACGCTCAATATTCAACAGGACATGGTTGGCGATCTTTCAGGTCCTTTCAGCGGCCGCACCGGGACGGAGGAACTCCTCCGCCTGCTCAATCGACCGGACCATCCGTCGCGTGCCAGGATCTTCACTGCGCTCAAATGGTACAACCACGCCAATGAGTCGCAGGCCGGTGCGGATCGCGCGCTTCTCAACCTCGCGGTCGCTTTCGAAGCGCTGTTCAACCTTCCCGACAATGCAAAGAGCGACCGGCTGGCCGATTCGATCTCGCTCATCCTCGGTCGGGCGGAACGAATTCAGGATTGGGCGACGCAGTTCTACGCTGCGCGATCGCGGGTCGCGCACGAGGGCGCCGCGCGCGAGCTGTATTACCGTCCGGCGGCGAAGCAGAAGTCCGCCGACGCCGAGCGGTTCGGTTCGCTCATGCTATCGGGTCGGACGATTTTTCAGCTCTGCATTGCGACACTGCTCGTCGGTATGGCCCTGTCCGACGAGGCACAGCTAAGCGAGAAGCTCATCAGCAATGCCGAGCGCTATACTCGGATCTATGCGCTGCTGCGCGATGCCGAATCCGACCCGGCGCAAGGACTCGCCACCATAACCCCGGTCGTCGAGCAAATCGGGCGGCACCGTTACATCGAAAGCACTCCCGTCAACTTCGACCTCATGCTTGGCGCACTGCGTCGGGCCGCCGCCGTTCTGCTCTTATGCGAACCCCTCTCGGCCGCTCCGATCAGCGACGCGCTCAGGCTTTGTGCGGCACCAGGGGCGGCAAACGACTTGTTCAGCCAGCTTGATGGCGTGAGGCAGCTAACCATTGCCTTCAAAGCGGACGAGGCGGCGGGTCTGTCAGAGCGCGAGCGAGTGTTACGCCTGCTGGCAGCAGAGGTCTGGCACCACACGTTCATGACCTATTTCGCGCTTAAGCGCGAACAGGGCCTTGAGCCTTAGAGAGCCGCTAGGGTGGAGCCAGAGGGCAAAACGGCAGCGATTGCGTCAACGTTCCCGAAACCTGTCGGTCAGCCGATGGCTGTTTATCGTCAGTCCTGACGCAGCAAGGTTGAGATGCTTCGCAGCATTATTTGTAGCGATGGCCGCACCCCGGTTGGGGTGGCAATGGCCAACATGATGATACCGTTCGGTTGTCATTTCGCGCAGCCGAGTGCGGGCCGTTCGGCCTAACGCAATCCGCTGGAGCAGGCTCCTGCCATCGTGCGATGGGCTTGTCGGAGCCTACTCGATAGCTGGTGCGGGCGGTGGGAATCGAACCCACACGGGCTAAAGCCCAACGAATTTTCATACCAGCTGCGGCTTTCGCCGCCGCCCCTAAGGGCGTTTGTGGTCTGGACTATCCCTTCACCGTGCTTCGGTCGAACCGAAGGGTAGGTGCCGCCCGTCTAGTCTCTACACCTTCCTCAGCGCTTTCGCACCGTGGCTTGGCTCGGGATCGCCATCTGACAGGGTTCCCCGAATTTGAGCAGTTCTACATCGCGGGTTTCCCCGTGAGCACTCAATCTGGCCTAAGTCCGTTGCGTCTACCGGTTCCGCCACGCCCGCAATGCCGAGGCGGCTATAGGTCAAACCTCGCGCGCCGCAAAGGGCGGAGAAGGGAAGGGGGGTGCGCCAGTCAGCGACTGCGTTTCGCACGCATGACGTTGATCGCGGATGCGTCGAGCATGTTCTTGATATGCGAGGCATAGTATTTTTCGATCATCTCGACACTCGTCCGGCAGTTTTTCGCGATCTGATAAATGTCCGCGCCCTCGATCAAACGCATGCAGATATAGGTGTGGCGGAGGCTGTAGGTCGTCCGCGGATTGCCCTCGCGGTCGCGCTTCAGGTCGAGCTCGCCGAGAATGGTGTTGAACAGCTCGCGCTGGATCGTTGGGAAGATCAGGTCCGACGGACCGAGCTTGTGCCGCTCGACCATGCGCGTGAATGGCAGAACCGCGCCCGGCATGGTCTTGGCATAGCCCACCCCGCGCTTGCCTCGAACGGCGATGTGCAGGATTTTCTCGCGCTTGGGGCCGTCCTGCGCGATTTCGATGTCGCGGACCTGGGTGTGGCGTGCCTCGTCCGGCCGCAGGCCGGAATTGACCATGAACAGCACATAGTCGTGAAGGTCTTCGCACGCTCCGCGCCAGCGTTCCTTGATTGGATTGCGGGCGCGAGCGCCGGTCGCTGTGTAGAGGTGCTTATATTCCTCCGGCGAAAACCAGGCGCGATGAGAGATTTTGCTCGACCCGCGATAGGGCGACGTCATGTCGGGCATGTGTTCGAGCCAGCCGTGCCGGTTCGCGGTTTTGAGGGTTTGGCGAAGGCAGACCATTTCCTGATGAAGCGTGTTGCGGGCAGGGGGCTTACCGCCTGGAGCGGTCTTCATCCGGTGAATGCGATATTCCTGGATGAGGCCGGACGTAACCTCCGAGAGCACCTTCGATCCAAAAAACGGAATGAGGTGGTTCTCGATCCGTCGCTTGTGATTCGCGACATATTGGGGGCTGCGCTCGCCATGGGTGATGATCTCGAACTCATCGATGAATCGCATCGCCGCCTGCTTGAACGTTTTGCCAGCCTTCAGTTCCCCGGCCTGAGCCTTTCCCTTGAGGGTTAGGTACCAGTCTTCGGCAACGTCCTTGGCCTGTGCCAAGCCTTCCTGCTTGGTGCTCCCGCGCCGCTGCTTGCCGCCAACGCTCGCGGAGCACTGCCAGAACCGGCTGTTGGGGCGGCGGAAAACCTGCACTTTTCCGCCAAAAACCTGATGGATCGCTGTCACCGCCATAGCCTCCAAAAATGAGCTAAATGCGCTAGCTATGCGTTACCATTCAGCGAAGGCACTCTGGAGGGAAAATGGCGGAAAAGAAAGGCTTTTCCACCACTAAGAATGGGTAGCCTGGGATTTTAAGTCTGCTGCGTCTACCGATTTCGCCACGTCCGCATTGTGATCCCTCGTGCCACAGCGCTTCCGCTCGCGCGATAGCGAATAAACGACGACGATGATTCGCTTGGCTCCTGGTTGGCCCCTGGCTCTCGATCGAGGTGGCGTGGGGTAGAGAGCGGATCAATGATAAACCACTGAATAATATGCCAAGACTGGTCGCCAAACTATCTTGCTCACGCCCTAAGAAAACAGTTTTTAAGTCCCCGGCGTCTACCATTCCGCCACGCCCGCTCCCGCTCCGGTCCTAGCCGGCCGAGCGCGCGAAAACCAGCCGCGGAACTAGTCGGTATTCAGCCGCTCGCGCATTTCCTTACCGGGTTTGAAGTAAGGCACACGCTTGGCTGGGACCGGGACCGCCGCCCCGGTGCGCGGATTGCGGCCGGTGCGGGCTTCCCGCTGGCGGGTGGAGAAGGTCCCGAAGCCGCGTAGTTCGACCCGGCCGCCCTCGGCCAGCCGGGCTGCGATCTCGTCGAAGAAGATGTCGACGATCTGCTCGATTTCCTCGGGTCGCAGGTCGGGATTGCGGTCGCCGAGCGCCTGCAAAAGCTCAGACCTGATCATCGATCCCATCCTTCTGATCCAGGCGAGCCCTAGCGCTCATGCCTGGGTAACGGAAGCAATCCCGGGGCGCCGCTCGCCTCGCGCAAAGTCATAATGCCAGAGCAGCGGCGCAGGTGCAATCGGCCGTTCAACAAAGATGAAGTTTCGCCTTGGGAAAGCCCGGTGTTCAGGCGCGGTCGAACAGTTCGGCCGGCGCAATGCCCAGCCTGACCAGGCGTTCGCGGATCGGCGGCCATTCCTGGGCGAGGAAAGCGGCGCGCTCGGCCGCGCGCAGCCGCTCGGCCGCCCCTTCGCGCACGAACATGCCGACACCGCGCTGGACGCGGATGAGATCATCGGCCTGGAACTGCTGATAGGCCTTGGCGACGGTCAGCGGATTGGCACCCTGCTCGGCAGCGAAGGCGCGGACCGACGGGAGCATCGCACCTTCGCCATAGCGCCCTTCGATGATCGCGGCGGCGATCTGCTCGCGCAGCCGAAGGTAGACGGGGCGGTTGTCCGGCATCGGGTGCTTCAGTGCCATAATACAGCGCGGCAGGCAAGCTAGCCGCGCCTGCCGGCAGGCGGTTTCGCTTGCAACAATAGCTTCACATACGGTTTTTCGCCGCTACTCTGCCGCTCCGGCCCGCTGCGGGCTTGTCTAACGACCGCAAAGGGATTTCCATGAGCTTCGAACTGGTGCTTTTCTGGGGCGCAGTGATGGTGCTTGCCGCCTTCCTGCTGGGCGGGGTGGCGATCACCACCGTCAGCAAGGGCGAGGAGTTCGCCGGGCATCCCAAGGGCCTGTACGTGCTGTTCCTGGCCGAGATGTGGGAGCGTTTCTCCTACTACGGCATGCGGGCGCTGCTGATCTTCTACCTGGTCCAGCACTGGATGTTCTCGGATTCCGAGGCAAGCGTGGTCTACGGCGCCTATACCGCGCTGGTTTATATCACTCCGGTGGTGGGCGGCTATCTGGCGGACAAATATCTCGGCCAGCGCAAGGCGGTGCTGTTCGGCGCCGTCCTGCTCACCTTCGGGCACTTCTTCATGGCCTTCGAAGGCGATGGTGGGCAGGGCGATCCGGTCATCAACGTCTTCTGGCTGGCGCTGGCGCTGATCATCGTGGGATCGGGCTTTCTGAAGGCCAATATCTCGGTGATCGTCGGGCAGCTCTATCCGCGCACCGATCCGCGGCGGGACCCAGCCTACACGATCTTCTACATGGGCATCAACGTGGGCGCGGCCACGGCCTCGATCATCTGCGGCTATCTCGGGCAGACCTATGGCTGGCAATATGGCTTCGGCCTCGCCGGCATCGGCATGCTGATCGGGCTAATCTTTTTCGTGCTCGGCAAGCCGCTGCTGCGCGGCCGGGGAGAGGCGAAGGATCCGGTGAAGCTGGCCAGCACTGTCGCCGGCCTTCGGCTCGAATGGTGGATCTACGCCGTTGGCCTTGGCCTGGTGGCGCTGTGCTGGGCGGCGGTGCAGTACCAGGCGCTGGTCGGCTATGTGCTCGGCGGCTTCGGCGGGGCTCTGGTGCTCTATGTGCTCTACATCGCGGTGGCCAAGCTGCCGGCGCAGGAGCGTGACCGGATCTTCGCGGCCATGTTCCTGATCCTCGCCTCGATCATCTTCTGGGCGCTGTTCGAGCAGGCGGGCTCCAGCCTCAACCTGTTCACCGATCGGCATGTCGATCGCTCCATGCTGGGCGGAGACGTGCCGGCTTCGATGTTCCAATCGGTCAATGCGATCTACATCATCCTGCTGGCACCGGTGTTCGCCGCCCTGTGGACTGTGTTGGGGCGAAACCGGGCGGAACCGAGCACCCCGCTTAAATTCGGTCTTGCCGTGGTGCAGGTGGGCCTGGGCTTCCTGGTGCTGGTGTGGGGCGCGAGCTCGGTCGGCATCGACGTGCCCACGCCGGTGATCTTCATCTTCCTGATCTACCTGCTGCACACCACCGGCGAGCTGTGCCTCTCTCCGGTCGGGCTTTCGGCGATGAACCGGCTGGCGCCCTCGCATATGGCGAGCCTCATCATGGGCACCTGGTTCTTCGCCTCGGCGGCCGGCAATTTCGCGGCCGGGCTGATCGCTGCGGCGACCGGGGCCGACGGGCTGGGAGGCGAAACGGCGGGCAAGCTGCAGGTGCTGGAGGTCTATTCTACCGTCGGCTGGGCGGCGGTGGGCGTGGGCGTGGGCGTGATGGTGATCAGCCCGCTGATCAAGCGGCTGATGCACCTCGATACGTTGCGCGACGACAATGTGGGCGATGATCTCGAAGGCCAGTCCGCGGCGGGGCTCGAACCGCAGGAAGCCGGCATGCACCCCTCCACCCGCCCGCAGCCCTGATGATCCCGCAAGGAGCGAACCCCTTGAAGCGTTTACCCCCGATCATGCTGGCCTCTGTGCTGGCGCTGGCCCTCAGCGCCTGCGCCACAGAAGGAACGGAGCGCGCGAGCAGCAGCCGCGCGCCCGCCACCGGCGAGCCCTACGCCTCGACTTACCGCGCCTATCCCGGCGTGCCGACCGCGCTGGTGGGCGCCACTGTCTATGACGGGGCGGGCGGCCGGATCGAGAATGGCACCGTGCTGTTCGAGAACGGCGCGCTGTCCGCGATCGGCGGGCCCGAGCTGGCGGTGCCGGCCGGCTTCACTAGGATCGAAGGCGCGGGCAAGTTCGTCACCCCGGGAATCATCGACATCCATTCGCATCTTGGCGATTACCCTTCGCCCTCTGTGCAGGCGCATGCGGACGGCAATGAGGCGACCGATCCCACCACGCCCGAGGTCTGGGCCGAACATTCGGTCTGGCCGCAGGACCCGGGCTTTAGCCGGGCCCTGGCCAATGGCGGGGTGACCAGCCTGATGATCCTGCCCGGCTCGGCCAATCTGATGGGCGGCCGCTCGGTGACGGTGAAGAACGTGCCCGCGCGCACCGTGCAGGCGATGAAGTTTCCCGGCGCGCCCTACTCGCTCAAGATGGCCTGCGGCGAGAACCCCAAGCGGGTCTATGGCGGCAAGGGCCGGATGCCCTCCACCCGCATGGGCAATTTCGCCGTGTGGCGCGAAACTTGGTTCAAGGCGCGCGAATATGCCGATGGCGATCGCGACGAGCGCGATCTCGCCAACGAGACGCTGGCCGGCGTGCTCGATGGCGATATCCTGATCCAGCACCATTGCTACCGCGCGGACGAGATGGCGCTGGTGCTCGATATGGCGCGCGAGATGGGCTACAAGGTCACCGCCTTTCACCATGCGGTGGAAAGCTACAAGATTGCCGACCTGCTGCGCGAGGCGGACGTCTGCTCGGCGGTATGGGCCGATTGGTACGGCTTCAAGATGGAAGCCTATGACGGCATCCCCGAGAATGCCGCGCTGATCCACAATGCCGGCGCCTGCGTGGTGATCCATTCCGACGATGCGAACGGCATCCAGCGGCTCAACCAGGAGGCGGCCAAGGCCCAGGCCGACGGGCTGCGCATGGGCTTCGACATTCCGGACGCTGAGGTGATCGGCTGGATCACGCTCAACGCCGCCCGCGCGATGGGCATTGCCGAGCGGACCGGCAGCCTGCAGGCGGGCAAGATGGCCGATGTGGTGCTGTGGAACGGCGACCCGCTGTCGGTCTACTCGCGGCCCGAAAAGGTCTGGATCGACGGGGCGCTGCTCTACGATGCGATGGACCGCACGCGCCGGCCGGTGAGCGATTTCGAGCTGGGCCAGCCCGGCGAGGGAGACGTGAAATGAGTGCCCGCGCCCACCAGCACCGCCTGCGCCGCCTTGCCCTTCGCGGCGCAGCGGCCGCATTCGCCGCAACGCTCGTCGGTCACCCCGCACAGGCGCAGGATTTCGCCATCACGAACGCCACCGTGGCGCTGGGTGATGGCAGCGAGCCGATCCCGGGCGGCACCGTGGTGGTGCGCGGCGGGCGAATCGCCGCGGCCGGCGCCGGGGTGGCGGTGCCCGCCGGCGTCCAGTCGATCGACGGTCAGGGACGGTGGGTGACGCCGGGCCTGTTCTCCGCACTAACCGATCTCGGCCTGTGGGATGTCGAGGCGGTGGGCGAAAGCAACGACACCGCCTCCAATTCCTCACCCTTCGGCGCGGCGCTCGACGTATCGCCGGCGATCAACCCCGCCTCGCAGCACATCCAGATCAGCCGGGCGGGCGGGGTGACCCGCGCGAGCGTCACCGGCCAGCCGGGCGGCTCGATCTTCGCCGGGCAGGGCGCGCTGATCGATCTGGGCGCGGACAACGATGCGGTGCAGCGCCGTCGCGCGTTCCAATATGTCGTGCTCGGAGAGAACGGCGGGCGAATCGCCGGCGGCAGCCGGGTGGCGGCCCACGCGCTGTTCCGCAATGCGCTGCGCGAGGCGCTCAGCTTCGGCGACGAGGGCGAGGGTGCGCCGCTCACGGCCAACACCCGAGAGGCCGAGATCGAACTTGGCGACGATATCCCGCTCGATCCGCGCTTGGTCGATAACGAGCGCAGCCGCGGACAGGACGTGCTGCTGACCCGGTTCGATGCCGCTGCGCTGGTGCCGGTGGTGAGCGGCCGACAGCCGCTCTATGTCGGGGTCGACCGCGCGTCCGACATCCTCTCGGTGCTGGCGCTGCGCGAGGAATTCCCGAACCTGCGGTTGGTGCTGGTCGGGGCGGCCGAGGGCTGGCTGGTTGCGCAGGAGATCGCCGCCTCGGGCGTGCCGGTGATCACCGAGCCGCTGGTAGATCTGCCCTCCCGCTTCGAGCAGCTCGGCGCGACGCAATCGAACATGGGGCGAATGGTCGATGCAGGGGTGAAGGTGGCGATCGGCGGCTTCTCGGGCGACAACCAGCCGCGCTATGCACCGCAGCAGGCGGGCAACCTCGTGGCGCTGGGCCGGGTGCCGGGCGCGAGCGGGCTGACCTGGGGCGAGGCGCTGGCCGCGATCACCTCGATCCCGGCCGAGATCAGCGGCATGGCCGGCGCCAACGGCGCCCTGGCCGGCGTGCTGGCGCCGGGCGCCCTGGGTGACGTGGTGATCTGGGATGGCGACCCGCTGGAGCTGGGCTCCACCCCGGTGCAGGTGTTCATCGATGGGATCGACCAGCCGCTCCAAAACCACCAGACCCGCCTGCGCGAGCGCTACCGGACGCCGCAGGAAGGCGCGTTGCCCAAGGCTTACGAATGGTAAGCTGACGCGCGGCCCTTTTCCGGCGCGGCGGGATGCGGCAGAATGGTGGCAGCGGGTAGCGGGAGAGGACCCCCCCCCTCCCCCGGAGGAGTGCCGACCGTGGACCCTGCCCTGCTGACGCTGATCGTCGCGAGCGCTGCCTTCGTCGGCACGCATTTTCTGCTCTCGCACCCGTTGCGCGCGCCGATCGTGAAGGCAACCAGCGAGGGGCCGTTCCTCGGGCTCTATTCGTTGGTGGCGCTGGCCACGCTGTGGTGGATGGCGCACACCTTCCGCGCTGCCCCTGCGCCCGATCTGCCGGGCAGCGGGGAGGCCGGCTGGGCGCTGGCGAGCCTGCTGACGATCGTCGCGCTGGTGCTGCTGCTGGGTTCGCTGCGGGGCAACCCAGCGATGCCAGATCCCACGCTCCAGCCGAAAATTCCGGCCGAGCTTCGCGGTGTGTTCGCCGTTACCCGGCACCCGATGATGTGGGGCATCGCGCTGTGGGCGGTGTCACATCTCATCTTGTTGTGGAGCTGGCGCACGACGATCGTTGCCACCGCCATCCTGCTCCTCGCGCTGCTCGGCGCGCATTTACAAGACCGCAAGAAGGAGCGGCTGCTGGGCGAGCGCTGGACTGGATGGGCGGCGAAGACCAGCTACTGGCCGCACTGGAGCCGTTTGGGCGGCGCTGGGTGGAAGTTGTGGCTGGGCGCGCTGGCGCTGTGGCTGATGGTCACCTTCGCGCATATGCCCATCGGCGGCATTCCGGCTGGCCTGTGGCGCTGGTTCTGAGCTTGCCCGTTAGAAGGTCTCGAGAAAGCGTGCGATGTGCTCCTGAATGGGCTCATGCACGATGAGGTCGTGCCCCCAGCCGGAGTAGGTGATGATCTTGGTCTGGTCGTTCGCGGCCGCCAGCGCGCGCGCCTGATCGAGCCCGATGAGCGTGTCCTCCTCGCCGTGTAGGATCAAGATCGGCACGTCGATCGTGGGAAGCTTTTCCGCGTTGGCGTAGCGATCTCGCAGCAGCAAACGCACTGGCAACCAGCGCATCAATCGCGCCGCGGTTTCCTCAAGGCTGTCGAACGGCGAAATCAGCACCAGCGCGCGAGCCCCCACCTCCGTCGCCAGATGGGTCGCCACACCAGACCCGATCGAATTGCCGACCAGCACGATGTCGCCCTCCGCAACGCCGCGGGCGCGCAGAAAGCGCCAAGCCCCGCGGGCGTCTTCGTAAAGCCCCAGTTCGGAAGGCGAGCCGGTATTGCCGCCATAGCCGCGATATTCGGCCGCCAGCACGCCGTAACCCTCTGCTGCCAGCGCATCGGTGACCCAGGCGGTGGATTGCCAATCCGCACCATTGCCGTGAAAGAATAGCAAAGTCGGCATTCCGGCGCTCGCCGGCCGGTATCCCGCGGCGATCTCGAGCCCGTCCGCCGTGTTGTAACGCACGGCTTCGTAGCCTGGGGGCACCTCTCGGTTGGTTGGCGGGACAGGGTAAATCAGCCGGCCCTGGAAAGCGTAGGCCATCGCGACCAGCGCCAGATAGGCAAGCAGGACGGTCCCGAGGATGGAGAATGTCACGCGCACGATCCGGCGCATGGCCAACCCAATCAGGCCCGCGCTTCCTCCACTCTGGCGCTGTTGTGGCGCAGGGCGGCGAGCACCGTTTCCACGATGTGCGGCGCGTTCAGCCGCGCGGTGTCATATTGCCGGTCGGGCGAATCGTGGTCCTGGAACTGGTCGGGCAGGCGCATGGTGCGGATCTTGAGCCCGGCATCGAGCAGCCCCTCGTCGCTGGCCAGGGTGAGCACATGGGCGCCCAGGCCGCCGATGCTGCCCTCCTCGACGGTCACCACCACTTCGTGGGTCGCCATCAGCTGGCGGATCAGCGCATTATCGAGCGGCTTGGCGAAGCGCAGATCGGTCACAGTGGTGGAAAGGCCCTTGGCCTCCAGCTGGTCGGCCGCCTTCAGCGCCTCGCCCAGCCGCGTGCCGAGCGACAGCAACGCGATCTTGCTGCCGCCCCGCAGATGCCCGCGCACCAGCCGCCCCTTGCCGATCTCCAGCTTCTCGGGGGTGTCCGGCAGGGCCACGCCGGTGCCGTTGCCGCGCGGATAGCGAAAGGCGATCGGCCCGCTGTCATGCTCGGCGGCGGTGTAGACCATGTGCACCAGTTCGGCCTCGTCGGCCGGGGCCATGATCACGAAATTGGGCAGGGTGGCGAGATAGGTGACGTCGAAACTGCCCGCATGGGTGGCGCCATCCGCGCCCACCAGCCCGGCCCGGTCGATGGCGAAGCGCACCGGCAGGTTCTGGATCGCCACATCGTGCACAACCTGGTCGAAAGCGCGTTGCAGAAAGGTCGAATAGATGGCGCAAAAGGGTCGCATTCCTTGCGCCGCGAGGCCGGCGGCGAAGGTGACCGCATGCTGTTCGGCAATGCCCACGTCGAAGGCACGCTCCGGGTGGCGGGCGGTGAACTTGTCCACCCCGGTGCCGCCCGGCATGGCCGCGGTGATCGCGCAGATGCGCCTGTCCGTTTCGGCAAGGCGGGTCAGCGCCTCGCCGAACACGTTCTGGTAGGCCGGGGCGCCCGGGGCGCTCTTGCTCTGCAGGCCGGTGATCACATCGAACTTTTGCACGCCGTGATATTTATCGGCGCTCTTCTCGGCCGGGGCATAGCCCTTGCCCTTCTGAGTCACGACATGGACCAGGCAAGGCCCCTCGGCCGCGTCGCGCACGTTCTGCAGCACTGGCACCAGCTGGTCGAGATCGTGCCCGTCGATCGGGCCGACGTAATAGAAGCCCAGCTCCTCGAACAAGGTGCCGCCCATCGCCATGCCGCGGGCATATTCATCGGTCAGCCGCGCAGCGCGGTGCAGCGGATCGGGCAGCTTGCGCGCCAGCTTCTTGGCCAGTTCGCGCAGGCCCAGGAACTTGCCGCCGGTGACCAGCCGGGCAAGATAGCCCGAGAGGCCGCCCACCGGAGGCGCAATCGACATGTCGTTATCGTTGAGGATCACCACCAGCCGGTTGCCGGCGGCTTCGGCGTTGTTCATCGCCTCGTAGGCCATGCCGGCGCTCATCGCGCCATCGCCGATCACCGCAATCGCCTTGCCCGGCGTGTTCGCCAGCTTGTTGGCAATCGCGAATCCCAGCCCAGCCGAAATCGAGGTGGAGGAATGGGCGGCGCCGAACGGATCGTATTCGCTCTCGCTACGCCGCGTGAAGCCGGAAAGCCCGCCGCCCTGGCGCAGCGTGCGGATCCGGTCGCGCCGCCCGGTAATGATCTTGTGCGGATAGGCCTGATGCCCGACATCCCAGATCAGCCGGTCGGTGGGCGTGTCGAACACATAGTGGATCGCCACGGTGAGTTCGACGACGCCGAGGCCGGAACCGAGGTGGCCGCCGGTGGAGCCGACGGCATCGATCATCTCGGCGCGCAGCTCGTCGGCCAGCTGGCGCAGCTGGCGCGGTTCGAGCCTGCGGAGCTCCTTCGGATATTGCACATTGTCGAGCAGCGGGGTTTTCGGCGCGGTCATCCGCAGAGGCTTACACCGCTGATCCGCGCCTGTCGATGAAGCCGCAAAGGTCTGTTCACCGGGCCGCTTTTGCGCAGGCATCGCACAGGCCGCGCAGTTCCACCACCGGGCGCACCTCGGCAAAACCCGCATCGCGACCGGCCCGACGCAGCGCGCCGGTGAGCCGGTCGTCGTCGAAATGGGTGGCCGTGCCGCAATGGTCGCAGATCAGGAAGATGCAATCGTGGCGGCAGCCCGGGTGGGCGTTGGCAAGATAGGCGTTGGCGCTCTCGATCCGATTGGCGAGGTTGGTGCGCACGAACAGGTCGAGAATGCGGTAGACGCTGTTGGCCGCCACCCGCTTGCCGCGCTGCTGCCCCACCTGTTCGGCAATGTCGTAGGCGCTGGCCGGGCGGCCCTGCGCGGAGAGCGCGGCGAACACGTCCTCGCGCATGGCGGTCCATTGTTCGCCCGCGCCGGTGAGCACGCTGCGCGCCGCGTCCAGCAGCGCGCCGCCCGAATGTTCGTCATGCCTGTGGCTTGTCATGCGGGCCGCTATAGGCGCAGGCGCGCGGCGGCTCAATCGGTACGGTTCAATCAAACGGGGGTCAAGCCCTGCAGGTCAGCCCGGCTGGAAGCGCTCACTATAGAGTGCGGGGTACATTGCCTTGAGCGCGGCCACCTTGGGAGCATCCCACCGGCGGATGTAGCCGTGCTGCGGGTTCTTGAGCGCAAAATCCTGGTGGTACTCCTCGGCCGGGTAGAACCGCCGGGCGGGCTCGATCCCGGTGACGATCGGCCGCTGCCACACACCGCTGGCCTTCATCTGCGCCAGATAGGCCGTGGCGACTGCCCGCTGTTCCGCGCTGACCGGGATCAGCGCGGCGCGGTAATGCGCGCCGACGTCCGGGCCCTGGCGGTCCTTCAACGTGGGATCAGCGATGACCGAGAAGAAGAGCCGCAGCAGCTGGTCATAGCGGACCAGCTTGGGATCATAGACGATCTTGACGGTCTCGGCATGCTGGCTGAAGCCGGCGGAGACCTGCGCATAATTTGCGGTGGCCGCATTGCCGCCATGATAGCCGGAAACGGCGCTCTTCACGCCCTTCACATGGCTGAACACCGCCTCCACGCCCCAGAAGCAGCCGCCGGCAAAATAGGCGGTCCTGAGCCCGCTTGCCTCCTCGGCAACGCGCTCGGCAGCCGGTGCGGCGAAGGTGGCTCCGCTGGCATTGGCAGGCGCGCAGGCGGCAAGGGCCAGGGTGCCAGCGGCGAGCAGGGCGCGCAAACCCTTCACGCGAGGCCGACTCCCCGGGCGATCTGGCTGGCAAAGGCCGCGGCGGTGACGCCGAAGCCGGCGAGGAAGGAGAGGACGGCCTCGTTGCTGAGCAGGCGCATGGACAATTCGCTTTCGGTGCTTTGGTTCGGTCTCGGTGCTTGCCTGCTTGCGGCTTACCCGATGGTGAACTGCACGGTTCAGGCGCGTTCAGCCGCGCCACGGCGCAGGCCTTGGCTAGTGGCGGAAGTGGCGCATGCCGGTGAACACCATCGCCAGGCCGGCGGCGTCGGCGGCGGCGATCACCTCCGCATCGCGCATCGCCCCGCCGGGCTGGATGATGGCGGTGGCGCCGGCCTCGATCGCCGCGTCGAGCCCGTCGGCGAAGGGCAGGAAGGCGTCCGACGCCATTGCGCTGCCGAGCGTGCGCGGGGCATGCCAGCCGGCGGTTTCGGCCGCCTCGCGCGCGCGGCTGGCGGCGATGCGCGCGCTGTCCCGCCGGTTCATTTGACCCGCGCCGATGCCGGCGGTGGCGCCGTCCTTCGCGAACACGATGGCGTTGGATTTCACGTGGCGGGCGACGGTCCAGGCGAACAGGCAATCGGCCAGTTCGCGCTCGGTGGGCGAGCGACTTGTGACAGTCTCGAGTGCCGCCGCCTCCACCGCACCGGCGTCGCGGGTCTGTGCCAGCAGGCCGCCGGCGATCGGCTTGACGGTGAGGCCGGGGCGCCGCGGATCGGGCAGATCGTCCACCAGCAGCAGGCGCAGGTTGGGCTTGGCGGCGAAGGCGCCGCGCGCTTCCTCGTCGGCTCCGGGGGCAACCACCACTTCGGTGAAGATGCGGCAGATCGCCTGCGCCGTCGCCCCGTCGAGCGGGCAATTGACCGCCACGATGCCGCCGAAGGCCGAGACGCTGTCGCCCGCCAGCGCCGCCTCCCATGCCTCCACCATGCTGCGCGCCTGGGCCACGCCGCAGGGGTTGGCGTGCTTTACGATGACCACTGTGGGTTGCTGGCCGGCGAACTCCGCCACCAGCTCCAGCGCGGCATCGGCATCGTTGTAATTGTTGTAGCTGAGCGCCTTGCCCTGCACCTGCTCCGCCTGCGCCACTCCGTGCGTCGAGAGGCCGAGCGGAATGTACAGCGCCGCCTGCTGGTGCGGGTTCTCGCCGTAGCGCAGGCTGGCCGCATGCCGCCCGGTCATCGCCAGCATCGGCGGAAAAGCGAGGCCCTGGTCGGCATGGGCGAACCACTGGCTGATCATCGAATCGTAAGCGGCGGTGGCGGAAAAGGCCTTGGCGGCCATGCGCTTGCGGAAGGTGAGCGTGGTCGCGCCATCGTGGCCGGCCAGTTCCTCCAGCAGCGCGGGATAATCGGCCGGATCGGTGACCACTGTGACGTAGGCGTGGTTCTTGGCCCCGGAGCGGATCATCGCCGGGCCGCCAATATCGATGTTCTCGATGATCTCCTCGCGCGCCGAACCGCGGACGACGGTCTCCTCGAACGGGTAGAGGTTGCAGACGAGCAGGTCGATCCCGCCGATTTCGTGCGCGTCCATCGCGGCGGCGTGCGCGGGATCGTCGCGCACCGCCAGCAGGCCGCCGTGGACCAGCGGGTGCAGCGTCTTGACCCGGCCGTCCATCATTTCGGGAAAGCCAGTCATGTCGGCGACGTCCTGCACCGTCAGCCCGGCGTCGCGCAAGGCGCGGGCGGTGCCGCCGGTGGAGACCAGCGCGACCCCGCCTTTGGCGAGGCGCGAGGCGAGTTCGACCACGCCGCTCTTGTCCGACACCGAGAGCAGCGCGCGCCTGAGTGGGACATGATCGGGCGCGGGGTTCATTCCATGCCCTCCTGCACCTGCTCGAATCGCCAGGCGAAGTTCTCGCCGCGGCGAGAGGCCATGCCCTGGATCACCAGCTGGGTGGTGCCATGGGGGCAGCCCTCGCCATCGACCCACAGGCTCTCGTCCAATTCGAGCGTGCCGTTCTCGATCGAAAAGGCCCATGCACCGCCATCGGGCAGGTCGAGCATGGCGGTTGAAGCCGCTTCGTCCAGCGTCGCTTCGACCCCGAAACCCAGGTGAAAGCGCAATGCAAACGGCACCATTCCGCGCCCGCCCTTGCGGCCCGCCGGCTCCAGCCGGTCTTCGCCCGACAAGCTGCGGCCATCATCGGTCAGCGTGAGGATGCGGCGGTGGAGGAGGCCGAAGCGCGAGGCGTAGCCATTGTGGCTCGCTTCGATGATCGCCGCACCCATGCCGCCCGCCTCACCGCGCCGGCGATCGACCTCGACCTCGCCGACGCCGCTGCCAAGCTTGCCGTTGATCTGCACCGCGGTGGAATTGGCATCGCCCAGCACCAGCGCCGAATGAGCGGCGCTGGCGCGCAGGCCCTGCTCGATTCGCGCGGGGACCAGCCCGCCGGCGGTGGCCGCGCCGCCGCAGCTGACGACCAGCCGGTGACGCCCGTGCGAAAGCTCCATTGCCAGGGTGGAGGCGCAGCCGCAGCGGGCGTGGCGGGCGACCGGCGGCGGCGCCGCATCGACCAGCAGCACGGTGCCGCCAGCGGCGGCGCGCTGGTAGCCCCAGTGCGGCGCATCGGCGAGCGGGCGCGCGCGCGCGCCAGTGGCGGCGATCAGCGCCTCGATCCGCTCGCCAGCGACCGCCG
>PPFU01023668.1_pt1 | contig 18442 bp, 15 predicted proteins | sample 1535991 | NCBI WGS metagenome assembly PPFU01 (sample SAMN04901290, study PRJNA319586) | Hypolithon metagenome, whole genome shotgun sequencing project. | isolation source: Antarctic Hypolithon | place: Antarctica: Miers Valley | collected 2014
AGCTCAGTCTGGTAGAGCGCTACGTTCGGGACGTAGAGGTCGCAGGTTCGAATCCTGTCTCCCCGACCAGTCGATGGATCCACGCAGCAAGCTGGCCCTGTGCCGGCTTTTTGTTTTTCCGGCGACGACAGCGCCTGATCCTGGGACGTTCAAGGACATGAAGACGGCCATCGCGCGTCTCGTTTAGGATGCGCATCGCTGGAGACCGTGACGCACGTCTCGCTTTCCCTGAAGACGCCCGTCCTGTCGCGTCCCCGGATCCCGTTTTGCTCCTTCCCCGTCTGCTCCCGGCGCGCCCGCTCGCGCGCCCTCGCCACGCGCTTGCCTTCGCGCTTTCCGCTGCCCTCCTGGTATTGCTGCTCGCGACGCCACCGGCGTTCGCGGCCAATGCCGCCCCGGGCCCGCTGGGCTCCAGCCTCGATGCCCGCAGCGCCCACGCGCTGCTCGACGCCGCCGACCGCCTGCGCGACGGAGGCCGGCCCGCTGACGCCCTGGTCCTGCAGCAGCGCGTGCTGTCCCACGACACCGGCGACGCGGGCGTGGCGGAGCGGGCGTTCCGCAGCCGCGCGATGAGCCTCGCGGACCTCGGCAGCGCCGGGCTGGCGTATGCCGCCCTGCAGGAGCGACCCGCCCTGTTCCCCGCCCATGAGCGCGAACGCATCGAAGGCGACCGCGTGGCGCGCATGATCGCGTGGGGCGCGACTATGCCGGAGACCCCCGACACGCGGCAGGCCGAGGCGCGGGCGGCCCTCGCCACGCTGCGTGAGCTGCAGGCGGTATCGCCGCGGACGACCAATTGGGAGGCGACCCGCCTCCGCGTCGATGCCCTGGCCGCGCTGAACCGCCTGCAGCGCCACCAGGAGGTGGCCGACGGCCACGCCGCACTGCTGGCCGACGGTATCGAGGTCCCCGGCTACATCCTCGCCACGGTCGGCGATTCCCTGCTGGCGCTGCGCCGGGCGGAGGACGCCACGGTGGTGCTGCAGCAGGCGCTCACTCACGACCCGGAGGATTTCAACGCCGGCCTGCTGCTGGCCTATGCGTGGCTGGAGCAGGAGCGCTTCGATCTGGCGCTGCCGCAGTTCGCGTCGCTGGCCGACCAGCAGGTGCCGTGGCCGCGTCGTGCCGGCGCCCGCAGCGGCTACCAGAATTGGGACCGCTACACCGGCGACATCAACCGCGCGATAGCGCAGTCGTTCGCCAACGACAACGGCGGCGCCGAGGCGTCGCTGGCGGCACTCGGCGGCATCGGCCCCTACAACGCCGGCACCCAGTCCGCGATTGGCAGCGTGCAGTTGCGCCGGCTGCGCCCGGCCGCGGCGCTGGAGCGCTTCGACATGGCGCTGACGTTGGATCCGGACACCCGCGACGCGCGCGTGGGCCGCGTCGATGCGTTGCTGGCGCTGGACCTCGTCGACGAGGCGCGCGCGGCGTATGCCGAACTGCGTCGTCGGCACCCCGCCGATCCTCGGCTGGACCGCCTTGGCCGTCGCCTCGAGCGCCATCGCGGCTGGCAGGTCGCGGTCGACGCCAACCGCGGACGCAGCCGCGCGCGAGACGCTGGCACGTCGCTGTCGCCGCTCGGCAGCCGCGACGGCAGCGTGCGGGTGGCGATCGACTCTCCGTTGATCGACGATCGCTGGCGTATCGGCGCGGTCGCCGAGGAGGCCTGGGCCGATTTCGACGACCAGCGCATCCGCTTCCGGCGCGCCGGCCTCGGCGCCAGCTACCGCCACGACCGCCTGGGCGTGTCCGCGATCGCGGCGCGCGCGGTCGACGACTTCGGCGACGGCGGGATCTCGCTCACGGTCGCCGCCGACTGGCGCTTCAGCGACGCATGGCACGGCTCGCTGCAGGTCGCGCGGCGCGACATCGATGCCTCGCTGCAGGCGCGCCGCTTCGGCATCACGGCCGACAGCGTCGCCGCGGCCGCGCTGTGGACGCCCAGTGACGAGACCTGGCTGCGCGTGGGCGCCAGCCAGTTCCGCTACGACGACGGCAACCGTCGCCAGCAGGTCGGCTTCGACGCCAGCCAGCGGCTGTACCGTTCGCCGCACTGGCTGGTCGACGGCCTGGCGGGCGTGTCCACGAGCCGCGGCTCCCGCGGCGCCGACGTGCCCTACTTCAACCCGGAGCGCGACGCGTCAGCCAGCATCGGCGCGCGCATCGACCACCTGGCCTGGCGTCGCTACGAGCGCCACTTCCGCCACCGCCTAGACGTCACCGTGGGGCCTTACCACCAGCGCGGCTTCGGCACCGCCTGGATGCCGGCGGTCGGCTACCGCCACTTGTTGCAGTTCGACGGCGGCCACGTGCTCGAGTACGGCGTCGCCTGGTCGCGCCCGGTGTACGACGGCAACCGCGAGCAGCGCGTCGGCATCGATCTTGTCTATCGCTGGGGAGATGCCCGATGAACCGCCTTGTCCCGCTGCTGGTCGCGGCGCTGCTGGCCTGCGTAGCGCTGCCTGCGCGCGCGGTGCTGGTGCTGAGCTACCACGATGTCCGCGACGAGGTCGCCGCGAAGGGCGACCCCGACGGTTATGCGGTGTCCACGCGCAACTTCGTCTCCCACCTCGACTGGCTGCGCGCGCACGGCTACGTGCCGGTGAGCGCGCAGGCCGTGCGCGACGCGCGCGCCGGCGGCACCACGTTGCCCCCGAAGGCGGTGCTGCTGACCTTTGACGACGGCCTTGAGAGCGTCTACACACGCGTGTTCCCGCTGCTGCAGGCCTACGGCTATCCGGCGCTGGTGGCGCCGGTCACGGCGTGGACGGGCATGGACGCCGACGGCCGCGTCGACTACGGCCCGCGCGCGCTTACCCGCGCCGACTTCGCTACCTGGCAGCAGCTGCGCGAGATGTCCGACAGCGGCCTGGTGGAGATCGGCTCGCACAGCCACGACCTGCATCGCGGCGTGCCGGGCAACCCGCAGGGCAACGTCACCCCCGCCGCGGTGACCCGCATCTGGTCGCGGGCCGGCTACGAATCCGAGGCGGCATACCGCGAGCGGATCCGCGCGGACCTCGTGGCCAGCGTCGACGCCATCGCGCGCGGCACCGGGCAGCGGCCACGTGCCATCGTCTGGCCCTATGCCGCGTACAACCGCGTTGCCAACGACGTCGCCGCGTCGCTGGGCATGACCCTCAGCTTCGACCTCGAAGGTCGCTCGGCCGAAGGCGACCTCGGAGAGCAGGGACAGGCATCGCTGGATGACGGCGACGCCGGCAGCCTGGCCAGGCTGCTCATGTTCAACAACCCCGACGTCACCGACCTCGCCGGCGAGCTGCGCCGCGACGTGGCGCTGACCGGCGTGCGCGCGATGCAGGTCGACCTCGACTACGTCTACGATCCGGACCCGGCGCAGACCGAGCGCAACCTGGACGCGCTGGTGCAGCGCGTGCGCGACATCGGGCCGAGCCACGTCTGGCTGCAGGCCTTCTCCGATCCGGACGGCAACGGCGCGGCCGATGCGCTGTACTTCCCAAACCGACACCTGCCGATGCGCGCGGACCTCTTCAACCGGGTGGCGTGGCAGCTGCGCACGCGGGCGCAGGTCCGCGTATTCGCGTGGCTGCCGGTGCTCGGCTTCGAGCTGCCGGACCCGCAGCTGCAGGCGCAGCTGCGGATCGTGGCCAGCGACCCCGCCGATATCCCGCGGCTGGACCCGCGCGACCCGCGTACGCGCCGGATCGCGGCAGACATCTATGCCGACCTCGCGGCCAACAGCTACTTCGAGGGCCTGCTGTTCCACGACGACGCCTACCTGCGCGCGGACGAGCTGCCGGCGCTAGGCCCGGACCCCGCCGCGCGGACGCAGGCGCTGGTCGACCTGACCGCCGAGCTGCAGACCGCCGCGGAGACCTGGCGGCCCAAGCTGGTCACGGTGCGCAACCTGTTCGCGCGACCGGTGCTGGAACCGGAAAGCGAAGCCTGGTTCGCGCAGCGCCTGGACGCCTTCAACGCCGCGTACGACTACACCGCGCTCATGGCGATGCCGCAGATGGAGCAGGCCGCGGACCCGCGTGCGTGGCTGCGCGAACTCGTCGCGGCCGTCGCGGCGCAGCCCGGCGCGCTGGAGACGACGGTGTTCCAGCTGCAGACGGTGGACTGGCGCACCGGCCGTCCGATCGACGGCGCGGTGCTGCGCGCGCAGGCGCGCGCACTGGTCGCCGCCGGCGTCCGCCACCTCGCGTACTACCCCGACGATTTCCTGCGCGCACAGCCCGCGCTCCCCGACGCCCGCGACGTGATCTCCGCGCGCGCCTTCCCCTACATCGAGCGCTGAGACATGGACTGGCCCACCCTCTCGCCGCTCGCGGTGCTGTTCAACTTCGCGTTCTTCTACCCGATCGTGATGGCGTTCTTCTGGATCACGGGCGGGGTGTATTACCACTTCCGCCGGGAGCGCGGATCACCGCTGCCGGGCAATCCCACGCCGCTGCGCCACGCGCCCCCGGTGTCGATCCTCGTGCCGTGCTTCAACGAGGCGCCACACATCGCCGAGACCATCGCCGCACTCGACGCGCAGGCGTACCCGGACTTCGAGATCATCGCGATCAACGACGGCAGCACCGACGACACCGCGGCGCGGCTTGAGGCGCTGGTGGCGCAGTTTCCGCGGCTGCGCGTGATGCACCTGGCCAGCAACGCCGGCAAGGCCAACGCGCTGCGCATGGGCACGCTGGCGGCGCGCTCGGAATACCTGGTGTGCGTCGACGCCGACGCGATGCTGGACCCGCACGCGACGCGCTGGATGGTCGGCCACCTGATCGACGGCGCGCGCGTCGGCGCGGTCACCGGCAACCCGCGCGTGCGCAACCGCTCGACCCTGCTCGGCCGCATGCAGGTCGGCGAGTTCTCCGCCATCGTCGGGCTGATCAAGCGCGCGCAGCGCGTCTACGGCCGCCTGTTCACCATCTCCGGCGTGATCTGCGCGTTCCGGCGCACCGCGCTGCACCAGGTCGGCTACTGGGCCGACGACATGGTCACCGAGGACATCGACATCTCGTGGCGGCTGCAGATCGCCGGCTGGGACATCCGCTACGAGCCCAACGCGCTCGGCTGGATCCTGATGCCGGAAACGGCGCGCGGACTGTGGAACCAGCGCCTGCGCTGGGCGCAGGGCGGTGTCGAAGTGCTGCTGAGCCATGGCGCCGACGTGCTCAAGTGGCGCAAGCGCCGCATGTGGGGTGTGCTGGCCGAGTACGGGCTGAGCCTGACCTGGGCCTACGTGATGCTGACGATCATGGTGCTGTGGTCGCTGGGCCTGGTGGTCGAGCTGCCACCGGCACTGCGCGTCGACAGCATCCTGCCGCGCTGGCACGGCGTGGTGCTGGCGATGGTCTGCCTGCTGCAGTTTGGCACCAGCCTGATGATCGAGCGCCGCTACGAGCCGGGGATCGCACGCCACTTCTACTGGGTGATCTGGTACCCGATCGTGTTCTGGCTGCTGGGCATGTTCACCGCGGTCGTCGCGTTCCCGAAGACCCTCCTGCGCCGGCGTCGCCAGCGCGCCACCTGGACCAGTCCCGACCGGGGAATCACATGACGCCTCCCATCATCGACCGCCCCGAGCGCCAGGGCACCGCGCGCCGGACTGCGTACGGCACGGTCACCGCCGGCCTGTGGTTGCTGTACTTCTACCTCTGGCTGCCGCTGGTCACGCTGCTGGCGTGGGTGGTCGGCGTGCGCACCGGCTACGGCCGCCTGTACGTGGAGCAGAACGCGGTCGACCCGTTCCTGCTGATGGCACTGCCGGTGATCGCGCTGGTCTGTGGCGCCGTGCTGCTGGCCTGGGCGGAATACAACCGCGCCCGCTTCAGCGGCGAGGAGCGCCGACAGCCGGTGGCGGACATCGGCATCGCCGAGGTCGCGACGCTGCTCGGCGCCGATGTCGCGACCGCCGGCATGGTGCGCGACGCGCGCGTGGTCACGATCACGCTGGACGACAAGGCGCGTCCCTCGGCCGCCGCGCTGATGGCCCCGGGCGCGCCGCTGGCGGCGCCCGGCGCGCCGGCGCTATCCGTCGACGGCAGCGGCCTGCAGCGCGTCTAGCCGCGTATGCAGCACGTCCAGCCGCAGATCCCCGGCGGCACCGGGGGAACTGCGCGCCGCAAGACTGGCGGCGGGATCGCCCTGCGCCCAGCGCGCAGGGTCGGCGGCCTGGCGGTAGGCGTCGCGGAAGGGCACGCCGTCGCGCGCCATGTCCACCGCGAGGTCGGTGGCGTACATCGACGGCTCCAGCGCGGCGCGCATGCGCACCTGGTCCCAGTCGAGGTGGCGCAGCAGGTCGGGCAGCAGCGACAGCGCCTGCAGGCCCTTGCCGAAACCGTGGACCAGCGCGCCCTTGCCCAGCTGCAGGTCGCGGTGGTAGCCCGACGGCAGCGACAGCAGGTGCTCCAGCTCGCTCCGCGCGGCGGTAACGCTGGCGTAGGTGGCGCGCATCAGTTCGATGACGTCCGGGTTGCGCTTGTTGGGCATGATCGAGCTGCCGGTGGTGTAGCGCGCCGGCAGCGTCACGAACCCGAATTCGGTGCTGGTGAACAGGCTCAGGTCCCACGCCAGCCGGCGCAGGTCCCCCACCGCGCTGCCCAGCGCCTCAAGCGCGGCGATCTCGAACTTGCCGCGCGACAGCTGCGCGTACGTCGCCGACACCTGCAGCCGGGCGAACCCCAGTGCCTGCGTGGCGGCGTCGCGCTGCAGCGGCAGGTTGACGCCGTAGCCGGCCGCGCTGCCCATCGGATTGGCGTCGAGCCAGTCGCGGGTGTGGCCCGCGCGCACCGCATCGTCGATGAAGGCCTCGGCCCAGCCTGCCCACCACATGCCCAGCGACGACACCACCGCGCGCTGCAGGTGGCTATAGCCGGGCAGCGGCACGTCGGCTTCCGCGCGCGCGCGGTCGAGCGCGATGCCGGCCACCTCGACGCACAGCGCCCGGGTGGTCGCCAGCTGGTCCTTGAGCCACAGCCGGGTCGCGACCAGCACCTGGTCGTTGCGGCTGCGGCCGGTGTGGATGCGGCGTCCGGCGTCGCCGAGGCGCCTGGTGAGCCGCGCCTCGATCGCCGAATGACCGTCCTCGAAGGTGGCATCGAGCACGAACGCGCCACTGCGGAAATCGTCCGCCAGCGCGTCGAGCTCGCGCTCGAGGCCCGCGAGCTCGTCGTCCGACAGGATCCCGATCTGGCGCAGGCCCTGCGCGTGCACCCGGCTGGCGGCGATGTCGTGCAGGAAGAACTCGCGGTCCAGCACCACGTCGTCGCCGGCCAGGAATGCCTGGATGCCGGCATCGACCGCGACGCCGGGCTTCTGCCACAGCAGTCCGCTCATGGGATGGTCTCCGGTGCGTGCGCGAATTGCGGGATCCCGGACAGCTCCGGCAGCCCCAGCGCGAGGTTGACGTTCTGGATCGCCTGGGTGGCGGCGCCCTTCAACAGGTTGTCTAGCACCGCCACCACGACCACCCGGCGGCCACCCGGCGCGACCGCGAAGCCGCCGATGCGCACGCCGTGCTGCCCGGCGATCGCGCTGACCCACGGCGCGTCTTCGACCACGTCGACCAGCGACTCGCCGCCGTAGCAGTCGCGGTAGCGCGCGAGGATGGCGTCGCGCGTCATCGCGGCATCGAGCCACAGGTTGACGGTCATGGTGATGCCGCGGAAATGCGGCGCCACGTGCGGCATGAACTCTACCGGCACGCCCAGCCGCGCCGACACCTCGCGCTCGTGTACGTGGTTGGTCAGGGCGTACGGCATCAGGTTGTCGCGCAGCTTCTCCACGTCGTTCCTGTCCGACGGGGCGGTGCCGGCGCCCGAGTAGCCGGAAACGCCGAAACACTGTGGCGGCCCTGCAAGCCGGTCGAGCAGCGGCGCGATCGCCAGCTGCATCGCGGTGGCGTAGCAGCCCGGGTTGCTGATCCTCGTCGCGCCGCCATGCCCGGCCCGGGTCAGCTCCGGCAGGCCGTAGGTCCAGCCGGGGTCGAAGCGGTGATCGGCGGACAGGTCGACGATCACCGTTTGCGGTCGCACCGCGTCGATCGCGGCGACGAATGGCGCACAGCGGTCGTTGGGCAGCGCGAGGATGACCACGTCGGCGCCTTTCGCCGCGACCGCGGCCGCGTCCAGCGTCTCGAACCGGAGGTCGCCGGTGTCGGCATCGGGATGCGCTGTCACCCGCTGGCCGCCGAGCTCGCGCGACGACACGAAGGCCAGCTGCAGCGCCGGATGGCCGACGACCAGCCGGATGAGCTCGGTGCCGGTGTGTCCGCGCGCGCCAACGATGCCGACGCTGGCGCGCCGCATGATCGTCGTGTCGCTGGGGGTCGTGGTGGCCGGCTCCATCGTCAGTCCGCCAGCGTCGGCGCGCGTGTCGCGCAGTGCGCGACGCAGCGCTGGATCGCGTCGAAACCGTCCAGCCCGTACCAGAACACCTTCCACTGCTCCTGCTTGAAGCAGCCGTCGGACTCGGCGTAGTAGAAGATGTTGACCGCGTTGCCGTGGCGCGAGCGCCAGAACAGCGACGGCGTCTCCTCGCGCATCACGCTCCACACCGCGCGCCCCAGGCCCTCGCCCTGCGCGTCGTCGAGCACCGCGAACTTGTCGAGGTACACCTCGCCCCCGCCGTCGACCAGGATCACCGCGGCGCGGTAGTTCTCGGACACGTAGGCGCGCAGCAGCGTCGTGCGCGCGAAGTAGTCTTCGACCAGCCTGCGCCCGAAGCTCGATTCGATCAGCTGGCGCAGCCGCGGCTGGTCCAGCGTGTCCCACGACGTGGCGCGCAGCACGCGCTCGCCGCGGCGCACCAGCGTGCCCGAGCCCTTGTGCGTGAACAGCTCCTTGGCGAGGTCCGCGGGGCGCGTGATCGACACCGACGACGCCAGCGGCAGGTCGCCCAGCAGGTCGGCGATCTGCTCGAGCTTCAGCTTCATGCCGCCGTTGATCCACGGCTGCTGCATCAGGTGCTCGTACTCGGTGGACAGGTTGATCGAGTCGATGACCTGCCCCTCGGCGTCCAGCAGCCCGCCGGTACCGGTGAGGAAAATGATCTTGTAGGGCTGAAGCACGCGCACCAGCTCGTTGGCGGCGACGTCGGCGTTGATATTGAGGATCTGGCCACTGGCGGTCTCGCCCAGGCTCGCGATCACCGGGATCGAGCCCGCGTGCAGGCTGGTCTCGATCGGCGCCAGCCCGACGCGCTGCACCTTCCCGACCAGCCCGTAGGCGTCGCGGTCGAGGTAGTCGGCCTCGAACACGCCCGACATGATCGATGTCGCGCGCGCGCCGTTGCCCTGCAGCGCTTCCACCAGCGCCAGGTTGGCGGCCTGGAACACGCGACGCACGACTGCGAGCGCCTGCGGCGAGGTCACGCGCAGCCCGTCCACCGTGCGCTTCCCGATCCCTGCGGCAGAGAGCTCGGCGTCCAGCTGGGGCCCGGCGCCGTGCAGCACGATCGGCGTCAGCCCGACTTCCTGCAGGAAGGTCAGCGACGAAGTCAGCGCGTCGAGGTCGTCTCGCAGCACCGCGCCGCCGACCTTGACCACCGCGAAGCGCTTGGCGTCGACCTGCGAGAAGCGCCTGAGGTACTGCGAGATCTCCTTCGCACTGGCCATGCTCGACAGCAGGCGGACGATGGTCTGGCGGGTCTGGAGGGTCTGGGGCGTCATTGCATGCGGTCTGCAGGTGGTCGGGGCGGAACGGGACGGTCAGCGGGCCGCGGCGATGATGCGCGCGACGCTGTCGGCATAGCGCCGCAACTGGTCGAGCGACACCCACTCGTCGGCGGTGTGCGCCTGCGCGATGTCGCCGGGGCCGTAGACGAACGCGTCGTATCCGGCCTGCGAGAACAGCGAGGCCTCGGTCCAGAAGTCGACCGCGCCGCCGATCGGAAGGTCCAGCGCGTCAGCGGCGTCGCGCGCGGCGAGGCGCCGATCCTCGGCGTGGGCGACATCGCCCGCGGGCAGCGCCGGGCCGCGGAAGGTCTCCTCGAAGTGCGTCGCGGCCGGCGCCGCGCAGCCGGCGAACGTCGCCAGCAGCGCATCGACGTCCATCGACGGCAGCGGCCGAAAGCCGAAGCGCAGCTCCGCCGCCGGCGCGATCATGTTGGCCTTGATGCCGCCCTCGACGCGACCGATGTTGAAGCGCAGCCCGGTCAGCCCACCAAAACGCGCATGCGACAGCGCGTCGACGTGGTCGAGCGCGCGGCCGCCCCAGCGCACCACCTGGTGCAGCGCACTGGCCGCCGCATCCTGTGCGCCGGAGGCGTGGCCCGCGGTGCCTGCGAAGCGCATCAGCACCGAACTGATGCCGCGGTGCGCCAGCACCGCTTCGCACATCGTCGGCTCGGCGACGACCACGGTGTCGAACCGCCGCCCGCGCGCGAGAAAGGCCGCAATCCCCCGCGCATCGTTGGCCTCCTCGTCGCTCGTGAACAGGAACGCCGCGTCGCCCTCGACCGCGTTCGCGGCCGCCACCAGCGCCGCCGCCGCGCCCTTGATGTCGCAGGCGCCAAGGCCCACGACGCGGTCGTCGCCGATCCTCAGCAGGTGCGGGTCGGCGCTCCACCCGGGCGAGTCCGGCACCGTGTCCAGGTGCACGTTGAACAGCACCCCGGGCGCGCCGCGGACCGCGAACAGGCTGACCGACCCCGCACCGTGGTCGACGACATCGACCTCGAACCCCGGCAGCCGCGCTCGCAGGTAGCCGAAGATGCCGTCGATGGAGATCGCACGCGGCGGGTTGCGCGTGTCGAAGCCGACGAGCGACTCGAGGTGGTCGAGCGTCGCGGCGAGCAGGTCGGTGCCGGTCATGGGGCGCTCAGCGCTGGCCGCCGTTGATCTCGGCCCACAGCGTCGAGCTCATGCCGAAGAGCTTGATGAAGCCCTCGGCCTCCTCGACGCCCCAGTCCGCGGACTGCGCATACGTCGCGCCCTTCGCATACAGCAGGTGCGGCGAGCGCACCGCCACCGCGTCGACGCGCCCGCCGCGGGTCTCGAGCACGACCTCGCCGTTGACCATCCGCTGCGAGGACGCCAGGAACGCCTCCAGGTCGGTCCTGAGCGGGTCATGGAAGAACCCCTCGTAGACGAGCTCGACCCACTTGCGCGCGACCTCGGGCTTGAAGCGGTTCTGCTGCTTGGTCAGCACCGCCTCCTCCAGCGCGCGATGCGCCGTGAGCAGCGCGACCAGACCCGGGGCCTCGTACACGATGCGACCCTTGAGGCCGATGGTGGTGTCACCGGTGTACATGCCGCGGCCGACGCCGTACGGCGCGAACAGCGTGTTGAGCCTGCCCAGCAACGTCGCACCATCCAGGTCGTTGCCATCCAGCGCCACCGCCACGCCGTGTTCGAAGCGCAGCGACACCGACAGCGTTTCGGTCGGCCACGCGCTGCGCGGCGCGCACCAGCCGCGGGCACCGTCGCCCGGCGCCTCCCAGCGGTCGATCTCGCCGCCGGACATCGTCAGCCCCAGCAGGTTCTCGTTGATCGTGTACGCCTTCTGCCTGGCGCGCACGCCGAAGCCGCGCTCCTCCAGGTACGCCTGCTCGTAGGCGCGGGTCTGGGTGTGTTCCTTCTGGATCTCGCGGATCGGCGCCACGATGCGGTAGTCGCCCTGCGACTTGACCGCCAGGTCGAAGCGCACCTGGTCGTTGCCCATGCCGGTGCAGCCGTGCGCGATCGCATTGGTGCCCAGTTCGCTCGCGCGCGCCAGCGACGCATCGACGATCAGGTAGCGGTCCGACACCAGCAGCGGGTACTGGCCCTGGTAGCCCTCGCCGGCCCAGATGAACGGCCGCACGAACCCGTCCCAGATCGCCGGGCCGCCGTCGATGGTGACGTGGCTGGCGACGCCGAGCTCCGCGGCGCGGGCCTCGATCGTCGCGCGCTCGGCGGCGTCGACGCCGCCGGTATCGGCGAACACCGTGTGCACCTGCCAGCCCTGGGCCTGCAGGTAGGGCACGCAGAAGCTGGTGTCGAGCCCGCCGGAAAACGCGAGCACGATGTCGGTGGAACTCCCGGGGGCGCTCGTGGCGGTGCTAGCGGTGGAGTCGGTAGTCATGACGGCCTGGGTTTCGGGGTGGGAGGCTCGGGGGCGGCGCAAAAAGGCAGGAGCGGGAGCGGGAGTGGCGGCGTCAGCCGGCGAGCAGCGCGGCCATGATCGCCTTCTGCACGTGCAGGCGGTTTTCGGCCTCGTCGATCGCGATGCAGCGCGGCGAGTCCATCACCGCATCGGTCGCCTTGACGTTGCGGCGCAATGGCAGGCAATGCGAGAACACGCCGTCGCTGGTCAGCGCCATCTTGGCTTCGTCGACGATGAAGTGCCGGTACCGGTCGCGGATCGGCTGCTCGGGCGCCCAGTTGCCGAAGTACGGCAGCGCGCCCCAGCTCTTGGCGTAGACCACGTCGGCGCCTGCATAGGCGCTGTCGATGTCGTGGCTGACCTGCAACGAGCCGCCACTGCCGGCCACGTTGTCGCGCGCCCAGCCCATGTAGCGCTCGTCCAGCACGTAGTCCGGCGTCGGGCACAGCAGGGTCACGTCCATGCCCATGCGGGTGGCGATGGTCAGCGCGGAATTGGCGACCGCGGTGTTGAGCGGCCTGGGGTGGTAGGTCCACGTGAGCACGTATTTCCTGCCGCGCAGGTCACTGGTGCCGAAGTGCTGCTGCAATGCCATCACGTGCGCCAGCTCCTGGCACGGATGGGTGATGGTCTCCATGTTGATCACCGGCACCGGCGAGTACTGCGCGAACGCGCGCAGCACCCGGTCCTCGCGGTCGACCGACCAGTCGACGAACTTCGGGAACGCGCGCACGCCGATCAGGTCGACATAGCGCCCCAGCACCCGGGCAACCTCGGCGATGTGCTCCTCGGTATCGCCGTCCATCACCGTGCCGAGGTCGAACTCGATCGGCCACGCGTCCTTGCCTGGCTGCAGCACCACCCCATGGCCACCAAGCTGGAACGCGCCGAGCTCGAAGCTGGTGCGGGTGCGCATCGACGGGTTGAAGAACACCAGTGCAATCGACCGACCGCGCATCGCGTCCCCCAGCCGCTCGCGCTTGAACGCCGTGGCCTGCAGCAGCAGCGCGTCGAGCTCGGGGCGCGTCCAGTCCTGGGTGTTGAGGAAGTGCTTCATCGTGGTCCTGTGTGGCTATGAGGCGCTGCGCGAATCGGCGGGATCAGAACGCAAAGACCCGGCTACGGGGCCGGGTCTTGGAGGCAACGCGCGGGTGCGGCGGCTCTCGTCTACCTGGCGGGGACGTGGGCTTCCGTTCGACGCGCGCGAGAGGTCATCCCCGACGCCATGTGGGCAGAGGTGAGGATATCGGCGTCGGCGCAGGGGCTGTGCATCGGGCGCGGATGGTCGCATGCGGGGACGGCACCCGCAACCGCGCGCGACGCCGCTCAGCGGTCGGCGTTGCCGGCCTGGATGACAGGCGTGACGGCGACGCGGACGCGCAGGCGGTTGCCGGGGTCATACGGCATCCGCGACCGGTAGCGCACGCCCTTGTGGATGTAGTCGACGTCGAATGCGATCGGCCGCCGGAACTCGCGCTCCACCGGCACCATGCGGCATTCACGCGCCGGCGTGGACGGCAGGCCGACATCGTCGGAGGCGGCGCTCGGCGTCAGCACGTCACGCACCGCGCCGACAACGCGCGCGATGCCGCGGCGCGGCGCGGCGTCGGCCTGCACCGGGGTCGACTGCTCGCAGCGCTCGACCATGCTGGTGGCTCGGAGCGTCTGGTACACCGGCTCCGCGCGCAGCACCTGCGCCCAGTCCATGCGCACGTTCTCGCCGCTGGCGGCCGCCTGCGCCCACGCCGCCGGGGCCATGCACGGCAGCAGCGACATCAGCAGGACCAGGCGACACGCTTGCATCGACCACGCAGCAGCAGGAAGGGTCCGCGAGTGTAGGCGGTCATGCTCTGCAAGCCTGAATCGCGCCTGTCGTGGGCCGTTGCGCGTCGGTAGACTCGCGGTTTTCCCCGCACGCGGCCCCGAGATGACCCTGCGCCTGTTCAACACCCTGACCCGCGAAGTCGACCCGTTCGCGCCACGCGACGGCCACGACGTGACCATGTACGTCTGCGGTCCGACAGTCTACGGCTACGTCCACATCGGCAATGCCCGCGGCCCGGTCGTTTTCGGGGTGCTGGCGGACATGCTGCGGCGGCGGTTCGGCGCGCTGCGCTACGCGCGCAACATCACCGACATCGACGACAAGATCAACGCCGCCGCGCTCGCGCAGGACGTGCCGATCTCCGCCATCACCGACCGCTTCGCCGCGGCCTACCGCGAGGACATGGCCGCGCTCGGCATCGCCCCACCCGACATCGAGCCGGAGGCGACCGCGCACGTCGCCGACATCATCGCGATGGTGCAGCGCCTGGTTGACAGCGGCCATGCCTATGCAGCCGAAGGCCACGTGCTGTTCGCGGTGGCGCGCTTCGACGGCTACGGCAGGCTGTCGCGGCGGGCGCGCGAAGACATGCTGGCGGGTGCGCGGATCGAGGTGGCGCCATACAAGCGCGACCCGGGCGACTTCGTGCTGTGGAAGCCGTCCAGCGACGACCTGCCGGGCTGGACATCGCCCTGGGGCCGCGGCCGCCCGGGCTGGCACATCGAGTGCTCGGCGATGGCCGCCGCGCACCTCGGCGAGACCATCGATATCCACGCCGGCGGCATCGACCTGCAGTTTCCGCACCACGACAACGAGATCGCGCAGAGCGAGTGCGCGCACGGCGGTCGGACGTTCGCGCGGTTCTGGCTGCACAACGGGATGCTCAATTTCGCCGGCAGCAAGATGTCGAAGTCGGTCGGCAATATCGCCCGCGTGCACGACCTGGTGCGCGTGCACCCGCCCGAGGCGCTGCGCTACGCACTCCTGTCGGCGCACTACCGCCAGCCGCTGGAATGGTCGGACGCACTGGTCGAACAGTGCATCCGGACCCTGGACCGGCTGTACGGCACGCTGCGCGACCTTGGCGACGCCCCGCCTGGCGACGCACCCGTGATCCCGGAGGCGATCGAGGCGGCGCTGGACGACGACCTCAACACGCCGATGGCGCTGGCGCTGCTGGCGGGCATCGCCGCCGACGCCCGCCGCGTGGGCAACGATGCGCCAGCGCGTGCCGCCGCGCGCGCCGCGCTGCGGGGCGCCGGGCTCGCGCTGGGCCTGCTGCAGCAGGCGCCCGCGGACTGGTTCGCGCGCGGCAGCGCAGATGGCGACGATGCGCGCATCCAGTCGCTGATCGACGCCCGTTCGGAGGCCAAGCAGGCCCGGGACTTCGCGCGCGCGGACGCGATCCGCTCACAGCTGTCGGCGGAGGGCGTGCAGCTGGAGGACACCGCGCAGGGCGTGCGGTGGAAGCGCGGCTGAGCGGCGGATGCGGGACAATGGCGGGCCGGACCGCGCCATCGACACCGACCCCATGCCCCCCTCCCCGTTCCCGCTCGAGCCCACGCCCGCCGCCGCGCAGGCCGCGATCCGCGACGAGTTCGCGTTCTTCGGCGACTGGAGCGAGCGCTACCAGTACCTGATCGACCTCGGCCGCAAGCTGCCGCCGCTCGACGAAGCGTGCAAGGACGAACGCCACCGCCTCGCAGGCTGCCAGTCGATGGTGTGGATCGTGCCCGCCGGCGACGCGTCCCGGCTCGACTTCGCCGCGGCCAGCGACTCGGCGATCGTCTCCGGCCTGATCTACCTCGCGCTGCGCGTGTATTCCGGGCGCAGCGCCGCCGACATCGTCGCCACCCAGGCCGACGACATCGCCGCGTTCGGCCTAGGCAAGCACCTCTCGCCGACGCGCAGCAACGGGCTGGCCGCGCTGCTGGCCTTCATCCGCGACACCGCGCAGCGCGCGCTGGCGTGAGCGCCGGCGGCGACGTCCACGCCGGCAACGGCGACGCGTCGCTGCGCAACGCCGCATTCCGCGGGCTGATGCTGTACCGGATCTGCTCGATCCTGTCCTATCAAGTGGTCGCGGTGACCGTCGGATGGCATGTCTACGCGCTGACCCGCGACCCGTGGATGCTCGGACTGATCGGGCTGGCCGAGGTGCTGCCGTACTTCTGCGTCGCGCCGTTCGCCGGCTATCTGGTCGACCACCTGCCGCGGCGGCGCCTGGGCATGGTCGCCTGCCTGGGACTCGCCACCACCCCGCTGGCGCTGGCCGCGATCGCCGCGGGCTGGGCAGGTCCTGGCGTCGCGCCGATCTACGTCGCGGTGGCGGTGACCGGCGCGGTGCGCGCGTTCCTGGGGCCGGTCTACAACGCGCTGTTCGCGCGCGTGCTGCCGCGGGCGCAGTTCGCGCGCGGCGCCAGTCTCGGCAGCATCGTGTTCCAGTCCGGGCTGGTGGTCGGGCCGGCGCTGGGTGGCGTGATCGTCGGCTGGGCGGGCATGGGCGCCGCCTACGGCGTGGCCGCGGCGTTCGCGCTGGGCGCGGCGGTCGCGGTGGCACGCCTGAAGGTCAGCGAACCGGCCCTGCAGCTGCAGCGCGCGCCGATCTTCGCCAGCATCGCCGAGGGTGCGCGCTTCGTGTTCGGGCACCAGATCCTGCTCGGCGCGCTGGCGCTGGACATGTTCGCGGTGCTGTTCGGCGGCGCGATCTCGCTGGCGCCTGCATTCATCCACGAGATCCTGCGCTACGGACCAGAGGGCCTGGGCATCCTGCGCGGCGCGCCGGCGCTGGGCGCGGTCGCGGTCGGCGTATGGCTGGCGCGCCGCCCGCTGCAGCGACACGCCGGACGCGCGCTGCTGGTCGCGGTCGCCGGCTTCGGGCTGTGCATCATCGGCTTCGGGCTGTCGACGGCGTTCTGGCTGTCGGCGCTGTTCCTGCTGCTGTCGGGAATGTGCGACGGCGTGTCGGTGGTGCTGCGCTCGACCATCCTGCAGCTGGCGACGCCTGACGGCATGCGCGGCCGGGTGTCGTCGATCAACGGGCTGTTCATCGGCTCGTCGAACGAGCTCGGCGCGTTCTATGCCGGCTCAATGGCGCGGCTGTTGGGGCTGGTGCCGGCCGTGGTCATCGGCGGCTGCGTCACCATCGGCGTCGCCGGGGTGACCGCGCTGCGCGCGCCGCGGCTGCGGAGGCTGGACCTGCGCGAGCTGTGATCGCAGGCCAGCGCACTGCGCCGCTGGCGCGCCATCCTCCACACACCAGCCCGTCCGGACGCTGCCCGCGCGGGCGTCGCCGGCTCAGGCGCCGATGTCCTCCGCGATGTCGTGGCCGAAGTAGTTGATCTCGACCCCGGGCGGCAGCGCGCAGCTGATCGACACCGACGCGAACGGCAGCTGCGTCGCCGGTGCCACGGGGAGCCACTGCAGCACGGTGAGGACGTTGACCGGCAGCTCTACGCTGGCTGGCGTGCTGCTCGCACCGTTGAAGTCGTCGCCGTTGACCAGCGTGCAGTTGAGCGTGACCGTCGCACCACCCCGGTTGGTCGCCGACGCGAACACGTTGACCGGCCTGGCGCTGTTGAGGCTGTCGGCCTGCGCCGAGCAGGTGACGAATGCGACCACGCCGCCTTCATGACGGGACTCCGGTGGCGGAAGGGACGCGCCCGGGCGCGGCTCCCACCGATGTCGGTCGCTCCCGGAGCTACGCCGACCGCCGCCTTCGCCGGCCACGCAGCGGGCCGGAAACGACGAACCCCGCCGTGGCGGGGTCCGTCGGGTCGCTGCAGCGGCGACGGTCAGTCGCCGATCTGCTTCTGCAGGTGCTCCCAGCGCTCCTGCTCGTCGATCGTGCGCTCGGCGGTGAGGCGGGCCTCCAGGCGGTCCAGGCCGATCTCCTCGCCCGAGTCGATGCTGTAGCCGTACTCTCCTGCGTCGACGCGCTTCAGCGTACTGTCGATCTTGCCGATCAGCTTGCGGTAACGGTCGCGGGTGCGCAGCTCCAGCGAATTCTCTGTCTCCCGGGTGGCCCGCTCGGCCTCGTCGCCGATGTCGCGCACCTCTTCCTTCAGGTTCTCGATGGTCTGCTTGGACTCTTCGACGAGATCCACGCGCCATTTCGTCAGCCGCTGGCGAAAGTACTCGGTGTGCAGCGGTCCCATGTACTCCTCGTCCGCCCCCGGCTTGTAGCCTTCGGGCAGCATCGGGCGGCCCGTCGCAGGGTCGGCCTTGAACGGCACCACCTTGTACTTCGGCTTGGTGGCCGGCGACGTGGTGCGCGCAGCGACCGCCACCGCGACCTTGCCGACCGGGCGCGGCGCGACCACGGCGCGCGCGATGGGGCGCGGCGCCTGGCCGGCTCCGGCCTTGGACCTGGACTTGGCCGCAGGCGCGACCGCCTTGGCCGGAGAAGGCAGCGATGCGGACGTCGATTTCGCCGCCGGCGGCGGCGCTGCCGGCTTCGCGGGCGCGGCCGTCGGCTTGGTGGGCTTGGTGGGCTTGGTGGGCTTGGTGGGCTTGGTGGGCTTGGTGGGCTTGGTGGGCTTGG
>PPFU01000192.1_pt1 | contig 18427 bp, 20 predicted proteins | sample 1535991 | NCBI WGS metagenome assembly PPFU01 (sample SAMN04901290, study PRJNA319586) | Hypolithon metagenome, whole genome shotgun sequencing project. | isolation source: Antarctic Hypolithon | place: Antarctica: Miers Valley | collected 2014
TCGCGCTATCCTAAAACAAAAGCTTATCGCCGCTTGATAATTACCTTAAGTCAGCGCCATTCGGCTCTGATTGAGTATCAGCCGAAGCTGGCTGTCTCAAAACTTGTCAACCACTTAAAGGGTGCATCTAGCCGGAACTACCGCTCAGCCGGGTTCAAGTGCCCATCAGAAAAATCGCTATGGTCACCTAGCTATTTTGTGATGAGCGTAGGTGGGGCGCCTGTCGAAGTGCTCAGACAGTATATTGAGTCTCAGTCTAGTCCAGAAGCACATTGATTTTCGCTAACACTCACTTGAGAGATGTGAACCGCTACATCCCCGCCCTAAAGCCACAGGGCTTTGCGGCTTCTCTCTCAAACTCTCTTAATCTTGGTAAGGATTGACACCGAATGACTATTAAAATATTGACTTCGGATTCTTAGTATGTAGTTTTTGCATAACCATGTTTCAGTCCGTATAGGCACTTTTTTTGATTTTCTCCCCGCCCTAATGCGATCCTAGTGAGGAGGGAGCATTTTTCTAACCGTTTTTTCCAAAGCGACAGCCTATGGACAATCGTTTTTCGCGTCTGTTTAACCTTACCGAAGAGCAGGCTATTGAAATACTAAACGCGCCTGCGGATGATTCGGATGAGGCGTCGAGCCGCTATATTGCCGCTTCGCATCTGGTGAACTTTGACTCGGAGGCGTCGGTGGCCGCGCTGATACGGGCTGCGCAGAATGCAGAGCCTGATTTGGATAATCGGATTGTGCGGCGAAAGGCTGTGGAGAGTTTAGGGCGGCTCAAGGTAAAGGCGGCGCTGCCCGTTATTGAGAGCTGTTTGGGCGATGAAGACAAGTACCTTGTCGAGAATGCGGCTTGGGCTCTAGGTGAAATTGGGCGTGAAGTTGGTACGATTGACTCGGCCATTTTGGAAAAGCTCGCTCAGCAGCTAGATCGGCCTGACCAAAGCTATCGCACGATTATTCATACGTTGGCTAGCTTGAGCTATGAGCCTGCGGCTGATCGCATTGAGAAATTTACCACGAGTGAACAAGCGCCGATTGCGAGCGCGGCTTTTTCGGCAATCTATCGGCTGAAGGGGGATGAATCGGCGATTTCGCAGGTGGTGAAGTTTTTGCAGAGCACCAACGTGAACGCTCGACGAGGCAGCATTCAGGACTTGATTGATGCTGGTTACTATCAGGCGATTCCCAGTATTGGGCGGTGCCCGGTGTCGAGCGTGTTTCGACTGCGCGGCATCAAGCTGCTGGCGGCGGTAGGGATTGAAGCAGGCAGGCTTTTTTTTGCTAAGGTGCAGCCTGTGCTGGAACTGGTGATTAACGATCATCCCAATGATGTTGCATTGGTGCATAGCTACGATCAGCTTCCCGACGTACAAAGGCTGGTGCAGGATCTGTATGGAACAGATTTCGGGCGCTGCTATTTGGCGAGTAAGGCGCTGATAGAACATTATCCCGAAACGGCTCCGGCGGCGCTGCTGGAAAGCTATGAGGCGGAGGGGTACAACGACTATGGGGCGCACTATCACATGATGCGGTTGTTTGGCTGGCTGAAGATGTCCGAAGCTTACGATCTGCTGGTGAAGGCGCTGAACAATAAGGCTCCTCAGTTTCAAAAGTCGCGGGTGGCAGCAGCGATCGCCCTCGCCCAACTCAACGACCCCAAGGCTATCTCCGAACTCAAAGCAGCCCTAACTGTCCCCATTTGGGATTTGCAGTATGCCGCATTAATGGCGCTAGATCAGCTAGGTCAAAACACATTTGAGCTAGCTGAGTTAGTCGGTACCGCCTCTTCCCAGGCGAAACCTGACTGGCTCGTGCAGGAAAAACTCAACGCGATGTAAGCGGCAGCGAGTTATTTTTAAGTAAGGCTTTATTTAAGGACAATTCACTTCTATGTCAGTCCTTTCTGTGTTTCATCAGTTTTTTGATACCTGCGTCGGTAGCTGGGACTCGGAGCGCACCTATCACTATTTGAGCCGGTCTTCGGTGGAGCGATCGCACACTCACTTCGGCGTATCACCGCTCACCCCACAGCAAAAGGCAAAAGTATTCGCCGATATACAGCTACAGCATTGAGGGCGATCGCATCAAAACCTGTCCTGGCGGCTTTCACTTGGTGTTTCACACCGTCTCTGAAAAAGGCGAAGTAGTCGATCAGTCTGTCAACCTGGCCTTTGTGCCCGATGGCAAACCTGCCGAACACGATTACGTAATAGAAGGCGACTATTTAAGAGACCGAGCCTATGAAGAAGACCGACCGATAATTTCACACTTTCGCTTTGATAGCCGCGATCGCGAGCTACTCATGACCACTCGCTACACCCAAATCGTATCCGTAGATTCCATCACGCTGACCAACCCAACAACGCGCATTCGCCGCATCTTCAACTACCTTAAGCCCGTAGAAGGTCAGCCCCTGACTGATTTAGCCCTGGTAGGCTTTGGCGTAGAGCAAAAGCTAGCGGGTTAGCCCCATACCGCCCAGCTTGTGCAATAATCAAAGACTGCGTTGACTAAAAAAGAAATTGAAAGATCATGGCTAAAGGCGTCCGTCTTGTAATTACGCTTGAGTGCACTGAGTGCCGTAGCAATCCCGATAAGCGCTCTAACGGCGTTTCACGCTACACCACTGAGAAAAACCGTCGCAACACCACAGCTCGCCTAGAGCTGAAAAAGTTTTGCACGCACTGCAATAAGCACACCAATCACAAAGAAATTAAGTAGATCAAGGGCCAGCTAGAGAAGACTACAACTGCGATAGGAAAAGGCCATAGGCGGCGTCAAGCCAGCTTGTCTGTTAGCAACTTTTGAATAAAAGGCTTTGCTAATACACTCCCTATCCCAAAGCACTGCCCGCAAAAAAAGACCGCTCACACTGAAGAACAAATAGAGAACTAAGAATTATGGCTTACTTTCGTCGTCGTGTTTCGCCCATTCAGCCGGACGAAAAAATTGACTATAAAGATGTAGATATGCTGCGTAAGTTTGTGACTGAGCGGGGCAAGATTTTGCCTCGGCGGATCACGGGCCTCACATCCAAGCAGCAGCGTGATTTGACCAAGGCAATTAAGCGCGCTCGCATCGTTGCGCTGTTGCCCTACACGAACGAAGACGGCTAAAAGCAAAGGCTGTCGTTAATTATTGGCTATCGGCGCTTGGCAGAATACTGCTACTTTTGGTTTGAGCGTTGGTAGCTTTTTTGTTGCCAACTTTTGTAGAACTATTTGGGTAAAGCTTCAGTGGAAAAGGGCAGGCTGGTTGAATTTAAGCTCAAAGGGGAGCCTCAGTTGGCGGTAGCCGATCGCCCTGAAGGGAAAAAGAACTGGGTGCTCATAGATCAGCGCGGCCAGTCACACACCATTCATCCACGCCAGATTATTTACGAAGTTGTAGGAAACACTTACGAAGCGGCAGATATAGAGGGCTTTGTCACTGAGGCTGAGGGCTGTATTGACCCCGATAATTTGGAGGTGGCCTGGGAGCTGCTGACTGAGCTAGAGGAATCGGCGACGCCTGAGTCTTTAGCACAGCTATTATTTTCGGATACGAGCGGGCCGATGTGCTATGCGGCTCATCGAATGCTGAGCGATGACAAGCTGTACTTTAAGCAAAAGGGCGATCGCTACGAACCGCGCCCAGCAGCTCAAATAGAAGAGCTGAAGCTAAAAGGCGAGCGTGAGGCGGCTCGGGAAGAGGAGTGGACGGGCTTTTTGGCTAGGGCGAAGGCAATTTTAGACGGTGAAGCCAACGGCCAGAAACTAGAGGATTGGGAGAAGAGCGATCGCCCCCGCCTAGAAGTGCTAGAACGCTACGCCCTGCTGGGTGACGAATCTAGCCAAAAAGCCGCTGCGCAAGAAACTCTAACGGCTTTGGGCCGAGACAAATTCTCTGAGTCCGCCTTTGAAACCTTGGTAGCGCTGGGCGTTTGGGATGAGCATGAGAACTTAGCTCTGCGTCGCCGCCAAATTCCGACTCAGTTCCCTGAAGAAATTCAGGCCGCCGTTGAGCGAGTATCCGCGAACCCGCCAGATATAGATGAGGCTTCGAGAGTAGATCTAACGCATCTGAAGGTGTACACCGTTGACGATGAAAGCACTCGCGAAATAGACGATGGCCTGAGCTGCGAAACGCTGCCTGACGGACGGCAGAAGCTGTGGATTCATATCGCTGACCCGACCCGCTGGCTATCGCCGGGGGATGTGCTGGATACGGAAGCCCGCAAGCGCTGCACGACGGTGTACTTGCCCACAGGCGTGATTCCAATGTTTCCCTTTGAGCTGGCGGCTGGGCCGATGAGCTTAGTGCAGGGGCAGATTTGCTGTGCGCTGAGCTTTGGTGTGGTGATGGCTGAAGACGGCAGCGTTGAGGAATTTAGCATTCAGCCCAGTGTGGTGAAGCCGACTTACCGGCTGACCTACGAAGATGCCGATGAAATGATTGAGCTGGGGATTACGGCTGAGGGGGAACTGTTGGCGATCGCAGCCGCCGCAAAACAGCGCCTCACCTGGCGAAAGCTACAAGGTGCCATCACGATTCAACTGCCCGAATCTTCGATCAAAGTAGAAGACGATACCATCACCATAGACATGCTGGAATCGTCCGTCTCCCGCGAAATGGTCGCAGAGATGATGATTCTCACCAGCGAAGTCGCCGCCCGCTATGGCGAAGAAAACGGCGTAGCGGTGCCCTACCGATCTCAGCCGCAGCCTGAACTTCCGCCCGAAGAAGAACTCATGCAGCTAGAGGCTGGCTGGGTACGCGACTCGGCCATTCGCCGCTGTATGCCTCGCAGTGAAATGGGCATTGTTCCGGCCCGCCATGCCACGCTAGGGCTAGATAGATACAGTCAGGTCACCTCTCCCATTCGCCGCTATACCGACTTACTCGGTCATTTTCAAATTAAGGCTCACCTGAGAGGTGACGAGCCGCCTTTTGCTGAAACGGCGCTAACTGAGATGATCATGAGCACGGCTAATGCGGCTTATGAAGGGGTGATGGTGGAACGGCAGACTAAGAAGTATTGGGCGATTGAGTATTTGAGACGAGTGGATGAGGGCGATCGCGGCCATCTTTGGGAAGTTATGATGGTGCGTTGGCTGCGAGAACATGAGAAGCTCGGCCTGATTATCTTTGAAGACTTAGGGCTAGAGTTTGCCATGCGCTTTGATCGGCATGTGGGGTTGGGCGAGCGGATAAACGTGCAGGTAACCTTTGCCGATCCCCGTCAGGAAATGATTCGATTTAAGGAAGTGCTTGCGGCGGTAGAAGAAGAGAAAACCGAAGAGAAAACCGAAGAAAAAGCCGAGGAAACAAAAACAGAAAGAGCCGAAGAACCTGTTGAGGTTGAGTAATTACGGCGAAATATCCATTTGAACGGGGCGGCTGTTCAACTGTTGCAAAGGTCGGTTGTTGTGATCTAGCAGCTTCTCGTATTGAGCGATTTGTTCCGCAGGTAGGCTTACAGGCTCGGTCATCACTAGCCAGGTGACCGATTCTGAGCAGGGCGGTGTCGTCAGCGAGCCGCTATAGCGGTAGGTGGTTGTTTTACTAGGCAGCAGGTTCTGTGCGTTGATGGTTTTGCCTGTGCGCACTTTGTCTCCTGCTTCGACAGGCAGGTTTTTGCTCAACTGGTCGAAGTCGCCTGAACTACTAGCAGCGTCATCTTTTTGCAACAAAACGGCAACCACTGCCAAATCGCCCTCATCGTTTTGATGCACCAAATGTAGCTCAGCATCCCAGGGCTGATTGTCTACAGCATGTTCACTGGGGCTGTGAAGGTGAAACTGAAGCAGATTGTAGCGCTGGCCTTCGAGTGTGACGTAGCTGCCGGGTGCGTAAGGAACCTGAACGGTATGGCCGTTGTTGAGCACGTTAAGTGGGACGCTCTCGTAGTGAAAGTCGGGATTGATCAGGTCTGCGGACTCGGTGGCGGTGAGGTTAACAGGCGATTGGTTTTTGCCACTTTTGCAGGTAGCGAATTCAGGAGCCAGATTTGCCCAGTAGTCGGGGCCCGTGGCGTCTTGATACGTCCAGTGAATCTCTGGAGTTGGGTTTGATGGGTGGGCGATCGCGGGTGTGCCGGCAAATAAGCTCAGGTAAGTAGCCGCTATGACAATGAAAAAACTAATAATCCGCATAGGAAGAAACTGAGGTTTCAAGTGAAAACCCTGTGTGAGAAGTCGTAATAGGATAACAGCCGCTTTCGTCAAATAGCTTTGTACTAGCAGTTTTGTATACAATATTGCGGTTTAATCTACTGATTTAAATAAATTGCCAATGTAAAATAAGCGATAGTGCTGGCCAAAGATGGGAGTTTAGCGTGTTCGACTTACCCAGATACCTTCCCGATATTCTGCGAGAGTCTGGGAGCCTATTTGGCGTTTTTGCCCTGGTTGCTATCATCATCGCCCTTGTCGTCGTTTTTCTCTTCAGAAACTCTGAAAAGCAGCAAAAAGAGCGAGTGTTTCTGTACACAGCGTTGTTTATGCTCGCCTTGGTCTTCTCTGCATTAATCGCGGGTGTCTCTACCGGATTTCAGAGCGGCAAGGAAGTCGCGATTACTCAGACCCAGGAAAATGTGCTGCTTTGCCAACCGAGGTCGTAGCTGGAGGAGAGAGAATGTTGCGGCAAGCGATTCATCTATCGTAGGATCAGCTCCTGATGGCTTCACATTCACAGGAGAGAGCTGTGTTCAAAGAGACAAAACTATTAGATGCGATGGGCTGATCATGAATATGAAGGACGACATGAGCGTTACCTTGTTCGCAGACGGCTATAAAGCAAAGAGTAGAATTGTGGACGATGAAGGTAATCAGTACATTGCAAATGAAATAGTTATCGGCAGCGAGACCAATGAAAATTATCAGCCAGTTGTGTTCACTCAAAATGTTCCGGTAAGGGTAACGCTTGTTTTTACAGAAGTGCCTTCAAAAGCTAAGACTGTGGCGCTGATGGAAGTATCGGGAAATACAACCGGTTATCTTAATGATGCTGACTTCTCATTCCAAGCTCGTAATATTCCTGTTAGCAGCTAACTGACTCTTGGGCAGAGCCATTTTTATTCATACCACCCCGTTAGATGCCGTCACTCAGCTCACCTCTCAATCTGTGATGATTGGGGAGCAAAGCTTTGAAATTACCTACCCTGGCAACGCCGACCACCTGCTAGACCATCCCAGCACCCACGCAGCTTTTGACGCAGACGAGTACATGCCTTACTGGGCTGAGCTATGGCCGTCGTCGCAAATGCTAGGCAAGGCTTTAGTTGAGCAGGCCGCTAAGCAACCGTGGCCTGCGGGCTCTACGGCGCTAGAGATTGGCTGCGGGGTAGGACTGCCTGGAATCGTGGCGCTTTCTTTGGGGCTGCACGTTATTTTTAGCGATTATGATGTCACTGCTTTGGAGTTTGCGGCTCGTAATGCTAGGGCAAATGGCTTTGATGGCTTTGAAACGCTGCCGCTAGACTGGCGGGTGCCGCCTGAGCTGAAGGTGCCGCTGCTGCTCGCTGCCGATGTGATTTATGAGGAGCGCAACATCGCGCCGTTAATCGCGCTGATAAAAGCTGTGCTAGCGCCGGGTGGAATGTGCTTGCTTAGCGATCCGGATCGTTCGACGAGGGGTGGATTTTGCTTTGCTTTGAAGCAGGCCCGATTGGCCTTTACCCGTCAACCGATGAGCGCACCTGGCCCAGAAGATCGGGTTGTAAAGGGGACTGTTTATAAAATTACTTTGTAAGCGCTACTTCAGGCGTTGAGGCTTTCACGTTATTGCGGATAGGCGTCAAATGTTTTTGACTTGCGGAGAAGCATAAGCTCGATGGGGAGAAGCGCAGGCTCGATAGAAAGAAGTGTAGGCTTGATCGGGAGCAGTATAAGTTCGATCAGGAGAAGTGAAAGCTCGATCAGCAGAAGTGGAAGCTTAATCGGGAGAAGTATAAGCTCGATCAGCAGAAGTGAAAGCTCGATCAGCAGAAGTATAAGTTTGATGAGGTGTAGGGCGATCGCTAGTTGGATGAGGCGATCGCGCTTGGGATTGTGCGATCGCTCGTTGAGGTCAATGGCGAGCAAGATGAGCGCTAGGGTCGAGAGCTATCCGGGTAGGGCGATCGCGCTATGAATGTCTTTATGGCGAAAGGATTGAACGATGTCACTGACAAATGTAAGTAGCCTATGAATACTTTGAAGTGGCAGCGCTTTGCGGATGGCGCACCGCCAATTAAATCCATTAGGACTTGAATGAATCAGGCAGATAAGGCAAGGGTTGATCGGTTTTTGAGTAAGTGGCTGGGCTCTGAAGGGAATGAGCGGGCGAACTATCAGGGCTTTTTTTTTGGATTTGTGCGTGGCGCTGAATGTAGAGGGGCCACCGCCCAAGGGAAGCGTAGCGGGCGATCCTTACTGCTTTGATAAAGATATTAAGACTTACAGCGGTGATAAAACTGCGCCTTCTACGCGATTTGCCGACTTTTATAAGGAAGGCTGCTTTTTGATTGAGGCGAAGCAGGGCAGCCAGAATTCTAGCAAAGGGCACGGCAAGCGGGGGACGAAGACCTATCGCGACACGATGCAAAAGGCGTTTAACTAGGCGCGAGCATATGCTTGTCAGCGTTGAGCGGCGTTTTTTAGTAACAGCCTTTAGACTCGAAATCGTACGAAAACGCTGTTATAATACAACCGAACTATAGATGATTCTAACGCTTGACTTGGATATTTGGTGAGTCAATTATTGTGAGCTAGTTTAGGTTTAACCCTTTTTACTACTATTTACTACGGCTAGCGTTGTATATTCAATCTACCCACGAATGTAGCACCACATGCGATGTGTGATCATTCCTTGCCGTCTGACAACCTGAATAATGATGGGATCGAAGAAAATTCTAAGCGCTTCTTTTTTTACTGGTATTGGGGGCTTTGACCTTGGTTTTGATAAGGCCGGTATTGATACCGTTTTTCAGTGCGAGGCAGATAATTTTTGTAAGAGTATCTTAGAGCGACATTGGCCTGATCTGAGAAGATATGATGATATCCGAGATGTCGAAGCTTCATCCATACCAGAATCTCAGATTTGGCACGGGGGCTTTCCTTGTCAAGATGTTTCTGTAGCAAGAGGCTGGCTAGGACGGGAGGGGCTGAAGGGTGAAAATTCAGGTCTTTTTTACCCATTTTCAAAGTTGATTGAGGCAAGGCTACCAAAAGTTGTGGTCATGGAAAATGTCACGGGCCTTCTTAACTCACATAGCGGACAAGACTTTTCAATCCTGCTTTCTAAGCTATCAGATTTAGGCTATGGAGTGGCTTGGCGAACACTCAACACGCGGTATTTTGGAGCGCCTCAATCACGCCCTAGAGTTTTCATCTGTGCTTGGGCCGAATCAGCCTTAGCTGCTTATCATGTGCTTTTTGAAGGGGATCAGTGTCATCTTCCTGAGAAACCACGCCTTGGATTTCTGAGAGGATCTAAGTGTAAGATTACTGGTGCTATAGTTCCAGAAGTTGCGTTCTGTCTCGCTGCAACTTCTGGTCGACATACTGGAACAGATTGGAGTCGGTCATATGTTTCATACGAATCTGAAGTTAGACGCCTAACGCCAACAGAATGTGAAAGAATCCAAGGTTTCCCAGACGGATGGACGCTTTTAAAAGAAGAGCCCTCCTCGCAAAGGGTAGATGTTGATAGCCCTAGATATAAAGCAATAGGAAATGCAGTATCCGTTCCAGTTGTTAAGTGGATTGGAGAAAGAATAGTCAAGGAGATACAGCAGCCAACTTCAGATCTATACGGTTTTGACCTATTCGGTAACATTGACACATTCAGCAATCACATCCCTGAGCTTTCTAGAAAAAGTGCTAAGAAAATAAATCTTCCTTCAATCTCAAATCACCATGATGCACCTAAGATAAAGTGGGGACGCGGAGGTGTAATGGAGAAGGGCGTTTGCTTAACAGACGCAGTACCTCAGTGGCCTCTTAATCCAGTGACTTCACAGTTAGTTGAAGTTCTTGATAAGCATCGACCAGATGAAAAATATTTTCTGACTCCAAATGCTGCTCAGGGAATTCTAAGACGAGTGAATAGTCAAGGCAGGCAGCTTTTCGAGCCATTGACTATAGCATTGGAACATTTACAGAGCTTAGCATGAAATGAGAATTGCTTTAAGAACAGGGGGAGGTCGCGGCGTTTATGAATTAGCCGGGAGTCAAGGTGCCTGCCGAGCCTCAGAGCTATTCAACAAGGAAATGTTTTACGAACTGACGCCCAATCTCATCATTCCTGGTCGTGCCGTTCCTAGCAGTAGACAAGGAAAACCGCGCATAAAATTAGACGATCAAAGCATTACAACTCATTTCTATCGTCTACTTGCAGGACTTCTGCTGCTACCGAAACCAAAGAGAGAATTCAAAACCACTTCAGGTGACGTATTGGTTGCTTTTGAAGCATATTCTATGACTGCGATTAAAATTGATGTCGTTATAGTAGAAGACAATAGATCAGTAATCCGTCCAACAGAAATTCTTTTAGAAAATTTTCAGGGGCTCAGTCAAAACATCCGCTTTGTCGACAGAATGGCAAGAATTATGGAGATATGGAGAGTGGCAGATCAACAAGACTCAACGATTGCTACACTGTTAAGGCATCACAAGAAAGCCCTATATACCGAGGCTATTAATCATAAGAATGTTGAAAAAGCTGCAAAGAATGTTTTTTCATATCTAGGTACAGTTAATGATCCAATTCAACAAATAGAATCTCAAATGAGAATCGATAGTTCTATCGAGTCAGAAGAATTAGTCATAGCTACTTCAACGAAGAATTTTGGTGTCAACGATGAGTCCTCACCATCAGCAGCTCGAATTGAAAATATTAGGCGGTGGAGAAAGGTTGCTGTCCGTGGTACTGCCGCAGCTCAATTTAGAGAGAATATTAGAGAGGTTTATCAAGACACATGCTTGTTTACTGGACAAAGGTTACCAAAGCTCGAATCAATTTCATCGGCTGGTGTTGATGCAGCGCATATCCTTCCTTGGGCTAGCCATGGAATTAATACTGTTAATAACGGAATATGTCTCTCTAAACAATTTCACTGGGCTTTTGATTCTGGAGTCGTGAAACTTTCGTTTGATGCTTCTGTAAACCAGTATATCGTCAGTATTCCTGACGCGGTTTTGATCGAAGCAAAACAGTATGATTTCAGCTTAGATGATTATCAAGCGGTAGTAGGGCCTATTCCTAATGAGAGGCTACCTAACAACACCGATCATTGGCCTAATCCTTTATATCTAGAATCTTTTAATGAAATTATGTTTGCTTGAAAAGCATATCCAGAACGTTCAAGAAGCCCGAACTGTAACGCAAACACAATGAATTAACTTACATGAGCTAAGCAGGGATACCTTCGACGCCTACGGCTGGCCCCAAACCATCACCGACGAACAAATCCTCGAAAACCTCGTCGCCCTCAACGCCGAACGCGCCGAAGAAGAACGCAGCGGCCTGATCCGCTGGCTCCGCCCAGAGTACCAAACTCCAAATAAAGTTGTCGAAACTCAGCCCACCCTCGAAGGTATTGTCCCCAAAGAAGTATCCATCATCGAACCCATAGAGCAGCAAAAGTGGCCCATCAAGCCAAAAGATCAGCTCGCCGCCATCCGCGACCTGTTGCACACCAGCAGCGGCGAATGAAACGCCCAACAAATTGCCGTCCAGTTCAAAGGCAACATCACACAGAAGAAACTAGCCGCCATTACTGATAATTGCGATCGCCTCGAATGGTTCGGCCTCGTGATATCTCAACCCAAAGCTGGCCTTACCTACTGGCACCATGCCGAAGCAATACAAGCTGCATAAGATAAAATTATAGTCACAAACCAACTTGAGCTAAGTATGGAACAAATAGCCACACTTCATATAGAAAGACTTCCAGAAGGCGTATATCTGGCAACATCTGATAGCATTCCAGGCTTAGTTGCACAGGGTCGCACTGTAGCGGAAACTATCGAAATTGCTCGCGATGTCGCAAAAAAACTTTTAGAAGCCCAATCAGAACAGGAAAATTCGATCCGACTCACGAATGTCGAGCAGGCATTCGACTATCCGTTAGGAATAGGTGTTTGATGGGTCGTTTGGCAGGTTTTAAGTATCGAAAAGTCGTCAAAAGGCTAAAGCAGCTAGGCTTTGAGTTTAGCCGTCAGGCTGCTGGTAGCCATGAAATTTGGTACAATTCTTAGTCTGGGCAATACACTACTATTCCTAATCATGCTGGCGATCTACCTGAAGGAACGCTTAGGGCAATTCTCAAACAAGCGGGAATCACCCCAGATACGTTTTTAGGGGAGTAGAGATGAATGTATCGTCACTCACTGGCACCATACCTATTCGCGACCTACTGCGTGCCAGCAGCGGCGAGCGGACAACCCAACAAATCGCCCCCAGTTCAAAGACAACATCACAAAGAAAAAACTAGCCGCCATTATTGAAAACCTCGAACGCTTCGAATGCTTCGGTCTCGTAATGGCTTAATTCAAAGAGAGAGAATTACTATGGCAGCAGCGGCTTCTTGAGCACTCTAAAAACAATGAACGCGAAGACGAGTAGCGAAATTGCGGTGAAAAATAAGGAGGTGAAGCTCGCTTGGGTATCGGCGACGCTAAAGACGGCTGGTGAGGGGATGCTGCTGTCGGGGCTGGTCACAAACACAAAGGTGGCAATGTTGTTGGCAGCGTGTAAGCCCAAAGCCAGCTCTAGCGTTTTGTCTTTAACGGTAAGCCAGGCTAGGAAAGCACCGACTATGAAGTAATAGCCTAAGAGGCTAAGCGTGCCTTCTGAATTGGGCTGAGTAACGACTTCTGTGTTGGCCCCGTGGAGCGCGGTGAATAGCAAGGAGGGGAAAAGAATGCACATCCACTTTCCCAGCTTGCTACCGATACCCTGGAGTAAGTAGCCTCGGAAAAATAGCTCCTCGGCAGTGATTTGCATTGGGGTCAGCAGCGCTACCCAGCCTAAAAATATAAAGAATGCGCTGGCCTGAAAATTCAGGGTAAAGTCGTTGGGCGAGAGCCAGTAGCTCAGCCCGATCTCAATCACTTTAAGGATGAAAAATACGCTGAAGCCTTGGCCGATTCGCTTCCAGCTTATGCGGGAGGCGGGCGTGATGAGGGAGAGGAGCGATCGCCCATGCAAAAACCGAACCGCCAAATAAATACCCAGCAAAAACAGCAGAAACGACAGGTTGTAAAAGATATACAGCGTCAGCGGATCTACACCGACAATATCAGCGGGCAGTACCAGATTGGTTTTGGGATTTTCATCGCTTTTCACATAGGCAATCAGCAAGCCAATGCTAACCAAGCTGCCTGGAATAATGAACGTAAACAGGATGAGGAGCGAGCCCACTAGATAGCGCCACGCGTCATTTTTACCTCGCTGCGCTGCTTGAATAAAAGCGTTGTTGTAAATGAAGGCATTGGTCATCAGGCGATCGCTCCACAGCAATCATTAGGACAAGCATCGGGAAAAGCGCCTTACACAGCCGATCTGATCTGAGCGATTTCTCGTTCAGTTTGCAGGGTTTGAATGCGGTGAGTAGTGCCTTCAGGAATCGCGGCAATCAGCCGTTGAGTGTATTCACGGCGGGGACGGCGGTAAATTTCTTCGGCGGGGCCAATTTCTTCGATCCGGCCTTCGTTCATCACCATGATGCGATCGCTCATAAATTTCACCACGCCCAGGTCATGGGAAATAAAGATATAGGTAAGCTTAAACTCAGCTTGCAGCTCTTTAAGCAGATTGAGCACCTGAGCTTGCACAGACACATCCAGCGCCGAAACGGACTCGTCGCAAATGATGAACTTGGGGTTTAGCGCCAAGGCACGAGCAATACAGACCCGCTGCCGCTGCCCGCCTGAGAACTCGTGAGGATAGCGGTTAATCGCGGTGGGCTCTAGCCCGACTCGGCCTAGCAGATATTCGATGCGCTCTCTAAGGTTGCGTCTGCCGCGAGTGACGCCGTGAATTTTAAGCGGTTCGGCGATCGCATCCCCCATGCTCATCCGAGGATTGAGCGAACTATACGGATCTTGGAAAATAATTTGCATTTCGCGGCGACGCTTGCGCAACTGCCAGCCGTTTAACCGGGTGAGATCTCGTCCTTCAAACCACACGCGACCATCCATGGGTTTGATGAGCTGAAGGAGCGATCGCCCCAGCGTCGTTTTGCCACAGCCCGACTCTCCAACGAGGCCAAACGTTTCGCCCTTATGCACCTGAAACGTCACATCGTTTACCGCCATCACGTAGCGCTCTACGCCCCCAAAAACACCTCTCACCGGATAGCCCACCTTCAAATTCTCTACGGTGAGCAGCGGGCCTTTATCTTCCAGTTCTTCTAGCCGAATCTGCATTTCGCGCGGGCTAATTTCCAGGACAGGCGGCAGGCCGGGGCCGTAGTCATTCTGGGGCTTGGCCCTGATAATTGAGTTTCCTTCCTCATCGTGTCCTTCTTCCATGTAGTCTGACACGGTAGAAAGCTGGCGCAGGCGGCGGTCAGGCTGAGGACGGCAGGCCAGTAAGCCCCGAGTATAAGGATGCTCTGGAGCTTCAAAAATCTTTAGTACAGGGCCAGTTTCAACCACCCTGCCCTGATACATTACTGCGACCTGATCGGCGATTTCGGCGATGATCCCTAGGTCGTGGGTAATGAAAATCATCGACATGCCCCGGCGATCGCGCAGCTCGCGCAGCAGATCCAATATGGTAGCCTGTACGGTCACATCTAAGGCGGTGGTAGGCTCGTCAGCAATTAGCAGCGATGGGTTAGACGACAGCGCCATGGCAATCATCAATCGCTGAATTTGGCCGCCCGAAAGCTGGTGAGGGTAGCGGTCTAACAAAGACTGCTTGCGGCGCTTGGCCGCGCGGTTGATGATGGCGATGTTGTCTGTGCCGAGTTCTTGGCTGAGCTGTGCGTACAAATCGGTATCATTGGCGAGCAGTTTGACTTCTTGGAGCTGGGCAATCGCCTGTTCCTGAGCCGCCTGCTTAGAAATTTTTTGGTGCTGACGAATCGCCTCAATGAGCTGAAATCCGCAGGTGTACACCGGGTTTAAGGAACTCATCGGCTCCTGAAAAATCATCGCGATTTGCCCACCCCGATAGCGCCGCAGCTTTCGTTCAGACAGCTTTGCTAGGTCTACAGGCTCCGTATAACCCTTCTCTGAACGGCCATTATTTGAGCGGCCATTATTTGAGCGGCCATTCTCTGGGCGGCCATTTTCTGGGCGATTTTTCTCTGAGCCAAAATATAAGATTTTTCCACCCGTGACTTGGCCTGGCGGATTGGGCACTAACCCTATGAGTGCCAGCGACGTAACCGACTTACCCGAGCCTGATTCCCCCACGATGCCCATGGTTTGCCCGCGCTGAAGCTCAAAGGAGACGTTGTCCACCGCGCGAATGCTGCCACCGCCTTCTGTAGCACTACCTGCGGCGCTGTCGGTAAAAAATTCTACAGTGAGACTTTGAACCTCTAAGATGGGGTCACTCATAGGAAAAATGCGAACCGGCGGGTGAATCGATCATAATTAGCGCATCATATCAGCGATAAGTAGATAGCCAAATTATTTACAATGAGTTGATGTCGATCTGGGCTGATATAATCCCGATCCCCTTAACGTCCTACCGTCTCAACCCACATCCTAATTTAAGTAGCCAGTATAGCTAGTCAGCCTGATTTAGCAAGTGGCTTTTACTAATGATTCAACTTGCGCTCGCCGTTATCATCATCCTCATCGGTTCTGCTGTGTGTTCTGGGGCAGAAGCCGCACTGCTGTCCATTCCGCTGCTAAAGGCCAAACAGCTCACTCAAACTAGGCCTAGTCCGGCAGCGATCACCCTTCTGGCTATTCGTCAGCGCATCAATCGCCCCTTAGCCACGATTGTCGTTCTCAACAATATTTTCAACATCGTCGGCAGCATTGTCGTCGGTCGTCTTGCCGCCGCTCAGTTTGGCAATGCCGGCTTAGGTATTTTTTCGGCAGCGCTAACCTTTTGCATTATTTTATTCGCCGAAATTTTGCCCAAGACGATTGGCGAACGCTATGCCGAAACAATTGGGCTGCTAGTCGCCATTCCGGTGCGAGCTATTACGCTGATTTTTACGCCCATCATTTGGCTGCTAGAGCACATCACTGCGCCGCTTACCAAAGGCAGCAAAGGGCCAATTACCGATGAGTCAGAGATTAGGCTGTTAACCATGCTGGGCTACCAGGAAGGGTTAATTGAAGACGACGAAGCAGAAATGATTGATCGGGTCTTTCGATTAAACGACCTGAAGGCTGCTGACATCATGACCCCTCGGGTGGCAATTACCTTTATCTCAGGTGAGGCCGTCTTACAAGAGATTCAAGACAAAATTATTTCATCGCAGCACACGCGGATTTTGGTGATTGGAGAAGATCTTGATCATGTCGTGGGAGTAGCCCTCAAGGCCGAATTGCTGACGGCTTTGGTACAAGGCCATGGTGATGCGAAAATCAAGGACATTATGCGTCAGGTGCATTATGTGCCTGACACGGAGCGCACAGACCGGCTGATTAAAACCTTTCAGTCGCTACGGGAGCACTTGATGGTGGTGGTAGATGAGTATGGCGGCGTTTCAGGCGTCGTAACGCTGGAAGATACGCTGGAGGTGTTGACGGGTGAGATTGTAGACGAAACTGATCGCAATGTAGATTTGCAGGCGTTTGCGCGGCAAAGGCAGAAGCGGATTTTGCGGCGCAGCGGGTTCAGGCAGCAGCGGGCGGGGGAGTAGGGTGAAAACTGTCCATCGCGACATTCTCTTACTTACCGCCTGGTCAGGACTGCTTCTAGCGACTACCTTCCTGCACCCCAGCCTAATGGCCTACGACGAGGGCAATTTTGCCGCTGAAGCAAGGTTTATGACCGAATCAGGGCGGTGGCTGTCTCGGTTGTGGTGGGATAAGCCTGTGTACACGCATGGGGTGCTGCTGAACTGGCTGATGGTCGTGAGCTTTAAGATTTTTGGAATTGGGGCGCGGGCGGCGCGGTTGCCGAGTGCGATCGCCTGCATCACCGCCGTCCTCCTCACCTACGACATCAGCCGAATCATCACCGGCAGACGAATCATCGGCTTCCTGTCGGCGGCTGTGCTGATGCTGTTTCACTTGTGGTTTCAGTATGGCCATTTGGCCACGCAGGACATGCTGCTAGTGTGCCTAGAGCTACTTGGCATTTGGGGATTGCTGAAGGCTGAGGCTCAGCCAGCTAGGAAAATAGCCTGGGGATTTTTAAGCGGGCTCGTGCTGGGGCTCGGCTTTCTCGACAAGAGCTTTATGATTTTGCTGCCTGCGGCGGCGCTGGTTCCCTATCTAATTTTTCAGCAGCGTCGGCATCGGCATCTGACGAATCCGGGGCTGTATTTGGGACTGGTAACCGGCGTTGGACTTGTCGGACTGTGGCTGTGGCTGAGCGTTGCGCAGTATGGCGATGGGGTGATGGCGTCGCTGTTTGGCAAAATCGGTGAGCTGGGCGACAAGCCGTTTCATGCGGATGCAGGCAGGTTTTACTACCTGTGGAATATTCCGGCCAATGCGTTTCCCTGGCCTTTATTTTCAGTCATCGGCGCGTGGTTTTGCTGGCAAGATGATCGGCGCAACGCTCACAAAAATCCCTACCGCTGGCTGCTGATTTATCCGTTTATTTTGTTTGGGATGCTGACCTCGTTTTCGACCCGAACGCCCTATTACACGTTGCAGCTACATCCTTTTATGGCGCTGTTTGCAGCGATCGCCCTCTACCGCATCGCCACTCAGCCGACAAAATGGCCCCGTCGCTGGCTCAGCTTAGCGTTTGGCGGATTGGGCCTCATCCTAGCGGGCGTAGGGCTCTGCTCATGGCTGCTGCCTGCTAGCGATGTGATAGATACGATCAAACCCTATGCACCGATTGCTTTAGTGCTGGGCTTAGGCTGGATGTGTCTGCCGCTGACGATGGCCACTTCTCCGCCGAGGCCGGGGAAGTGGCTAGCAACCTGGCTGCTGCCCGTGTGGCTGACGTTAGGCGTAGCAGGGCTCACCGGACTATTTGGCAATTACAGTCCGGCGCTGATGGCGGATTTGGCGCGATCGCCCACCGCCGAAGTCATTGCCACCAAGCCGATAGATTTTGTCACCGGCACAGACTGGCCCGATCAGGAAGCCCAAAAAACGCTAATCTTGCTAAGCTTTTACACGCCCAAGCTAGGCAAGCTAAATCAGTCTTTTGACGAACTCATGCCGGGGACGTACGCTTGGCTAGCGCCCAACGCAGAGATAGACAAGCTAAAAACCGAGCGGCCCTATGAGACGATTGCAGATGTTCAGCAGTGGCAGCTCATTCACTTTCTGACGCCATGATGACTTCTGTTAAAC
>PPFU01002713.1_pt1 | contig 18408 bp, 19 predicted proteins | sample 1535991 | NCBI WGS metagenome assembly PPFU01 (sample SAMN04901290, study PRJNA319586) | Hypolithon metagenome, whole genome shotgun sequencing project. | isolation source: Antarctic Hypolithon | place: Antarctica: Miers Valley | collected 2014
GGAGGGACTCGAACCCCCGACACGCGGATTATGATTCCGCTGCTCTAACCGGCTGAGCTACTCCGCCCCGCTTGCACCGTGGCGCGTTGGCAAGGCGGCGCGTTTAGGGCGGGCTCCGGCGGCGGTCAACCGCGAAAGGCGCAGCGCTTCAGCAGCCGCCAGGGGCCGCCGCAATAGGCGTGCAGCCCCAGCCCGGCAAAGCGAAACTCCCGCAGGTGCAGCTGCGGCGCCAGCACAGCCTGCAATGCCTTTGCCTCCGCTGGCGAGACCTTGTTCTGCACCGTCACATGCAGACGCGGCGTCGCCTGGTCCTGCGCGGTCAGCAGCCCCGAGAAGCGCTCCGCCAGCTCCGCGCGCAGCGCCAGCAGCGCCGGGCTCGCCAGTTTGACGGCCGTGCCGCGGCCCAGCGACATCACGCCCTCGATCCGCCCCGGCGGCGCTGGCCCGGCGGCGAGCCGCGCCAGCACCTCGCGCAGCTCCGCTTCGGCGCTCGGCGGCAGAGCGTGAAACAGGGTGACATGTGCGGACAGGTGATTGCGCTCAGGTGGAAAATGCGCGCGCCGCAGCGCGTCCATCTGTGCCTGCACTCTGGCGGCAGCTCGGCCGTGAGGATCAGCGGCTCGCCGCTCACATTTCCCCGCGCTGCCGGCGGATGGCAAACCACTTTTCCACATTGGCGTTGTGCTCCGCCAGCGTTTCTCCGAAGGCGTGGCCGCCGGTGCCGTCCGCCACCATGTAAAGCGCCTGCGTCTCGGCCGGATCGAGCACCGCGGCGATCGCCGCCCGGCCGGGATTGGTAATCGGACCGCGCGGCAGGCCGACCATCGAATAGGTGTTGTAATCGTTCACCGCATCGATTTCGGAGCGGCGGATGCGCCGGCCGAGCGGGCGCCCCTGGGTCAACGGATAGATGATCGTCGGGTCCGCCTGCAGCATCATCCCCGCCTTCAGGCGGTTCGAATAGAGCCCGGCCACCATCCGCAGCTCGCGCGCCACGCCGGTCTCCTTCTCGACAATTGAGGCGAGGATCACCGCCTCGCGCGGGGTACTGACCGCGATATCGGCACTGCGTTCGGGCCACAGCTCGGCGATCGTCCGCTCCATCGCCGCCTGCATCCGCTCCAGCACGGCGGCGCGGCTTTCTCCGCGCTCGAAATCGTAGCTTTCAGGCAGCACCGAGCCTTCGGGCGGAACCGGGATCTCGCCCGTCAGCAGCGGTTCGCGCATCAGCCGCTCGTGCACCAACACCGAGGGCATTCCCTCGGGAATGGTGACGAAGCGGCGGACCGCCTGCCCGTGCTGCAGCGTGTTCAGGATTGCAGCCGGGCTGGCCCCGGCCGGCAGCATGAACTCGCCCGCGCGGATCGGATCGGCGCTTCCCAGGACCTTTGCCCGCAGCAGGAAGCCATCGGCCGAGCCGATCAGCCCCTCCCCTTCCAGCTTGCCCGCCACCGAGGTGAGCGAGGCGCCATCGGGCACGATGAAGGCCGTATCGTCACCCCCGTCGGAACCGCCCCACCAACCCGCCGCAAACCACGCCCCTGCGCCCAGCAGCAGAACCGCCAGCAGTCCGGCAACAAGGAGAAGGCGGCGCACCTTCGGCTACTCGGGCCGCACCATCACCAGGCTGGCGTTGGTCCCGCCGAAGCCGAAGCTGTTGTTGAGGATGGCGCGCACCGGCCGCTTCTTGGCCGTGTGCGGAACCAGGTCCACGTCCGCGCAGCTGGGCGAGGGATTGTCGAGGTTCAGCGTGGGCGGCACGATCTGGTCGCGCATCGCCAGGATGCAGAAGATGCTCTCCACCGCTCCCGCGCCGCCGAGCAGGTGGCCGATGGCCGATTTCGTACTGCTCATCGAGACACCGCTGATGGCATCGCCAAACAACCGCCGCACCGCGCCCAGCTCCAGCTCGTCTCCCAGCGGAGTCGAGGTGCCGTGCGCGTTGATGTAGTCGATGTCCGCAGGCTGCATGCCGGCCTTGCGCAACGCCATTTCCATCGCACGGTAAGCGCCAGAACCTTCCGGATGCGGCGCAGTGACATGGTAGGCATCGCCCGAGAGACCATAGCCGACCACCTCCGCATAGATCTTCGCGCCACGCGCCTTGGCATGCTCATACTCTTCAAGCACCACCACCCCCGCGCCCTCGCCCATCACGAAGCCGTCGCGCGCCTCGTCATAAGGGCGGCTAGCGCGGGTGGGATCGTCGTTGAAGGCGGTGCTGAGCGCCCGCGCCTGCGCAAAGCCGGCGATGCCGATCGGGCAGATCGTCGCCTCGGCCCCGCCGGCCAGCATGATATCGGCATCGTCGTCGCGGATCATCCGCGCCGCATCCCCGATCGAATGCGCGCCGGTGGAACAGGCGGTGACGACCGCATGGTTGGGCCCCAACAGCCCATATTTGATTGAGACCTGGCCCGAAACGAGGTTGATCAGCCGCCCGTGAACAAAATGCGGGCTGACCCGGCTTGGACCCTTCGCGGCGAGAACCAGCGACTCTTTCTCGATCCCTGGCAACCCGCCGATACCGCTGCCGATCGAGCAGCCGAAACGGAGCCGCGTGGCCTCGTCCGCATCCACCAGCCCGGCATCCTCGATCGCCTGGCCCGCCGCATCGATGCCGAAGATGATGAACGGATCGACCTGGCGCTGCACCTTGTGATCGACGCGAAGATCGGGATCGAAGCCGTATGCATGATCCTTGGGCTTCACCTCGCAGGCGATGCGGCACTTCTGGTCACTGGCATCAAACCGCGTGATCGGCCCCGCCCCGCTCTTGCCGGCGAGGATGTTAGCCCAGGCAATCTCCACATCCGCGCCGAGCGGGGTGACGAGCCCGAGCCCGGTGACGACGACACGACGCATGCTACTCTCCACAATCCTTCAAGACAGCGACCGGCCTTCAAAACAGCAACAGGCCCAACCCACCCGGGCTGAGCCTGTCGAAGCCCCTCTTCAAGGCGAAGAAGGAACCCTTCGATCCGTCGACCGGCTCAGGATCAGGGCGAACCGGAAAGCGCCATCGCTTATCCCTTGTGTTCTTCGATATACTGGTTGGCATCGCCCACGGTGTTGATCTTCTCGGCCGCATCGTCGGGAATCTCGACGCCGAACTCCTCCTCGAAGGCCATCACCAGCTCGACAATATCGAGGCTGTCTGCGCCAAGATCGTCGATGAAGCTCGCGTCCGGCGTGACCTTCTCTTCCTCGACGCCGAGATGCTCGACGACGATCTTCTTCACGCGGTCGGCGGTATCGCTCATGATGGGTCCTCTCGAAACTGGCATTGGCAACTCGGCTGCCGCCCTAATCAACGCCGGGAGCGGTGGCAAGTGCCCGGCGGCGGTGCGGGATCGCCGGCGGGTGCAGGCGTTCAGTCCCCGATCCGGTCCGTCCGCACCGTCTCGGCCCCGTTCGCTTCGGCAGCCGCCTTCGCCGCCTGTTCGGCGAGGCGGATATGCAGGTCGCGCAGCTGCCGCGGGCTGGCAGGGCTGGGCGCGCCCATCATCAGATCCTGCGCGCGCTGGTTCATCGGAAAGGCGATCACCTCCCGAATATTCGGCTCGTCCGCCAGCAGCATCACGATCCGGTCGATCCCGGGCGCGGAGCCGCCATGTGGCGGGGCGCCCAGCTTGAACGCCTCGATCATGCCAGAGAAATTGGCGTCCACCTCCTCGCGCGCATAGCCCGCAATGGCGAAGGCCTTGTACATGATCTCGGGCCGGTGGTTCCGGATCGCGCCGCTCGACAGTTCATAGCCGTTGCACACGATGTCGTACTGCCAGGCCAGCACGTCGAGCGGGTCCTGCGTCTCCAGCGCCTCCAGCTCGCCCTGCGGCATGCTGAAGGGGTTGTGGCTGAAATCCACCTTCTTCTGCTCGTCGTCGAACTCGAACATCGGGAAGTCGACCACCCAGCAGAAGCGCAGGGCATTCGGCTCGATCAGCTCCAGTTCCTCGCCCACGCGGGTGCGCGCGGCGCCGGCCAGCTTCACCGCCTCCTTCGCCTTGCCCGCGGCGAAGAACAGCCCGTCATCCGGGCCAAGCCCAAGCTCGTTATAGAGCTGCGCCATCCGCTCGGGACCGTGGTTCTTGGCGATCGGCCCGCCGAACTCGCCGCCCTTGCGGGTGACATAGCCGAGCCCGGCGAAGCCTTCGCGCTTGGACCAATCGTTCATGTCATCGAAGAACTTGCGGCTCTTGCTTACCGTGTTCGGCGCGGGGATCACGCGTACCACCCCGCCCCCACCGACGATCTTCTCGAAGAGACCGAAGCCCGATTGGAGGAAATGCTCGCTCACGTCCGAGATCAGCAGCGGGTTGCGCAGGTCTGGCTTGTCGGTGCCATAACGCAGCATCGCCTCGGCATAGGGAATGCGCCGGAACGGCGCGGCGTCGACCACGCGCCCGGCGGCAAACTCCTGGAACACGCCGTGCAGCACCGGCTCGATCGCGGCGAACACTTCGTCCTGCGTTACGAAGCTCATCTCGAAATCGAGCTGGTAGAATTCCGGGCTACGATCGGCGCGCAGATCCTCGTCGCGGAAGCACGGGGCGATCTGGAAATAGCGGTCGAACCCCGCCACCATCAGCAGCTGCTTGAACATCTGGGGCGCCTGCGGCAGCGCATAGAACCGCCCCGGATGCAGCCGGCTGGGCACCAGATAATCGCGCGCGCCCTCGGGGCTGGACGCGCCCAGGATCGGAGTCTGGAATTCGGTGAAGCCCTGCCCCTGCATCCGCTGCCGCAGCGACGAGATCACCTGGCTGCGCAGCACGATGTTGCGATGCACCCGGTCGCGCCGCAAATCCACGAAGCGGTACTTGAGGCGGATCTCCTCGGGATATTCCTGCTCGCCCGCCACCGGCAACGGCAGCTCCTCGGCGCGGCTCTGCACGGTCACGCCACGCGCGAACACCTCGATTGCGCCGGTCGGCAGGTTGGCGTTCACCGTCTCCGCCGCGCGCGCCTTCACCTCGCCGTCGATCGTGACGACACTCTCCACCCGCAGCCCGTCCAGCACCGGCAAAGCGGGGGAATCCGAATCCGCCACGATCTGGGTGATGCCGTAATGGTCTCGCAGATCGACGAACAGCACGCCGCCATGATCGCGCTTGCGGTGGACCCAGCCGGAGAGGCGAACGGTCTGGCCGACATCGTCCTGCCGCAGCGCGGCGCAGGTGTGGGTTCTGTAGGTGTGCATCCGCGAGGCTCTTAGCGCAACGCACCGGCGGGGCAAGCGAGCGCGGGATCGCAGCAGCGGGTCACAAAAGGCTTTCCGCCCGTTGGCGAGGGGCCTGCAACCCGCTAACGGCATGCCCCATGAACATTCACCCGCTGATCACGGATACGGAGACTCTCGCCGCTCTGTGCGACCGCCTTGCCAAAGGCGATTTCGTCGCCGTGGACACCGAGTTCATGCGCGAGAACACCTTCTATCCTCTGCTCTGCCTGGTGCAGGTGGGCAACGAGCACGAGGCGGCGGCGATCGACCCGCTGGCCAAGGGCATCGATCTCAAGCCCCTGCTGGATCTGCTGACCGACAATGAGGACGTGCTGAAGGTCTTCCACGCCGGCGGGCAGGACGTGGAGATCGTGTACAACCTCACCGGCAAGACCCCGCACCCCATCTTCGATACGCAGGTGGCGATGATGGCGGTCAGCCAGTCGGAACAGATCGGCTATGCCAACCTGGTCGAGAACTGGCTTGGCAAGACGATCGACAAGGGCGCCCGCTTCACAGACTGGAGCCGCCGCCCGCTGAGCGAGCGACAGATCGAATATGCCATCGGCGATGTCACCTATCTGGCAACGATCTTCCCCAAGCTGCTGAAAAAGCTGATCAAGACCGGCCGCGGCCAATGGCTCGATGCGGAGATGGAGCGGCTGGCGGACCCGTCAAACTATGCCAACGATATCGACACCGCCTGGCACCGGATCCGCGCGCCCAGCCGCAATGCCGTGGTGCTCGGCCGCCTCAAGGCGCTCGCCGCCTGGCGCGAGGTGGAGGCACAGGGCAAGGACATCCCGCGCGGCCGCATCATGCGCGACGAGACGCTGGCCGATCTCGCCAGCCAGCCCCCCAAGACGCAGGAGGATCTCGCCAAGGTGCGCGGTCTCAGCCAGGCGTGGCGCGACAACGAGATCGGCCGCCGCCTCATGGCGGTGCTGCGCGACGCCACCGATCTGCCAAGGGACGAGATGCCCGAAAAGCCCCCGCGCGGCGCCCCGCTGGGCAAGGAAGGCGCGCTGGTGGCGGATCTGCTCAAGCTGCTGCTGAAGATCCGCGCGCGCGAAATCGACGTCGCCGCGCGCCTGCTCACCCGCTCCGACGAGCTGGAGGCACTCGCCGCCGGCGTCCGCAAGCTGCCGATGCTCGAAGGCTGGCGCTTCGAGACCTTCGGGCGGGACGCGCTCGACCTGGTGGAAGGCAAGCTCGCCTTCGCGGTGGAGAACGGCCATCTCAAGATGACCCATATCGACGATGCTGCGCGGGCATCGGAGGAGTGAGCCGCATGCCCGCACTCTTCCGGGGCTGCCGATGACGACCTACCTACCCACCATCAAGCAGCTGCAATATCTCGTGGCGCTGCATGAACAGGGTCATTTCGGGCGGGCGGCCGAGGCGAGCTTCGTCTCGCAATCCACCCTTTCCGCCGGCATCCGCGAGCTGGAATCGCTGCTCGGCGTCACGCTGGTGGAGCGCAGCCGGCGAGTGGTCCGCTTCACCCCGCTGGGCGAGGCGGTGGTCGCCAAGGCACACCGCCTGCTGCGCGAAGGCGAGGAGCTGTCCGCCCTGGTCCAGTCCGCCGGCAAGCCGCTCGCGGGCGAACTGCGGATGAGCGTCATTCCCACTATCGCGCCCTTCCTGCTCCCCCGCATCCTCCCGCGGCTCCGGCAGGAGCGCCCCGCGCTCAAGCTGTTCCTGCGCGAGGAGACCAGCGGCGACGCCATCGAATCGCTCCATCATGGGCGCGCCGATTGCGTGCTGCTCGCCCTGCCCTACGCCACCGGCGAGGTGGATCGCGAGATCATCGGCGAGGATCGCCTGCTGATTGCCTTCCCCAAGGACGAACCGCGCGACCCGCCCGCCGAGATCACCCCGGGGATGATCGACGAGGGGCGGCTGCTGCTGCTGGAAGACGGGCACTGCCTGCGCGACCACGCGCTCGCCGCCTGCAACCGGCCGGAGCTGCGCGCGTCCGCCACGATGATCGGCACCTCGCTGCACACGCTGGTGCAGATGGTGGACAATGGCCTGGGCCTCACGCTGTTGCCGCAAATGGCGATCGACGCGGGTATCCTCGCCAACACCCAGATCGTCACCCGCCCGCTCGATACCGACAGTGCCTTGCGCCACATTGCGCTTGTCTGGCGCAAGAACAGCCCCCGCGGAGACGAATTCCGCCTGCTGGCCACGGAATTGCGCGACGGGTGAGCGGCGGGATAAGACCCGATCCGTGTTCTCGAGCGGGTCAGGAGATGGCCCCTCACGGGCGTAGGCCTGGCCCTCTGGAGGGCACCTTGCCGTCCGGCCAGGTGTCTCCGGCCGCTTGCCCGGGGCTTGGGTGACGAACCTTCGATGTTCGGCCCTGCTTCATTCTCTCCGCAACTTCGACCGGCAGCGGGATCGATGATCCCTCTACGTTCCAATGCACCATGGACGCCTCGTCGCACGAGCCGATGAGCCATGGCATCGCCGCGAGATGCGACGAAGCGTTGCGATAGACACGCATCGCAGCCTCGTCCGTCCAGACAGTGACAGTCCACAGCGAGAGTCCGGGCCCCGTAGCGAGATAGCCGCCGAGAAAGCCGGCGGCTCCGCGAAGCTGCCTGCGACTACGCCACGTGTGGAGCGCAATCACGGGAAGGAACCGGAAGCCTCTGGGTCGGAGGCGGGTCACCGAAACGAACGCCATTGCCCACTTCCCCCGTGATCAGCCCGCCATCATGACTGCACAATGTCAGGAGCACCGGCAAGGCTCGCCTTCCACCACCCGCACCGCTCCTGCACTGGCCCGCTCATTCCGGCGGCGGGTTCTGCACCACCTTCTTCTCCGCCTCTATACTCAGGCCATGGCGCAGCAGCATTGGCAGCTGCGTGAAGGTGAACACGAAGCTCAGCGGCATGAACACCCACAGCTTGGCCGCCAGCCAGTCTCCGAAGCTGAGGTACAGCCGGAGCCCCTCGTTCAGCGCGGCCAGCGCCAGGAAGAACACACCCCAATTGCGCGATAGCTTGAGCCAGCCCTCGTCGCTCAGCCCCTCGAAGGCCGCCTCCAGCAGCACCTTCAGCAGCGCCTTGCCCTTCCACCAGCCCACCAGCAGCGTCACGCCGAAGGCGATATAGATGATCGTTGGCTTGAGCTGCACGAACAGCGGATCGGCGAAAAAGATCGTCAGCGCCCCGAAGCCCACGATCAAGGCGGTCGAGAGCAGCAACATCGGCGAGATCTTGTTCAGCCGCCACTTGCTCACCACCAGCGCCACCAGCGCGGCGACGATGAACGCGGCCGTGCCCCGGATCACCGCGAAGATCTCGCCCGCCGGGTCCTCGCCATCGGGCGAATAGTGCCGGTAGGTCAGGAAGAACACTAGCAGCGGGCCGTAATCGACCGCCACGTTGATCCAGCCGGATTTCGCCTTCTTCTCCGGCTCGGCCACCTCCGCCATCACGCCACTCCCGCAATCACGCGCGCCACCAGATCCGGGTCGAACGGGCGCAAATCGTCCAGCTTCTCGCCCACGCCGATCGCATGGATCGGCAGGCCGTATTGCTCGGCCGCAGCCACCAGCACGCCGCCGCGCGCGGTGCCGTCCAGCTTGGTCATGATCAGGCCCGTCACCCCCGCCACCTCGCGGAACACGTCGATCTGGGCAAGCGCGTTCTGGCCGTTGGTGGCATCGAGCACCAGCACCACGTCATGCGGTGCCTCGGGGTTCAGCCGGCCGAGCACGCGGCGGATCTTGGCCAGCTCGTCCATCAGCTCGCGCTTGTTGTGCAGGCGGCCGGCGGTATCGACCACCAGCGCGTCGATCCCGGTATCCGTGGCGCGCTTCACCGCGTCAAACACGATGCTGGCCGGGTCGCCGCCCTCGGCGCCGCTGACCAAATCCACCCCCACGCGCCCGGCCCACACGGCCAGCTGGCCGATCGCGGCGGCGCGAAAGGTATCGCCCGCGGCCAGCAGCACACCGTAATCGTCTTCCATGAACCAATGCGCCAGCTTGGCGATAGTGGTGGTCTTGCCGCTGCCGTTGACCCCGATCACCAGGATCACCTGCGGGCGCGGGAAGGCGGTGATCTCCAGCGGGCGGGCCACAGGGCGCAGGATCGCGGCGATCTCCTCGGCCACCGCCTCCTTCAGCTCGCGCTCAGTGATGCTGAGGCCGAAGCGCTTCTCGGCCAGCTTGGCGCGGATGCGGGCGGCAGCGGCGGGGCCGAGGTCGGAGAGGATCAGCGCATCCTCCACCTCGTCCAGCGTGGCATCGTCGAGCTTGGCCGTGCCGACCACGCCGGTGAGATTGCCCGCCAGCCGCTCGGAGGTCTTGCGGAAGCCACCCAGCAGGCGGTCGGCCCAGCTGGCGTCGGTGTTCGCGGGAACCTCGTTCATGCGAGCAGCCCCGCCTCCAGCGTCTGCGGCATCACCGAGACAATGGCGCCCCGCGCCGTCCCCTGCGGCACCGCAACGCGGGCGAAGCTCTCGGAATATCCGGCGCCATCGGCCTCGGCGAGTACGCGCTGCGGCTGTCCGACCAGCTTCGCCAGCCAGCGCCCGCGCACCGCCGACACCTCCGCGCGCAGCTCGGCGGCACGGCGAAGAATGGTGGGCCGGTCCTGCTGCGGCATCCGCGCTGCCGGAGTGCCGGGGCGCGGCGAATAGGGGAACACGTGCCCATGCACGATGGAAAGCTCGCGGATAATCGCCCGATTGGCCTCGTGCATCGCATCGTCCTCCGTGGGAAAGCCGGCGATGAGATCGGCGCCGATGGCGATCTCCGGCCGCCCCGTGCGCAGCCGCTCGACCAGCAGCAGCGCATCGGCGCGCGAATGGCGACGCTTCATCCGCTTGAGGATCAGATCGTGCCCATGCTGCAGCGAGAGATGCACATGCGGCATCACCCGCGGCTCGGCGGCGAGCAGCTCGAACAGCAGCGGGTCGATCTCCACCCCATCGAGCGAGGAGAGGCGCAAGCGTGCCAGACCAGGAAAGGCCGCCAGCACCGCATCCACAAGCGCGCCGAGCGAAGAGGCGTTCGGCAAATCATGCCCCCAGCTGGTGAGATCGACGCCGGTCAGCACGATCTCGGCGGCACCCGTCGCGAGGTGGCGCTCCACCTCGCGCAGCACCTCGGCCACCGGAGCCGAACGGCTGGGGCCGCGCCCTTGCGGGATCACGCAAAAGGTGCAGGCATGATCGCAGCCGTTCTGCACGGCAATGAACGCGCGGGTGTGGCGGGGTGTCGTCAGCGCGGTTCCCGTGGCCGGCGCCACGTTCCAGACCCGTGGATCGAGCTTGCGCGCATTGGCCACCAGCCCGTCCACCTCGGGCATGGCGGCGAGCGCGGTGCGCTCCACCTCAGCCGCACAGCCGGTCACCAGCAGGCGCGCATCCGGGCGCGCACGGCGGGCACGGCGGATCGCCTGGCGGGTCTGACGCACAGCCTCGGCGGTGACGGCGCAGCTATTGACCACCACCAGTTCCCGCTCGCCCGCCAGCAGCGCGCGCAAAGTCTCGCTTTCGGCAAGGTTCAGGCGGCAACCCAGCGAATGCACCTCCACGCCAGAAGCGATTGGGGCGCCGCTCACGCGAAATCGCCCCAGTCGAAGGTGCCGCGATAGCTCTCGGCGGCGGGGCCGGTCATGGTGACGCGTCCGTCCTCGCCCCACTCGATGGCGAGGGTGCCGCCGGGCAGCTCCACCTCTACCGCGCGTTCGGTAAGGCCCCGGCGGATCGCGGCGACGACGGTGGCGCAGGCTCCGGTGCCGCAGGCGCGGGTGAGCCCGGCGCCGCGCTCCCACACCCGCAGGCGAATATGGCGGCGGCTCTCCACCGTGGCGACATTGACGTTGACCCGCTCGGGAAACAGCGGGTCGCATTCGATCTGCGGTCCGAGCCGGGCGAGCGGCACCGCATCGCAATCGGGCACGAAGAACACCGCATGCGGATTGCCCAGATTAACCGCGCAGGGCTGCTCCAGCTCCTCCCAGCCCACCGGCAGCGAGAGCGTATCGAGCGCATAGGCGATGGGGATCGCCTCCCATTCGAGCCGCGGGCGGCCCATGTCGACTGCGATGCCCGCATCGGTGGCGCGGGCGGCGAGGATGCCCGAGGCGGTCTCGATCCGCACCTCACGCCCGATCGGCCCGTTCGCTCCGTTGGCCCGCGCATGGCGCAGCGCCACCGCACGGGTGGCGTTGCCGCAGGCGGCCACCTCGTCGCCATCGGCGTTGTAGATGCGCATCCTGAGGTCGGCGCGGGCGGAGGGTGCCAGCAGTACCAGCTGGTCGCAGCCTATGCCGGTGTAGCGGTCGGCAAGGGCCCGCACGATGGCGGGAGTCATCGGCGGCAGCGGCTGCTCGCGCGTGTCGAGCACGACAAAGTCGTTCCCCAAACCGTGCATCTTGGCAAAGCTCGCTCGCATCGCTGCCACCTAGGGCGCACGGGGCACGAGGGCAATGGCCGGGCCGATTGCCTCCAGCCCCTCACCCGGATAGGCCGGGCCCGGCACAGGAGAGCGCATGAGCAACCGCAGATGGCTGATGAAGACCGAGCCCGAGGCATTCGGCTGGGATGATCTGCTCCGCGAGGGCGAGAGCCTGTGGGATGGCGTGCGCAACCACCGCGCGGCCAACAATCTGCGCGCAATGGCAGTGGGTGACGAGGCGTTCTTCTACCATTCGGTGAAGGGCAAGGAGATCGTCGGCATCGCCATCGTGAGCGAAGCGGGACTGACCGACCCCAAGGATGCGAAATGGGCCGCGGTGAAGGTGAAGCCGGTGCGCGCGCTCGAACGGCCGGTGACCCTGAAGGAGATCAAGGCGGAAGCGGAGCTGGCGGAGATGGAACTGGTGCGGCTCTCCCGCCTGTCCGTGGCCCAGGTCCAGGAAGATGAGTGGGAGCGGATCTGCGCCATGGCGAGGAGGTGAGCCTCGGAACGAGGTCGGCCGAAACCCGTTTAGAGACCATTGAACACAACGAGAGGAACGCTCCCATGGGTGAGATGAAAGACAAGGCCAAGGGCATCGCCAACGAGGTTGCCGGCAACGTCAAGCAGCAGAGCAACGACCCCGAGACCCGGGCCGACGGTCACGCGCAGGAGACCAAGGGCGAGATGCAGAACGTCAAGGGCAAGGTTAAGGGTGCGTTCGGCGACAAGGTCTGAACCACTCCAATCGCTTCGGCGATGATTTTGGGGGCCGCGCCGCAGGGCGCGGCCCCTTTGCATTCCGGCGGCCGTTTGCACCGGCTTGAAGTGGCCGCGCACCGGCTTACATGCCACCTGCATTGCTCGCGCAGCGGCTTCGCATCGCGGTCGGATCGAGGGTGCAAATCCAGTGCCGATCCGGGACGATGGGAGTGGCGTGCTGGCCTGTTGTTAGGGGAATGTTAACCGGTTGCGATGCGCTTGCAACCGCCGCCCGGCCGTGCCCGCCACCCGCTCCGCCGGCTCGTCAGCACCCGCGCCCCTTTTCAGTGGGCAACCCGCCAGACAGGCCTGCGCCCGGGCGATCTGCGCGATTTCCTGCTCGCCTATGCCGCGGGGCTGATCGCGTTCGGCACCTTTCTCGCCTGAGCCACTCAGGCGGTGGCGATCGCCAGCTTCTCGGCGCGGTGGAGCAGCAGGCCCAGCCAGGCCGAAACCAGACACATCGCCGCGCTCAGCAGCAGCTGCTCCACGATCGGCACTCCCGCCGCGGTCAGCCCTATTGCCAGCAGCGAGCCGCCGACCATCGCCCCGGCATTGACGATGTTGTTCGCCGCCACCGTGCGCGCCGCCTGTGACGGCTCGCACTTGGTGGTGAGGAAGGCGTAGAGCGGCACCACGAACATGCCGCCGCCCACCGCGATCAGCAGCAGGGTCGCCAGCATCAGCGGAGCCAGCGGCTGGACAAGGAATTCGTTAACATCCATCTCGCCGATGATCGCGACATCGGCCTGCCACGCGCGGCACACGAAGTAGAACGCGGCCACGAACGCACCCATCGCGATCACCGAAATCGGCGCATAACGGGCCGAGACATCGCCCTTCAGCAGCGCGTTGATCGCCACCGAGCCGATCGCCACGCCGATCGAGAAGATCACCAGGAACAGGCTGGCCACCTCCTTGGTGGCGAACAGCACGTTCTTCACCAAAGGCGGGAACTGGATGAACAGCACTGCGCCAATGGTCCAGAAGAAGCTGATGGCCAGAATGGCGTAGAACACCTCGCGCTGGTGCAGCGTGTTGCGCACCAGCGTGATGGAGGCGCGCAGCACGTGGTAATCGGGCGTCTGCCCTTCCTCGAACGGGGGCGCAGGCGGCACCGAGCGGCTGGTAATGTAGCCGACCACGGCGGTCACCAGCACCATGATGGCGGCGAATTGCACCGCGATGTAGCCCGCCAGGATCGTACCCGCCAGGATCGCCACATAGGTGCCCGCCTCGACCAGGCCGGTGCCGGCCAGCACCTCCTCGCGCTTCAGATGCTGGGGCAGGATGGCATATTTGATCGGGCCGAAGAAGGTGGAGTGGATGCCCATCGCGAACAGCGCCAGCAGCATCAGCGGGATCGCCAGATCGGTCAGCCAGCCGCCCTGCCAGGCGAGCAGCAGCCCGCCCGCGCCCACCACCATGATGAAAATTTCGGCCAGCTTCACCCAGCGGATGATCATCGCCTTGTCGCGCATATCCGCCAATTGCCCTGCATAGGCCGAGAGCAGGAAAAACGGCAGCACGAACACCGCCGAGGCGATGGCGCTGAACTGCGCCTCCGCCTCGGCCGAGCTGTAAACGCCGAACACGACGAACAGCACCATCGCATTCTTGTAGAGATTGTCGTTGAAGGCGTTCAGCAATTGGGTGGCGAACAGCGGCAGGAAGCGGCGTTGGCGCAGCAGGTGGAGCGAGGTGAACATGATCCCTGCCGTGCGACCTTAAACCATTGCACCTGCTGCCTTAGCGCTCCTGCTGGCACAAACAAGCGGAGCACCGCTTTTTCCCACTCGCAGAAGCGGCTAGGGCGGGCGCAATCGCAGGATTTCTACGCATGCTCTCACTTCCCAACCTCCTCACCCTTTCGCGGATCGTCGCGGTGCCGCTGCTGGTGGCGCTGCTGTGGTGGCCCGGCTGGCAGCTGGGCTATGGCCTGGGCTTCGCGCTCTACTGCCTGATGGGCGCGACCGATTACCTCGACGGGGTGCTCGCGCGATCGAGCGGGGCGGTGAGCCGGCTGGGCATGTTCCTCGACCCGATCGCCGACAAGATCATGATCGCCGCGGTGATCCTGGTGCTGACCGCCAAGGGGATGCTGACGGGGCCCTATGTGGGCGATCTGCATGTGATCGCCGGGCTGATCATCCTGATCCGCGAGATCGCCGTTTCGGGTCTGCGCGAATTCCTCGGCGGGCTGCAGGTGAGCATTCCGGTTTCGAAACTGGCCAAGTGGAAGACGACGCTGCAGCTGCTGGCGCTCGGCGCATTGATCCTGGCGGGTGCGGTGCCGCTGCAGGAGCAGGAATGGGTGCGCGTGGTCGGCCTCGCCAGCCTGTGGGCGGCCGCGGTGCTGACGGTGATCACCGGGTGGGATTATTTGCGCGTGGGGTTGAAGCACATGGATTGACGCGCCTCAAGGGAGGCGTGGTGGTGCGGGAGCCGCTGCTCTGTTTGTAAACGGCCGGGCCTCAGCCCCGCCACTGGCGCCGCTCCTCGGCCTGGCGCAGCACCTCGTAAGCGAGCTGGCAGGCCTGGAACGCACGCGCCGCCTGCTCGTCGCCGGGGCGGACATCAGGGTGGACCTCCTTGGCGCGGGCTCGCCAAGCCTTCTTGATGGTCTCGATATCGGCGTCGGGCTCCAGCCCGAACAATTCGAGCGCGCGCATCTCGTCCGCGCTGCGGGTGCCGTCTCCGCTGGCGGCCCAGCCGTAATGCGCGGCTTCGGCATAGCCGGCGTTCTCGCTCTGCTCGGATTTGGCGCGCGCCTCCGCTTCGGCCTTTTCGAGGCCGGCGAAATAGTCCCAGCGCGAATTGTAGTCAGCCGCGTGGCGCTGGCAGAAATACCAGCGCTCGGGGCTGTTGGGCGCCTTGGGCGCGGGGCAATCGCCCGGTTCCTCGCAGCCATGCCGGTCGCACAGGCGCACGGTGGTGGTTTCACGCCCGGAGCCATAGCCGCGCCAGCGCGGGAAACCCCAGTCGATCGAGCGTCGCACGCGGGTCATCGGCTTAACGAATTGGACAGCATCGGACCCATATAGGGATGGCATCGCAGTGCGGTAAACCGTCGCCGGGCTGCTTTGCGAAATCGCCTGCCGCGCAGGCTCTGGCGGGGTGAACGAGCCGGGCGTTCTGAGCCGGTTTACCGCGGCAACAATCGGGTCTGCTTATGTCCAGCCAGCTTGCCATTGCCGCCGCAGCCTCGCTGTTCGCGCTTTCGGCGGTGGCGCTGCTATCACCCGGATCGGCGCGGGTCCACGAGTTGCCGGCGCGAATAGGCGCGACGGTTGCGAGTGCCGCCGCGCCCATTGTATGGCTGAAGGATGTCGATTGATCAGTTAAGCACCACCGTCACGGCCCGGCGGTTCTGTGCCCAGGCGGATTCGTTCGCGCCCATGGACTTGGGCCGCTCCTTGCCATAGCTGACGGTTGTCAGCCGGTTGGCCGGGACGCCCAGGCTGACGAGATAGTTCAGCGCCGCATTGGCCCGCCGCTCGCCCAGAGCGAGGTTGTATTCGCGCGTGCCGCGCTCGTCGGCATGGCCTTCGATGGTCGCGCGCGCAGTGGCGTACTGCATCATATATTGCGCCTGCGCCTGCAGCGCGACCTGGTCCTGGCTGTCGATATTGTAACGGTCGGTATCGAAATAAATCGTGTCGCGCCCGCTCATCATCTGCATGAAATGGGCCTGCGTACCCGGCTGAGCGGCCCCCGGCGTTGCCGGGCCAGGGGTGGGTGCGGTCGTGGTGGGCATTTGCGGCGCCGGCGGCAGTTCCTCGGGTGCGTTGCGCGAGCACGCGCCCAGCGCGAGCGCGCCGGCAGCGGTAAGAGCGATGGCGTATTTATGCATGGGCCTCATCCTCCTTGGTGGTCGTTATTTAAACCTTTGTTCAAGATGAACGCAGTTAGGGCAGAACCGGTCCCCAGGCGGGGTCCGATGCGCCGACGGGCGTGGGCAGGCGCCGCTCGTTGCGGCCGGTGACATCCACCTGCCACAGCGACGCCTCGCCCGATCCGCGCTGGGTGCGGAAGAACTGCACGATGCGGCCGTTGGGCGCCCATGTCGGAGCCTCGTCCTGCCAGCTTCGCGTCAGGTGCCGCATGCCGCCACCCGAAGGCGTCATCACCGCCACGCGCAGATCACCCGCGATATGGGTGAAGGCGATGAGATCGCCGCGCGGGCTCCACTCGGGTGTGGCGCAGCGCCCGCCGAAGAAGCTGATACGCCGCTGGTTCGATCCGTCGGCATCCATGATGTAGCATTGCTGGCTGCCCGATCGGTCGCTCTCGAACACGATCCGGCTGCCATCGGGCGAGTATGAGCCGCCCACGTCCAGCCCCGGGCTGTCGGTCAGTCGCACCGGCTGGCCACCGGTCGCGCGCACGCGGTAGATTTCGGTGTTGCCGGCCGTCGCCATCGAGAACAGGATATGCTGCCCATCGGGGGCCCAGCGAGGGGCGAAGGTGGGGTTCCGGTTCTCGGTCACCAGGGTCTGCTGCCCGGTGGCAATGTCGTAGGTGAAGATCCGCGGGAAGCCGTTGAGGTAGCTCAGATACAGAATCTTCGAATAATCGGGCGAATAGCGCGGCGTCAGCGCCATGCTGGTGCCGCCCGTGATGAAACGGTGGTTGGCGCCATCCGAATCCATGATCGCCAGCCGCTTGACCCGGTTATCCTTTGGCCCGGTCTCGGCGATATAGGCGATCTTGCTGTCGAAGAACGGATCTTCACCCGAGAGGCGCGAATAGACCAGATCGGCGCATTTGTGCGCCGCGCGGCGCCATTCGCCGGGTGCGACCACCCAGCCCTCGCGCACCACTTCGCGCTGCAGCTGCACGTCGTACAGATAGCAGCCGACCGTCAGCCGGTCGTCGGCGCCCGCGCGCACATAGCCATGCACCAGCATCTCGGCCGAGCGGCCGCGCCAGGTGGCGTATTCGGGCGCGGTGATCTGGGCATAGCTCGGCTGGGGCAGCGAATCGGGGCCGGTTGGGCGGAACAGGCCATTGTTGCGCAGATCGGCGTAGACCACGCGGGCCAGTTCCTGTCCCAGCGCCGCGGTGCCCTGCGTATTGGCGGGGGTCGGCTGATCGCGGTTGGTCGCGAAGGCGGGGATGGCGATGCCCAGATCCTGCCACTCGCTCTCGTCGGTGACCGAGCCGGTCAGCCCCATCGCCTGTTCGATCAGCGCCTCCTGGCTCATCGGCGGCGGCGTGGGGGTCGTCGAGGAACCCGGCGGCGGGGCAGCGGCGGAAGCAGCCTGCTGCGCCGCGGCGGGGGTCGCGGCGAACAGCAGGACGAGGGTGCCCAGGGGGGCGAGGAACGGCTTGGTCTTCATCACAATCTCCGGTCGAAACGCCAGGAGGTCACACGCCTCCACTGGTCGTAGAATTCTTCGGGCAGGTCAAATGGCGCGGCCAGCTGCACCGCGCGAATCGCCCGTTCGGCATGGGTCCTCGCCTGCGGGCGGTTGGAATCGTTCACGCCCGATTGGCTGACCATCCGCGGCGTGCCGCGCAGGGTGCCATCCGGGTTGAGCTCGAAGCTGAGCTCGGTCACCAGCAATTCGGCATCGACGCCCTGCGGCGCGCTCCAGTGCGGCTTTAGCTGGCGGTTGATGGCCTGGCTGAGCGAGGCGCGCTCGGCGGGGCCGAAACTGGCGGCGGGCGTACCGGTGCGCTCGGTCCGCTCGGCAGCACCGGCACCGGCGAGGAAATCCTCGCCCAGGCGGCTGCCGCCCGTGCGGGGCGCCGGGCGCGGCGGCTCGGGGGCGGGGCGCGCTCTTGCCGGCGCGGGCGCAGGCGCCGGGGCTGGCGTGGGCCGGGCGGCCTGCGTTGGGGCGGGGGTCGGGCGCGCCGCCTGGGTCGGCGCAGGTCGGGGGGCCGGACGAGCTGCGGGCGTGCGCTCCACCGGGCGCGGCGGCGGCTCGCGCACGGCCTCCACCGGGCGGGGCGGCGGAGGCGGCGGCGGAGGCGCGGGCTCGGAAAAGGGCT
>PPFU01000202.1_pt1 | contig 18330 bp, 17 predicted proteins | sample 1535991 | NCBI WGS metagenome assembly PPFU01 (sample SAMN04901290, study PRJNA319586) | Hypolithon metagenome, whole genome shotgun sequencing project. | isolation source: Antarctic Hypolithon | place: Antarctica: Miers Valley | collected 2014
GGTTGACAATGTTGTTTTTCGGATGGGCTTCGCGACCAGCCGGCCGCAGGCGCGGCAGCTAGTGGTACACGGGCACTTTCAGCTAAACGGCCGCAAGCACGACATTCCGTCGGCCATCATGCGCCCGAACGACGTGCTGACCGTCAAGGAAAAGAGCCGGAACCTGGAGCCGGTGATCAACGCGGTGGAGAACGTCATAGCCGTTCCGCCGTGGCTTGAGGCCGACCACGAGAACTTCACCGGGCGGGTGCTTCACTTGCCGGGCCGGGATGAGATCGACACGCCGGTCGAAGAGCAGCTCATCATCGAGTTTTACAGCCGGTAAGTAAAGACCGTAAATAAACAGTTTCGACGACTTAGCAGGTGGTAGTTTTGACGATGTTGGACATAGCTCCGCCCCGTTTTAGGGTGGAAGAAGAAGAGGACCGGCGCGCGATATTCGTCGCCGAGCCCTTGCCTCGCGGCCTCGGCCATACCCTGGGTAACTCGCTCCGGCGGGTCATGCTCAGCGGCCTTACCGGGTCAGCGGTTACAAAGATCAGGATAGAAGGAGTCTCGCACGAGTTCTCCACGATCCCCGGCGTCAAGGAAGACGTCGTGGACATTATCCTGAACGTCAAGGAGTTGAAGTTCAAGCTAGAGCGCGACGAGCCGATAGAGCTTGAGATCAACAAGGGCGGTCCCGCTGAGATCACAGCCTCCGACGTGGACCTCAAGGCCGATGTGGAGGTCGTAAGCCCGGATGCGTACATAGCGAGCGTTTCGGAGGGCGGGAATCTCGATCTCCGTTTGACGGTCGAGCATGGCCAGGGTTACGTGCGGTCTGAGCAGAACAAGAGCGAGGCGGACCCGATCGGGGTGATCGCCATCGACTCACTGTTCTCGCCGGTTCAGCGGGTAAATTACTCGGTCTCCGAGACACGCGCCGGGGCCCGGACAGACCTCGACTCGCTCACCATAGAGGTCTTTACCGACGGGCGTATAACGCCCCGGGAGGCTCTCCAGGAGGCTTCGGGGCAGCTCATGGATATCCTTGGCCTCTTTACGGATGGTTACGAGTCACAGCGGGGAGGCGAAACGCGCAGAGGAACGGGGCGTCCGGTCATAACCGACGAGCGGCCGGTCGAGGAGCTTGAGCTTACGGTTCGGTCCTACAACTGCCTCAAGCGCGAGGGAGTCGATACCATCGGCCAGCTCGCCACCATGACCGAGGAAGAGTTGATGAACATCCGCAACCTCGGCATGAAGAGCGTGGATGAGATCCGGTCCAAGCTCACCGAGTACGGGTACGAACTGGAGAGTGAGGATTATGAGGCACAGTAAGCGCGGGCGCAAACTAGGCCGGGAGTCGCAGCACCGCAGGCTTATGCTGGGCACCATGGCCGGACAGGTCATACAGCACGGCCGCATAAAGACGACCGGACCGAAGGCGAAAGAGGTGCGCAGCCTGGTTGACAAGCTGGTCAACACCGCCAAGAAGGACGACCTTCACTCCCGGCGCCAGGCGGTCAAGGTGCTCAAGGATAAGACCATCGTCCGCAAGCTCTTCGAAGACGTCGCCCCGGACCTCGACGACCGCAACTCGGGCTACACCCGTATCCTGAAGCTCGGTCCCCGTTTGGGTGACGGCGCGGAGCAAGTCTATCTGGAGCTTGTGAACTACGACTCGGAGTAGCGTTCCACATCAACGCAACTTAGACCAGGGGGTCCGCTTCGGCGGGCCCCCTGTCGTCTCTTGCGAAGGCCTCACCTACTCTTATCCCGGCGCGGAGCGTCCGGCCCTAAAAGACGTAGGCTTCGATGTCTGGGCCGGAGAATACGTCGGGGTCGTCGGGCCGAACGGTGGAGGGAAATCAACCCTTACCCGGCTATTGAACGGCCTTTTGATGTCCGACACCGGCACGGTTCGGGTCGCGGGCCACGACCCGGCTAAGGAACCTTTCGAGGTCCGAAAAAGGGTTGGGATGCTGTTCCAGAATCCTGACAATGGCCTGGTGGCCCCGTTTGTCGAGGATGATGTGGCTTTCGGGTTGGAGAACCGTGGAGTCCCGAGAGATGAGATGCGGGAGCGGGTTGGTGCGGCTATGGAGGCTGTCGGGCTCGCCGGGTACGGGCGGCGAGAGCCCCATACACTCTCCGGGGGCGAGAAGCAGCGGGTGGCTTTGGCGGGACTTTTGGCCTTGGAGCCGGAGGTCCTGGTGCTGGACGAGCCGACCTCGATGCTCGATGCTGCGGGGCGGCGTGAGGTGCTCGACCGGATACAGGGCTTTCGGGGGACAAAGACTATTTTGCACGTTACCCATCATTTGGAGGAGTTGATCGGGGCGGACCGAATGTTGATCCTGAACGACGGTGAGGTCTCAGCCGACACAGAACCCGAACGGGTTTTCCAGGACGCGGAGCTTCTTCGGCGAAACCGACTCTCTCTACCACCGATACTCCGGCTCGCGGCGGAGCTTGGCCTGCCCGCCGTCAAGACTCCCGAAGAACTGGCGGAGACTATAACGAACAAGATCGCACGAGGAGCGGAGCAAAGCGCGGAGACGCGATGAGGCTGGAGCTAAGAGATGTTTGGCACTCCTATCCGGCACCAGCCGGCGCGGATTCCGAGGTTCCGGCTCTCCGGGGTGTTTCGGCAACCGTCGAAGAAGGAGAGGTGCTCGGCATCGTCGGGGGGACGGGCTCCGGAAAGAGCACCCTAGTACAGCACATGAACCTACTCCTCGCGCCGACCGGCGGCGAGGTTCTGGTTGACGGCGTAAACGCGATGGAGATAAAAAAGAGCGAGTTGCGGCGTAAGGTCGGGCTCGCGTTTCAGTTCCCTGAGCAAGGGCTCTTCGCGCCGACGGTGGAGGAGGATGTCGCCTTCGCCCCGCGCCAGCTTCGCATGACGGAGGAAGAGGTGGAAAGCAGGGTGGACGAAGCACTGGCTTTGTTCGGGGCCGGGCACCTCAGAAAGCGGTCGCCGCACTCACTCTCCGGGGGGGAGCAGCGCAGGGTCGCCCTCGCCGGAGTCTTTGCTATGGGACCGGAGGTACTGGTGCTCGACGAGCCGACGGCGGGCATGGACCCCACCGCCCGGGACGAACTACTCGGTGTGATACAAGGCTTGAAGGAGAGAGGAACCTCGGTCGTCCTGGTCTCTCATGACCTCGACGAGGTATCCGAGGTCGCAGACCGGGTGTGTGTAATGGAAGAAGGCAAGGTCCGGGCTATCGGGGAACCGGCGGAGGTATTCTATTACGGTCCGGGCGTGGCGCCGGTAACGGTCCGCACGGTCGCCCTTTTGAAGGGAGACTATCCGGAGATCGGGGAGCCGGTACGAATGGAAGAGACGTTGGCCGCCTTGAGAGGGTTGCTGAGGAAGTAAGGATGACCGCAGGTCGGAGCTTCGGGCAGTTTTATCCGGTCGAGTCCCCGCTGCACGAGCTGGACCCTCGAACCAAGATCCTGGCCGTGGCATTACTAGTTTTGGGATTGTTCCTGGTTGACACCATCGTGGGTTTCCTGCTGGTCGCGGTCGCGGTTGCGGCGCTCGTGGCGGTTGCTCGAATACCACTGCTTACCTTCCTGCGGTTGTTGCGACCGGTACTCTTTATCGTGGCGCTCACGGCCATCTTCCAGGTCTTTTTCTCACGCGAGGGCGCAACACTTTTTGAGTGGGGAATATTAGAGATCCATGCGGGAGGGATAGAGATGGGTTTCTCTTTGGCTATGAGAATATTGTTGCTCGTTTCGGCCGCGAACTTGCTCACGGCGACGACGCCGCCGGTGGCTTTGGCCGATGGGATCGAGGACCTGCTCTCCCCGCTCAAGCGGATACGGTTTCCGGCCCACGAGGTGGCGATGATGATGACCATCGCACTTCGGTTCATCCCGACGCTCTACGAAGAAGCGCAGAAGATCACCAAAGCCCAGGCCGCCAGGGGCGCGGACTATGGCGATGGCGGCCTGATCCGACGGGCCCGGGCGATGGTACCCGTGCTGGTGCCGCTAACCATCGGCGCTTTCCGCCGGGCCGACGAGCTCGCCGAGGCGATGGAGAGCCGGGGTTACCGGGGCGGCGAGGGACGAACCCGCTACCGGGAGCTTCAATATCGCAATAGAGATGCGGTTGCGCTCGCCGTTGTGGCATTCATTTTCGTCGGGTGCATTCTTCTATGAAGTTCGCCGGGCTCGTAGAGTACGACGGCTCGGAATTCTCCGGTTGGGCGGCCCAGCCAGGACGGAGGACCGTAGAGGCCTCAATATCCGAAGCCCTGAAGACCGTGCTGCGCCGGCCGGTAAAACTGAGCGTCGCCGGCCGAACTGATGCTGGGGTCCACGCCAGCGGGCAGGTAATTTCCTTTGGTGTGGACACCGATCTCTCGCCGCACGATATCTCTTATAAGACAACCGCCGTACTCCCGAAAGACCTGGCGCTTCGCCGGTGCGTGGTAGTCCCCGAAGACTTCGACGCCCGGAGGAACGCCCTCAGCCGGAGCTACGAATACCGGATAGTAAACGATACTGTAAGGTCCCCCTTGAAGTGGGAAAGGACGAACTACGTGGCGAAAGAGATGAACTTTGGATTACTGAAAGAGGCTGCTGCTTTGATACGAGGGGACCGCGACTTTCGTGCCTTCACCCCTTCCAGGACCTATCATGTGCGCTTCCGACGAGCCATCTCTGAATCGTTTTGGGCAAAGGATGGGGACTTGCTAACTTATGGGATCACCGCCAACTCTTTCCTCTACGGCATGGTGCGCACCCTAGTCGGAACCATGATCGAGGTGGCCATCGGGAAACGCACCCTGGAAGACTTCGAGAGGCTAGTAACCGGTAGTGAGCGGAGCAAGGCCGGACCGTCCGCGCCGGCGCGAGGCCTGACCCTGACAAAAGTCGAATACGATAACCTTAATTTTGGGAGGAAGTAGATTGAGCAAAGACGACTTCAGAGAGCTTACGAAGGACATAGACTCGTACGTCGAGGGACTCTTCGCCACACCCGGCGAAGTCCTGGAGCGGACCCTGCGCCGTTCGGAGGAGGCCGGCCTGCCGGAGATACAAGTCTCCCCGAACCAGGGTAAGTTGCTGCGACTGCTGACTGAGATATCGGGCGCCCGCCGGGTCCTGGAGATAGGAACACTCGGCGGCTACAGCGCCATTCATTTCGCCCGCGGTTTGCCCAGGAATGGAACCCTCATCTCACTAGAACTCGACGAGCAACACGCTGAAGTTGCCCGCGAGAACCTCGAATACGCAGGTCTTGCCGGGAAAGTTGAGATACTTGTAGGAGAAGCCAAAAAGCTTCTCGAAGCGATGGTAGAGAGTGGCGTCGTCCCGTTTGACCTGATCTTCATAGACGCGGATAAGGAAGGCTATCCGGAGTATCTGGAGTGGTCTTTAAAGCTCTCAAGGCCTGGCTCGCTCATCCTGGCGGACAACGCCATCCGGGGTGGCAGTGTGCTTGAACCGGAAGACGAATCCGCCCGCGCCACCCGTGAATTCAACGAGACGCTCGCAGGGCATCCCCGGCTTTCCGCAATCGTGTTGCCGCTCATCCGGGAACGAATAGATGGCCTCGCCATAGCCCGCGTGCTGGAAGGTTGAGCACGAAAGATTGCCTTTTAGCAGGATTTTTCTCGACGACCATTGACATCTCGTCCCGTCGCCAACATAATAGCTGTCAACTACCGGTTCGCTGACGCCCGTCGGGTTTCAGCGTCGTAAGAGGGAATCCGGTTCAAATCCGGAACTGCCCCGCAGCGGTAAGCAGGAACGAAAATCGCCATAGAGCACTGGCCTTTCGGGGTTGGGAAGCGGCGATTAGTAGGGTTCGGTAAGACCGAAGAGCCTGCGAGTCCGAAGACCTGCCGGTTGCCCGCACGAGTGTGCGGGAGGGTGGCTCGTGCCTTCGAGGGAGAGGCTGGTCGCGACAACAGAGCATCGCCGGTGGTGGCTATATGCCGCCTCGAAACTGCTTCCGGCGTATCAGGATCTCTCTTGCGCTACCTATCTTCCTGCTGGCCTCGGTAGCCGTCCGCTATAGAGAAGCGGCGCGAAAGGGGTAGAGCGGTGATCACACAGGAAACATCGGTCAGGAAGCGGGATGGACGGGTCGTGGTTTTCGATGCGGCAAGGATCTCACGGGCTGTTGCAAATGCTTTCCGGGCGGAGCGGGGACTCTCCAAGGGCTCGGAGTTGTATCCGGATCTCCGAGACGAGGTGGAGCGCACCACGGACGCGGTTGTGGCCCGGCTCGCCGACACCGAGGAGGCGGTGGACGTGGAGCGGATACAAGACTTCGTTGAGGAACAGTTGATGCGGGACGGCAACTATCGGGTCGCCCGCCGTTACATCGTCTACCGCGAGGAACACAAAAAGGCCCGCATGTTCCGCGGCGAACCGGTCGATGGCGATCGTCCGGCTATCAAAGTTCGTCACGATGATGGAAGCGAGAGCGTATTCGAAGCCTGGCGTATCCGAAGAAAGATAGAAGGCGCCTGCCGCAACCTGGAGAACATAGACCCGGGCCGTATTCTAGATGATGCTCTCGGCTCGCTCTACGACGGCATTACGCCGCAACAGATACAGCGGGCTACCATCCTGGCTGCCCGGTCCCACATCGAGAAAGATCCCGCCTACGGCACAGCGGCAGCCCGATTGTTGCTCGGGGTGATCTACCGCGAGGCGTGGGAAGAAGCTCCGAGCGAAGAAGACTTCAACGAGACCTACCGTCAAAACTTCGTGGGCTACCTGCGGGCCGGCATCGAGGCCGGACGGTTGTCTGCAGAGCTTTTGGAGTTCGACCTCGACAGGATCTCCACCGCGCTGCGGCCGGACAGAGACGATGGCTTCACCTACCTTGGTCTGCAGACGATCTACGATCGGTACCTGATCGAAGCCGGAAGCCGCCGAATCGAATGCCCTCAATACTTCTGGATGCGAGTCGCCATGGGCCTCTCTCTGAACGAGGATGACCCGGAAGCACGGGCGATAGAGTTCTACGAGATGCTCTCGACTTTCCGGGTCGTTTCCGCCACCCCGACCCTCTTCAACAGCGGCACCCAACATCCTCAGCTCTCCTCCTGCTACCTGACCACCGTCGGCGACGACCTCGAAAGCATCTTCAAGGCCGTCTCCGACAACGCCAAACTCAGTAAGTGGGCTGGCGGACTCGGCAACGACTGGACCAACATCCGGGCGACAGGCTCCATAATCAACGGCACGGGCGGCGAGAGCCAGGGCGTCATACCGTTCTTGAAAATCGTCAACGATACTGCTGTGGCAGTCAATCAGGGAGGAAAAAGAAAGGGCGCCGCGTGCTCCTACATGGAGACCTGGCACCTCGACATAGAGGACTTCCTGGAACTCAGGAAGAACACCGGCGACGAGCGGCGCCGGACGCACGACATGAACACGGCCAACTGGGTCCCAGATTTGTTCGTCAAACGCGTGATGGATGGCGGAGAGTGGACCCTCTTCTCCCCGAACGAAGTCCCGGACCTGCACGACCTCTACGGCAAGGCGTTCGAGGAGCGTTACGTCGAGTACGAGCGGCTGGCCGATTTGGGCGAGATGAAGCAGTACAAGCGGGTCGAGGCAAACGTGTTGTGGCGCAAGATGCTCTCGATGATCTTCGAGACGGGGCACCCCTGGATCACCTTTAAAGACCCCTCGAACGTCCGCTCTCCCCAAGACCACACAGGCGTCGTCCACAGCTCCAACCTTTGCACTGAGATCCTCTTGAACACCAGCGCCGAAGAGACCGCCGTCTGTAACCTCTGCTCGCTGAATCTAGCCGCCCACACCGACGCCTACGGCCTCGATGAAGAGAAACTCTCCGAGACCATCAAGACTGCCGTGCGGATGCTGGATAACGTCGTGGACATAAACTTCTACCCGACACCGGAAGCACAGACTGCGAACCATCGCCACCGACCCGTAGGACTGGGGCTCATGGGATTCCAGGATGCGCTCTTCGAGCAGCGGATGGGCTACGCCAGCGAGGAAGCCCTCCGTTTCGCCGACTACTCGATGGAGCTTATCTCCTACCACGCCATCCTCGCCTCCTCGAACCTCGCCGCCGAGCGCGGAACTTACACGAGCTACGAAGGCTCCAAGTGGAGCCGGGGTCTCCTGCCTATAGACACCATAGACTTGCTAGAACAGGAACGCGGCGTAGAGGTAGACATGGACCGTTCGACGACCCTAGACTGGAAAACGGTCCGGGAGGCCATATCCGAGAACGGCATAAGGAACAGCAACGTCATGGCGATAGCGCCGACGGCGACGATCTCCAATATCTCCGGGGTCTACCAGTCAATCGAGCCGACGTACTCAAACCTGTTCGTGAAATCCAATCTTTCGGGGGAGTTTACGGTCATCAACCCTTACCTGGTGCGGGATCTGAAGAAGCGCGGGTTGTGGGACGAGGAGATGATAGAGGACCTAAAGTACTTCGACGGTTCCGTGCAAGATGTCGACCGCGTGCCGGAAGACCTCAAGAGCGTCTATCTCACGGCGTTCGAGATCGACTCCGGTTGGATCATCGACTGCGCTAGCCGCCGGCAGAAGTGGATAGACATGGGCCAATCCCTCAACCTCTACCTCGCCCAACCGAGCGGCAAGCTCCTCTCCGAGATGTACCTGAACGCCTGGAACAAGGGCCTCAAAACTACCTACTACCTCCGCTCCCGCGGCGCCACGAACGTCGAGAAATCCAGCATGGACATAAACAAGCGCGGCATCCAACCGCGCTGGATGAAGAGCCAGTCCGCCTCCAGCCGCCTGGAAGAGGAACGAACGATGCCTACGGTGATCCAGGGAGAGACCTGCTCCCCTGACGACCCTGAATGCGAAGCCTGCCAGTAGAAAGGGAAACTGTATGACCCAATTGCGCAAAGAAGAAAAAGAACAGTCCTACGACCTCACCAAGCGGATAGACGCCGAGGACAAGCAGCTCCTCAATTGCCGGGCCGTTGACGTAAACCAGCTCTGGCCGCTCAAGTACGAGTGGGCCTGGGAGCACTACCTAAACGGCTGCTCTAACAACTGGATGCCAACCGAGGTTCCGATGCAGAAAGACGTAGCCCTCTGGCACTCCGACCGGCTAACCGAGGGAGAGCGGCTCGTCATCATGCGTAACCTGGGCTTCTTCTCGACCGGAGAGAGTCTGGTCGGCAACAACATCGTGCTCTCCATCTTCGAGCACATAACCAACCCCGAGGCGCGCCAGTACCTGCTGCGCCAGGCCTTCGAGGAGGCTATCCATACCCACACCTTCCACTACATCGTGGAGTCGCTCGGCCTGGACGGGCGCGAGGTATTCAATATGTACAATGAGGTGGATTCCATCCGGGGTAAGGACGAATTCGTCATGTCGCTTACCGAATCCGTTATGCGTCCGGATTTCTCGACCAGGACTACCGAAGGTATCCAGGAGTTCATCAAGAACCTGGTTGGGTTCTACGTAATCATGGAGGGGATCTTCTTCTACTCCGGGTTCGTCATGATCCTCTCCTTCCATCGCCAGAACCGGATGACCGGCATCGGAGAGCAGTTCCAGTACATCCTGCGCGACGAAACTACGCATCTCAACTTCGGGGTGGACCTCATCAACACCATCAAAGAAGAGAACCGCGAAGCCTGGACGCCGGACCTCAGAGACGAGATTGTCGAGATGATCCGGTCGGCCGTCGAGTACGAAATCGCCTACGCTCAAGAATGCCTCCCCGACGGCGTACTAGGCTTGAACGCGAGCCTCTTCCGCGAGTACGTCCAGTTCGTCGCCGACCGGCGCCTGGGGCGCATCGGGCTTCCGGCCCAGTACGGCTCGCGCAACCCATTCCCCTGGATGAGCGAGACGATGGACCTCGCCAAAGAGAAGAACTTCTTCGAGACCCGCGTAACCGAGTACCAGAGCGCCGGCTCTCTCGTGTGGGACTAGGCATAGAGGTGAAGAGCGAGGCGGTCCCTGCCGGACGTTCCAGGACGGTAAAGACAACGCTCGTCTTGCCTTCGGACGCGAACCACCTCGGGACGATCTTCGGTGGCAACGTGCTTTCGTTCGTGGACGAGGTGGCGGCGATAGCCGCGATGCGCCACGCCCGGATGGCGGTTGTGACGGCCTCTATAGACTCGGTAGATTTTCTCCATCCGATACAAGTAGGGGAGGCCATCGAAGTAGAGGCGTTCGTGACCTGGACGGGGCGCTCCTCAATGGAAGTATTCGTCCGGGTTTACGGTGAGGAGTTGCTCTCCGGGGAGCGACGAACGACCGCGACTTCGTTCCTGACGATGATCGCGGTGGACGGACTCGGAAACCCTGCACCCGTTCCGTCCGTCGAGCCCGGCACCGATGAACAACGTCTTCTGCTGGACGGCGCGCCGGCCCGCCAGGAGCATCGTAGAAGACGCAAAGCGGAAAACCGGTACAACTAGGTCGAAGGAGACCCAATATGACCGAGATAAAAGCCTACGTACCCGGGATCTACGCCCGCTCCGAAGAGCTGGTGCAGGCAACCCGCGACCTCGACCGGGGCCGTACCATCGGGAAAGCGGTCGAGAAGCAGCGAGACGAAGACCTACACGGTTTTATCGAAGCCCAGAGAGAAGCAGGCCTCGACTACCTCTCCGACGGGCTGTTGAATTGGCAAGATATATTCCGACCTTTCGATGAGGCGGCAGAGGGGCTGCATCCCGGTCCTCTGACCCGCTTCCTGAACACGAACACGTTCTTCCGGGCCCCGGCGGTCGAGGCGGAGACGCCAAAGCTTGTCGAGCCGTTGGGAGAACCTTTCTTTCGAGTGGGAGACCTACCGCGTGGTAAATGGATGGCGACGCTGCCTTCACCTCATTCCCTGGCGCTCACTGCGGCTGGTGGACTCGAACCGCAGGTGATCGCTGAAACGGTGGTCGGGCCGCAGATACAGTGGCTCGCCGAAAACGATTGCGCGATGGTCTTCTTGCAGGAGACCGCCCTCTTCGGCAAAGGAAGCGACATATTTGGGCTTGGCGAGGCGTTGGATGCCCTGGGTAGCCCCGTGCCGCTCGCGCTCCAACTCCCGTTCGGCGACGCGGGAGAGGTGCTTGGGGAGTTGGTAGAGTTGAACGTGGAAGCCATCGGGGTGGACTTCTACGCCACGGAACTGGCCTCCTTGCCGCGCCCGTTCTCAAAGACCCTACTAGCCGGAGTCATAGACGCCCGCAATTCTTTGTTAGAAGAGCCCGAAGAGATCGCGGGGTTCGGCCGGCAACTCCTGGAGGAACTGGAAGGGGATCTTCATCTCGTCCCGAACGGGGATCTGCAGTTCGTGCCGGAGAAGATAGCCCGGGAGAAGGTGCTGCGTCTCGGCGAAGCGGCACGTATCCTGAAGGAGGAGCAGTAGCATGAGCGGAGTCAGGTTCGTAACGCGGGAGATCGGCAGCCTCGCCAAACCCGGATGGCGCGTGAAGTCTATCGCTGGCCGCCCCGTCGAAGAAACGGACATAGAGTACGCTAAGAAATGGGGTGAACGTCTCGGGATAAACACCGAAGAGCTCACCGACATACTCGGTCGAGGAGAGAATTTCTCCGACGAAAACAGGGCGAAGATCCAGGACTACGCGGCCCTCTACGGCATCCGCCTTCTGGAACGCTCCGGGCTGGATGTGGTCTACGATGGCGAGCAGCGCCGTAGCGAGATGTACGATCACGCGGTGAAGCACGCCCAGGGTTTCGAGGCCCGCGGCACGGTCCGCTCCTGGGACAACAAGTACTACACCAAATCCGCCGTGATCGAGAAACCACTTGTAGAGACGATATACGACCTCGAAGAGTACGAGTTCGTTCGCGGCAACACCGACCTCATGGTAAAGGTTCCGTTCACCGGCGCCTACACCATCATGGATTGGTCTTATGATGAACATTACGCCGGAGAGAGTAGCCTGCTGGGGGCGTCGGCGGAGCGACGCTCCGGGGCACGCCTCGCGTTCGGGGTGGATGCTGCACGCGACGTGGTGAGGCCCAACGTGGCCGGGATCGTGGAAGCCGGGGCGGACTGGGTCCAGATAGACGAGCCCGCCGCAACCACTCGCCCCGAAGAGGTTCCACTCGTCGTCGAGACCTTCAATGCGACTCGCGAAGGAGTCGAGGCCCGCTGCTCCATGCACATCTGTTTCTCGGACTACAGTTGCCTCTTTCCTCACATCGAGCAACTAGACGACTGCTACGAGTTGCAGCTAGAGTTCTCCAACCGCGATGCTTTAGAGACCGGTACAAAGGCCGAAGACCGTCCCGGCTACGCCATACTCGACAAGTTCCGGGAGAGTGCTTGGGACGGCAAGATCGGTCTTGGCGTTGTAGATATTCATACGGATTTCATCGAGCCGCCGGAGCTTGTGCGTGACCGAATCCTCTACGCCGCTAGCGTGCTGGGACCGGAGCGCATCGATGTCAACACCGACTGCGGACTAAGAACTCGCTCCTGGGAGGTCTCGTACGAGAAGCTCGTGAATATGGTAGAGGGGACACGTCTCGCAGAGAATGCTCTGAACGATTTTTGAGAAAGTTCTAGCTCGTTAGCCGAGAACGTCGTTGGCGGCAATCTCCAGGCCAGAAACCGCCTCCGACTTCAAGGTTTCGCCGCGCTTTGCGCGTAAGGTCTGACGATACTCGCCGGAAGCAGGTCGAGAATGAACCTCTACTGTCTCGGTCGTCAGGTTGACGAGCCAGGTTTCGGGGATGCCGGCGCGGGCGTAAAGCGGCAGCTTGACCTCGGTGTCGTACTCTACAGAGGTACCCGATACTTCGATCGCCAGCAGTACATCGTCAGGGCCGGGATGCTCTTGGTCATAAAAGTCATCCCGGAACTTCAGTAGTGCTATATCCGGTTCGGGTTCCGATGCGTCGTCGAGGCGGATAGGGCACTGGGTGCTCACCATCCTGACCTCTCCAGCATGCCGATTCAACAGAGCTTCTAGTCTTCTTACACAAGCCGCGTGGCGACTACCCATTGGCGCCATCTCCACGATCACCCCCTCGACGAGCTCCACCCGGTTATCCTCGCCTAGTATCCCGGCTTCGGCCATGCGATAGTATTCGGAAACGCTGAAGCGCTTCTCCCAACTCTGAACCGGCGAATGTTCCTGTTTGACGGCCTGCATAAGCTCTCAGGAGAGATGTTAGCATACTCGCAAAAGTCGAAATCTGGAGGCCAAAAATCGCGATATCCGAAGAGCAGGTGCGGCACGTGGCAAACTTGGCAAGGCTGGGTTTAACGGACGAGGAAGTAGAGAGGATGGGTGAACAGCTAGGGGCCATCCTCGGGAGCATAGACAAGATCGGGGAGCTGGATCTCACCGACGTTACGCCAACTGAAAACCCCTTAAACATGACCAACGTCCTGAGGCCGGACGAGCCTCGTAAGGAGCTTCCGCGCGAGGAGGCCCTCTCAGAGGCTCCGGATCCTGCGGAAGACCTGTTCGCCGTGCCGAGGATCGACTGATGCTGGACCTCACCGCTTACGAGTTGGCGCGGAAAATAGAGTCCGGGGAGATCTCCGCCCGCGAAGCCGCCGAAGCCGCCAATACGCGCGTCGAAGAAGTCGAAGAGGACGTAAACGCCTTTGTGACGAAGACGCCGGAGTTGGCCCTCGAACGCGCGGACAGGATAGACGAACGTTTGCGTAACGGTGGGGGTGGGATCAAACCTTGGGAAGCCGTGCCCATCGCCGTCAAGGATGTCCTCTCTACCCGGGGTGTGCGGACCACGTGCGGCTCGAAGATTCTGGAGGATTTCGAGCCCCTCTACGACGCCTCGGCTTTGCGTAACTTCGGAGAAGACTTAATCATGGTCGGAAAAGCGAACTGCGACGAGTTCGCGATGGGTTCATCCACGGAGAACTCGGCCTACGGCCCTACAAAGAACCCCTGGGACTTGAACCGGGTGCCGGGCGGTTCATCGGGCGGCTCTGCCGCGGCGGTCGCCGCCGGTGAAGGATGGTGGTCTCTCGGGACGGATACCGGGGGATCGGTGCGCCAGCCCGCCGCGCTGTGCGGCATCGTGGGTCTAAAGCCGACTTACGGGCGAGTTTCGAGGAGCGGGCTCATTGCTTTCGGGTCTTCGCTGGACCAGATCGGGCCTCTCACCCGCGACGTGCGGGATGCCGCACTTCTACTTCAAGCGACCGCCGGCCACGATCCCTACGACTCAACCAGTGCAAACGTCGAAGTCCCGGACTACCTGGCTGGTCTTGAAGACGGTGTTTCCGGCTTACGGGTAGGAGTAGTAACCGAGCTGATGGACGACCGGATAGACGTCGGCGTGCGCGAGGTGGTAGAGAAGACGGCCCGAGACCTGGAAAAGGCCGGGGCCGAGGTGGGGGAAGTAGAGCTGCCGCATGCCTACTATGCCCTGGAGGCCTACTACATCATCGCGCCGGCTGAGGTGTCTTCCAACTTGTCCCGCTTCGACGGCGTGCGCTTCGGCTTGCGCGTACCGGCGGATGGGGTACACGAGATGTATCGCAAGACCCGTGAGGAGGGTTTCGGGGACGAGGTAAAGCGGAGGATCATGCTCGGCACCTACGCCCTATCAAGCGGTTATTACGATGCCTACTACTCCCAGGCACAGAAGGTCCGTACCCGCATAATCGAGGACTTCCGGGCCGCATTCAGCCGCTACGACGTGCTGCTTTCGCCAACCTCTCCCTCAGTAGCTTTCGAGCTCGGGGCGAAAACAGACGACCCGCTCGCGATGTATTTGCAGGATATCTGTGCCGTCCCGGCTAGCCTCGCCGGTGTACCGGCGATCAGTGTTCCCGGCGGTCTTTCGGAAGGTTTGCCCGTAGGCATACAGCTAATGGGCGACTACTTCACCGAACCCCGGCTGTTGCGGGCCGCACACGCCGTCGAGCAGGCTTCGAATTTCGAGTTCTCACTGAAGCCGTAAACAGGAAATCTATCTGCGAGTTGTGTTACCGCCGGCGTCTTTTGCCCGGTAGAGAGCCTCGTCGGCGGCGCGGGTGAGTTCGTCGCGCTCGTCGCTGTCTTCGGGGTAGGTGGCGACCCCTAGAGAGAGGGTCGGGTTGGCGAGTACGCTATTGTGTTCGAAGACGTAATCTTCGATACGGACCCGGATTTCCTCGGCTACTTCGACCGCCTCGCTTTTTGTAAGGTTCGGAAGGACTATCTGGTATTCGTCGCCCCCGAAACGGGTCGCGTAGGCGTCCTCCGAGTCGAGTGATTCTTGGATCAGGCGCCCTATCTCCGCCACAGTGAACTCACCCAAGAGGTGCCCGTAAGAGTCGTTTATCTTTTTGAGGTTGTCTATGTCGCACATTAAGACGCTCAGCGGCAGATCCCGCTCGCGGACGAACTCCAAAGAGTGCTCGAATTGCTCATCGAAACGATTTTTGGCGAGTAGACCCGTCAGATGGTCCTGGTTGATGAGGCGCTGTATATTCCTATGAAAGTGTTCCCTAAGATGGTCCCGCTCGACGAACTCGAGCACGCTGTCGCCCGCGAAGATCCGGTCCCCGCACTCTAAAGAACAAGATTCTTCGACTTGTTGCCCGTTAACGGAAGTTGCACCCTCCAGATTCTGCAGGATGTACCCGCCGGATTGATGATCCACGAGGATTTTCGCCTGCATCGGCTCGACCTCTACGTCCCGGACTACCAGGTCTGCCTTGAATGGATCGCTACCCAGCACGGAGGCGTCTTCCTCCAGGTAGTAGATATCCCCGAAGCTCGGGCCCTTCAAGACTACAAAATGTGGCTGTCCTTCCCCGGAGATTTTATCCTCCTCTCCCTTGCTCCAATTGCGAGCTTCGCGGGTTCGTCCGATTCTAGCACCGGGCCACGATGCTAAAATAAAACGAGTTACAGTTTTCTTACGGAGCGCGAGGTGCTAGACACTTGGAAGTACAGGAGAAGCGTACCTACACGGCGGTCATCGGGTTGGAGTTTCACGTCCACCTAGCGACTACGACCAAGATGTTCTGCGGCTGCCGGGTTACATACGGCGAAGAGCCTAACACCCACACCTGCCCCGTATGCCTCGGACACCCGGGCGCACTGCCGGTCATAAACGAGAAGGCGCTGGAGCTTGGGGTAATGGCCGGGCTCGCGCTTAACTGCGATATAGGGGAAAGAGCGGTCTTCGCCCGCAAGAACTACTTCTACCCGGACTTACCGAAGGGATACCAGATCTCCCAATTCGACCTGCCGATCTGCCTCGGGGGTCATTTGGACGTGCCCGTCGGAGACGAAACTATCCGGGTCGGAATGACGCGCCTGCATCTCGAAGAAGACGCGGCCAAGAACGTCCACGTCGGGACTTCGGGCCGGATGCACGGCTCCGTCGGCTCTCTTATAGATTTCAACCGGGGCGGTACGCCGCTAATGGAGATCGTTACCGAGCCCGAAATACCATCCCCCGAAGCAGCCCGCGCCACCGCCAACCATCTCAAGGAGATCCTGCGGGCCATCGGCGTCTCCGAGGCCGACATGGAGAAGGGCCAACTCCGCTGCGACGCCAACGTGAGCCTTCGCAACCCGGATGGTTCGTTCGGTACGAAGACCGAGCTGAAGAACATGAACTCTTTCCGTTTCGTGGAGCGGGGTCTGGAACGCGAACTGGAGCGCCAACAGGAAATTTTGGAGAACGGTGGCCGGGTAGAGCAGACGACGCTCCACTACGATCCCGAGACCGACGAGGTACACGAACTTCGTAGCAAAGAGTTTGCCCACGACTACCGGTACTTCCCGGAGCCGGACCTCCTGCCGCTGGAGCTGACCGAGGTCTGGGTCAGTGAAATAAAGAGTCGGCTGCCGGAACTGCCGGACGAGATGCGCGCCCGCTTCATGAAACAGTACGGCCTCTCCACCTACGACGCCGGGGTGCTGACCGCCGACCGGGAACTCGCCGCTTACTACGAAAAAGTCGCCTCGGACGACGACGTAGACCCCAAACAGGCTTCTAATTGGATCACGGTAGAGCTTCAGGCCCGGCTCAACGATGTCGGGATGGGAATCTCGGAGTCAAGGGTAAGATCGGAGCATATGGTCGAGTTGATCGGCCTGGTGGACGACGGGACCATCTCACGCACGGCTGCCCGCGACGTCCTGGACCAAATCTTCACTAGCGGGGAATCTCCCTCCGCCGTTGTCGAGCGGGAGGGGCTCGCCCAGATGGGCGGCGACGAGTTGGGAGGCGTCGTCGACGAGGTGATCTCCGCCAACCCGGAGGAGGCCGAAAGGATCCGGAACGGGGATCAAAAAGTGGTTGGGTTTTTGATGGGCCAGGTGATGAAAGCAACCCGCGGCGGCGCGGATGGCGGCCGGGTGCGTCAACTCCTCCTGGAGAAGCTGGGCTCATAGACACCTCACCGCGCATCGGCGCCACCTCGGAGGAGTCGGCGGACCTTATCCGGGGCGCGGGAGGCGAACCCGTACGCCTGTCTCTGCCGTCACCGCCGCTAGGATACGGCGTGGCCTTAACCCGGGAGTGGACCGCCGACGTGGTCACCTCCTCCAGCGATGCCGAGAACCTGGACGCAATACTCCTTGATTCAGAATGTCCTGCGGAACTAATAGGACTACTGCTCGCCTCGTTACGTCTCGACCTGCCGACCGTGGCTATGCGTCGGGAGACGAGTACTTCGGTCGCGCTCGTCGCACTCGGGGTCGCCCCGCTTGAGGGGGATCCAGCCGAGACAGTTGTGGATATCGCCCGGTCCGGCGGCCCTACCCCAACGAAACTCGTCGGGACTTTCGCCCTCGCGAACGCCTTGCGCGCCGGCTTGTCGGTCGGCGCCGGTCCCGAGCTACTCGTACACCTCGCAGCCCTCTCAAGGGAGGCTGACTCCACGGGGTTTTCGCATATGCTTCGGGTCCTGACGCCGGAGACCCCGGTAGTAGCCGGGCTCGACTCCACTTGGTTGAAAGAGCACGGAACCGCCGGGCTATTGGCCCATCTCGGCGACGCGGTGCATAGTGTGCCGACGGTTATCGGACAACTCAAAAGCGCCCTCCCCGAGCCACCGACCGATCCCGGTGAGAACGGGGCGCGAATGACCTTCGCGAAAGGACGGGCATCCGGCACGGAAGCCATCTGTAGAGTCTCCGGCAACCCTAAGGAGATCTCCGGTGAGTGCCGGGTTTTCGGCTCCGAGAAAGACGCCATTCGGGCCGCGTCGAAAGAGGACCTCTCATCCGAGATCATTGTGGTTGGCGGATACGGGCCGCAGGGGGCGCCGGGGATACACAGGTTGGATCGGCTGGGCGAAGCCCTAAAAGAAGCCGGCATAGCTGAGAGCGCCATCGTCATGACTGATGGCCTCGCGCCGGAGGAGGCCGGGACCG
>PPFU01004910.1_pt1 | contig 18300 bp, 14 predicted proteins | sample 1535991 | NCBI WGS metagenome assembly PPFU01 (sample SAMN04901290, study PRJNA319586) | Hypolithon metagenome, whole genome shotgun sequencing project. | isolation source: Antarctic Hypolithon | place: Antarctica: Miers Valley | collected 2014
CGCTGGACGCACCTCCTGACCGAACGGAACTGATGCAGAATCCCGAGGGGCAGTCGCCCACCAAATACATCTTCGTCACCGGCGGCGTGGTCTCCTCGCTCGGCAAGGGGATCGCCGCAGCGTCGCTGGGGCGTCTGCTGGTCGAGCGTGGACTGCGCGTCACCATGCTCAAGTTCGACCCGTATCTGAATGTCGATCCGGGCACGATGTCGCCGTTCCAGCACGGCGAGGTGTTCGTCACGGATGACGGCGCCGAAACCGATCTCGATCTCGGCCACTACGAGCGGTTTCTCGATCGCGCACTGACGCAGGCGAACAACGTCACGACTGGGCGGATCTATCACAACGTGATCACCAAGGAGCGACGGGGCGAATACCTCGGCTCCACCGTGCAGGTGATTCCGCACATCACCGACGAGATCAAGTCAGCGATGAAGCGGCTGAGCGCCGGCAACGACGTGGTGATCGTCGAGATTGGCGGGACGGTTGGCGACATCGAGTCGCTGCCGTTCCTCGAGGGAATCCGCCAGTTCCGCCGCGATGTCGGGCGCGAGCACGCGATCTTTATCCACCTGACGCTCGTGCCGTATATCGCTGCGGCAGGCGAGGTCAAGACGAAGCCGACGCAGCATTCCGTGCGCGAACTAATGGAGATCGGTATCCAGCCTGACATCCTCATCTCGCGGGCCGAGGCTCCGTTGAGCGAGGATGTAAAGCGGAAGATCGCGTTGTTCTGCAACGTGGAATTCGGCAGCGTCATCGAGAGCGTCGACGCGCCCTCCATCTATGAGATTCCACTCGCCTTCCATGAGCAGGGTCTCGACGCTCGCGTCGTGCAGCGGCTGGGCCTCGAGGGACATGAGCCGAACCTCGATGGCTGGCGCGATATGGTGCGCCGCGTCGTCGCACCGAATGGGCGCGTGAAGATCGCTGTGGTCGGCAAGTACACCGACTACATCGATAGTTACAAGAGCGTGCAGGAAGCGCTGATCCACGGCGGCATCGCCAACGATCTGGGTGTGGACATCGCCTGGCTCTCCAGCGACCTGTTCACCGATCTCGACACGACGCGCCGCATTCTCGCCGAGCACGACGGGCTGCTGGTGCCTGGCGGTTTCGGCGTTCGAGGCGTGGAGGGGATGGTGGAAGTCATTCGCACTGCACGTGAGACGGGCCTTCCGTTTTTCGGGATCTGCCTCGGAATGCAGTCCGCGATCATCGAGTTTGCCCGCAACGTCTGCAACCTCGACGACAGCCACTCGAGCGAGTTCGCGCCGGACTGCGGACACCCGGTCGTGGCGCTGATGGAGGCGCAGCAGCACGTGAAGGACATAGGCGGGACGATGCGCCTTGGCGCGTATGTCTGCCGCCTGACGAAGGGCACCCGCGCTGCCGCCGCATACGGCAAGCTCGAGGTGAGCGAGCGCCATCGTCATCGCTACGAGGTGTCGAACAAGTATCGGGACACCTTCGAAGAGCACGGGATGCTGCTCAGCGGTCTGTCGCCGGACGCCTCGCTCGTGGAGATCGTGGAGCTTCGCGATCATCCGTGGTTCGTCGGCTGTCAGTTTCATCCGGAGTTGCAGTCGCGCCCGATGCGCCCGCACCCGCTCTTCGCGGCGTTCGTTCGCGCGGCGCACCTGCGCGCCACGGGCGGCGACGAGTCCCAGCACGACGACGGGGCACTCGCATGAGCAGTGCGCCGCTCTTTCGCGCGGATGCGCTCTTCGTCATCGCGGGTCCCTGCGTGCTGGAGGACGACAGTCTGAACCTGCGCGTGGGCGAGGCGCTCGCGCGCCTGGCCGAGCGTGTGCCGGGCGGGATCATCTTCAAGGCAAGTTTCGACAAGGCCAACCGTTCGAACGCCGGTGCCCCGCGCGGTCCGGGCCTCGACGAGGGATTGGAGAAGCTCGCCCGTGTCAAACGCGAGACGGGATTGCGCGTGCTCACCGACGTCCATCTCCCCGACCAGTGTGCCGCCGTCGCCGAGGTCGTGGACGTGCTGCAGATTCCGGCGTTCCTCTGCCGCCAGACGGATCTCCTGCTCGCGGCCGGGGCAACAGGCCGGCCGGTGAACGTGAAGAAGGGTCAGTGGATGCATCCGGAAGGGATGCGCGGCGCTGTCGCGAAGGTTCGTGAGGCGGCGTCCGCGGCGGGTCACCCGGGTGCCGAGGTCGCGGTGACGGAACGTGGGACGTTCTTCGGCTATGGCGATCTCGTGGTCGACCTCCGGGCGTTCACGCGCATGCGCGAGGCCAGCGACGCTCCGGTGATCTTCGACGCCACGCACAGCGTACAGCGCCCGGGGATGGGCACAGACGGCGCGAGCGGCGGCGCGCGCGAGTTCATTCCCGCGCTTACGCTCGGCGCGGTCGCGGCCGGCGCCGACGGCGTCTTTCTCGAGACGCACCCCGATCCCGCGCACGCGCCGAGCGATGGGCCGAACATGTTGCCGCTCAGCGAGCTCGGCGCATTGCTCGATCGTACGCGCCGCGTCTGGGAGGTCGTCCGCGGATGATCGAACCCACCGTCGCCCGCCGGATTCGTCTCGTCGTGCTCGACGTTGACGGTGTGCTCACCGACGGTGGCATCTACCTCGGTGCGTCCGAATCGGGCGGCGCCATCGAGCTCAAGCGCTACGACATTCAGGACGGGCTGGGGATTCACCTTATGCGTGAGGCAGGGATCCGCGTTGCCATCATCACGGGCCGGGTCTCCGAAAGCGTCCGCCTGCGTGCCGCAGAACTGGGCATCGACGATCTCGCGCAGGATCGCCGCGTGATGAAGCGTGCCGCGCTCCGGCGGATGCTCGACCGGCATGCGATCACGCTCGATGAGGTGGCGTTCGTGGGGGACGATCTGCCGGATCTCGCCTGCCTCCGTGTGGTTGGAATGCCGGTGTGCGTATCGAACGCCGTTCCCGAGGTGCGCGACGCCTGCACGGTGCGATTGGAACGAGCCGGCGGACGCGGTGCAATCCGCGAGTTTGCCGAGCTTCTGCTTGCCGCACGAGGCGAGTGGCACGAGCTCGTGGAACGCTACGTGGACGCGCGATCCGCCGACGAGCTCGAGGCGCCTGACGAGGCCACGAGCGGCACGCCCGGCGCGAGGACGCAGGCATGACGAGTACTGCGGTTGCCACTGCCGATGAGATCGTGGAGCGCGGACGCGCCGTGCTCCGCATGGAGGCCAACTCGCTGCTCGAGACGGAACGCCGACTGGGCGACGACTTCGCACGCGCGGTCGAGCTGATTCGGCACTCGACCGGTCGCGTCGTGGTCGCGGGTGTGGGGAAGAGCGGGCTGATCGGCCGGAAGATCGCCGCAACGCTCACCTCTACCGGGACGCCTGCGACGTTCCTGCATCCGGTGGAGAGCGTGCACGGCGACCTCGGCATCGTCGGCGATCAGGACGTCGCCATCCTGTTGTCCAAGAGCGGGAGTTCGGACGAGCTCCTCTCGCTCCTGCAACACCTCAAACGGCTCGGGGTAAAGACCATCGCGATCACTGGGAACGCGACGTCGCCGCTGAGCCGCCACTCCGACGTTTCCCTCGACGCGTGGGTGCAGGAGGAGGCGTGTCCGCACGATCTCGCGCCCACGACGAGCACCACGGTCGCCCTGGCGCTCGGCGACGCACTCGCCGTCGCGCTGCTCGAGGCGAAGGGGTTCCGCCGAGAGGATTTTGCGCGGATTCACCCCGGTGGCGCGCTCGGCCGGCGACTGCTCATGACCGTCGGCGAGGTGGCCGTGCGCGACGACCTTCCGCTGCTCTCGATCGATGCGACAATGCTTCGCGCGGTCGTGGAACTTTCGCGTCGGCGCGGCATCGCGGTGATCGTCGACGAGGCGCAGCGATGCGTCGGCGTTCTGACGAGCGGAGATCTCGCGCGGCTCGTCGACCGGGAAGAGAACTTCACCGCGATCGGAGTGTCGGACGTCATGACGCGAATGCCGAAGACGGCATGTGAGGATGAACTGGCGAGCGCCGTCGTCTACCGGATGGAACGGCACGGGATCATCGCGATGCCGGTCGTCAACGCGGAGAACGTGGTGGTAGGCGTGATCCACCTCCATGACATCATGCGTGCGGGGGCGGTCTGATGGCGCTCCGACCCACGTCTCGCGCGGCGCTCGTCGCGTCGCTCACACTCGTCGCCATTGTCGCAGGCGCGTGCGAACAGCCGCAGGGGCCGCCGGTGGTCTCGAACAATCCGCTCGCGGATTCTGCCGAGCAGATCATGTACGGCCTGCGCGCAACGCTCCGCAACATGGGCGTGAATCGCGGAAACCTGATCTCGGATTCCGCCTTCATCTTCGACAATCAGACGCGCTACGAGCTGTTCAGCGTGGAGACGGACTTCTTCAACGAACAGACCGGCGCGCCGACGGGGAAGCTCACCAGTCTTCGTGGCACGTACAGCACGCTCTACAATACGATGACCGCGCGCGGCGACGTGGTGGTGGTGAGCACGGACGGCAAACGCCTGACGACCCCCGAACTGCACTTCTCGGAAACCGAGAACATGCTGCGGAGCGACAGCGCGTTCGTGATGACGCTGCCTGACGGCCGCCGGGTGGAGGGAGTCGGGTTCACATCCGATCCGAATCTCAACGTGGTGAACATCGTCTCGCTCCGGAGCGGAACGGGCGGCGCGGTGCAGGTTCCCGACCGATGACGCGGCCGGCGCGGGTGCGATGGATCCAGCGCGCGGCGGTGACAGCCGCCGCGCTGCTCCTGGTGGTGAGCCCCGGCACGGCTGGCGCACAGGGCCAGCCGTGCGTGCTCGATCTCGAAGCGCGCAACGCGGCGTCGCCGCCGCGCGTGCTCAGCGTTGCCCTTCCGAGCGGCGCGCGCGAGACGTACGCCGGCGGCGGCATTCGCTATTCCTGCCGCGGGCAGGGCATCGTGCTCGAGGCCGATAGCACCCAGTACAACGAGGACACGCAGATTCTCGTGCTCGTCGGTTCGGTGCAGTATCGCGAGCCGCGTGCGACTGTCGTCGCCGACCGGATGACGTACTATCAGGCGGAAGACTGGTTGATCGCCGAAGGGCGGGTGCTCGCGCGGCTGCCCGAGGGCTCCACGTTGGAAGGTCCGTACGTCGAGTATTTCCGCGCGACGCCCAGCCGACCACGGACGCGCACGGTCGCGCTCCAGCGTCCCTACATGCTACTCGTGCAGCAGAACGCCGACAGTGCACCGGCGCCGCCGGTGATCGTCGTGGCCGACCGCATTCTGAGCGAGGGTGAAGATCGTGTCTATCTCAACGGGTCGGTTGAGATCACACGCGAGGACATCCGGGCGACGAGCGACTCTGCGTATATCGATCAGACGCGCGGCTTCTCCCGGCTCATGCGGAACCCGCGAGTCGTGGGCACGGGCCAACGGCCATACACGCTCGTCGGAACGGAGATCGACTTCTTCACGGCTGACGAGCGGTTGGAGCGGGTACTGGCCAAGGGTGCCGGGCAGGTGACGAGCGAGGATCTGCAGCTCGACGCCGATTCCATCGATATGCGAGTGGTCGAGGACGAACTCGAGCGCGCATTCGCGTGGGGGCCGAGCCGTGCCCGGGCTCGCTCGTCAGGCCAGGATGTGCGCGCCGATTCGATCGAGGCGCGTCTCCCCGGTCGTGTGTTGGAGGAAGTGCTGGCGATCGGCAACGCATACGCCGAGACCGTCCCCGATTCGACGGTGCTCCGGACGGAGCAGCGCGACTGGCTGCGCGGCGACACGATCGTGGCGCGCTTCGATCCACCCGCGCCGGGCGACACCGCCGGCAACCCGGTGGCACGAGAGCTCGTTGCGACGCTCGGGGCGCAGTCGTTCTACCAGCTGCGCGCGACGGGGGAGTGCATCAACCGTCCGGCGATCAACTATGTGCGCGGTCGGGTGGTGAGCGTTGAACTCGCCAATGGTGCGGTCTCCACCGTGAGCGTGGAGGACGAGGATCAGGTCGCGGGCGTCTATCTCGAGCCGCAGCCTGACGCGGCCTGCCTCGCGCGGCTCGGGGAGCGTGAGGGGCAGCGCCCGGCCACGCCGCTACCAGCCACACCCCCGCCCAGCACCCCGCCGATCATCCCGCCTCCCGCACCGCGGCAGGAACCATGAGCGCTCCCATGCTGCCCGTGCGCGTTCGCGCGCTGATCGAGGAGTACGCCGACGGCGATCGCTCCACCGCGCTCGCCTTGCTGGCGCTGGTGCACACCGCCGACGCCGACGGCTCCGCGCGTTTCGATGAGGTCGCGCTGCGCTACCGCGACGACTACCTGCAAATGCGCCGAAACGAGGGGCATGACGCGGAGCGTGAGGCAGGCGTCCTTTCGCTCGACCAGGTGCGCGGCTATCTCGCCACGTCCGTGCTGCCGCGACTGGCCCGGGATGGGTTGGTGGTGGTGCCGGACGGCCCGATCGACGAGCCGGACGCGCGGATCGTCGTAACCGACACGCTCTGGCGGGAGATCGCCCCGATGCGCGGCCACGTCGCGCAGGCGCTGCGCATGACGGGTGAGCATGCGGTCGTCGCGCCGCCGGAACCGGCCGTTCATGTTCCGAGCGGATCGATCCTCGAGGCGCGGGGCCTGACGAAGATCTATCGCCGCCGCACAGTGGTCAATGATGTGGCCCTCCGGTTGCAACAGGGGGAGATCGTCGGACTGCTGGGCCCCAATGGGGCGGGGAAGACGACGACCTTCTACATGATCGTTGGACTGATCCAGCCCCTGGCCGGCCGCATCAGCATCGATGGCGAGGACATCACCTCGATGCCGATGTACAAGCGGGCGCGCCGCGGCATCGGCTACCTCTCGCAGGAGCCGTCGATTTTCCGGAAGCTGACGGTCGAGGACAACATCCTGGCGATTCTCGAGACCCTCAAACTCAGTTCCCGGGAACGCAAGGAGCGGCTCGAAGTGTTGCTGGACGAGTTGAACATCAAGCATCTGCGGCACAGCCGTGCGTTTGCGCTGTCGGGAGGAGAGCGTCGCCGCCTGGAGATCACCCGCGCCCTCGTGACGGAGCCAAAATTCATGATGCTGGACGAGCCGTTCGCCGGCGTCGATCCGATCGCCGTCCACGACATTCAACAGATCGTCGGCAACCTCCGAACTCGTGGGATCGGCGTGCTGATCAGCGATCACAACGTGGAGCAAACGCTCGACATCGTGGATCGCGCCTACATCATGTTCGATGGAGAGGTCAAGGTCTCTGGTACCGTACGGGAGCTCGTGTTCGACGCCACAGTCGCGGAGAACTATCTCGGCCCCACATTGAGTGCGCGCCTACGGGCGCGCTTCGCGCAGGAGACCGTCACTGAAGGAGCGGCATCATGAAAGGGGGGATGAATCAGAGCACCCAGCTCAGGCAGGAACTCAAGATCAATCCACGCCTGTATCAGGCGATGGATCTGTTGTACATGCCGCTCCTCGACCTGCAGCAGCACCTCAAGCAGGAGCTGTTGAACAACCCTTTCCTCGAACTCGTCGAGCTGGATGACGACGATGAGGAGGAGCTGACCGAGGGTGAATCGGAAACCGAGGCGGAAACGGACGAGAAGGAAACCGATGAGAGCGACTCCATCGATTGGGAGGAGATCCTGCTCGACGGCTTCGACACGGGCGCGCCGCGGGAGGAACACGAGGAGCGCGAGTACTACGAGCCCGTGACCGTCGACACGCGCGACCTGGGCGATCATCTGCGCGAGCAGGTGAATCTGCTCGACCTCTCGCCGCGCCAGCTCCTGCTTGCCGACGAGTTCGTCGGCAACATCAATGAGGATGGGTACCTCGCCGCGTCGTTGGAGGAGATCCGCACCGGGATCAATGACGTCGTGCGGCAGACGGCCGAGGCGATGGGGCGGGATCCGGACGCCGACGAGGAGCTACCGCTCTACACGATCGAGGAGGTCGAGGAGATGCTGGCGACGATCCAGATCCTGGATCCGCCGGGCGTCGCCGCTCGCGATCTTCGCGAGTGCCTCATGCTGCAACTCAAGGATGCGGGGCTCGAGCAGTCGGTGCCCTTCCGCCTCGTGCGCGACTGCTTCGAGGAGCTCATTAGCCACCGCTGGAGCGAGATCTCGAAGCGGTTCGGCATCAGCCCGACGGACGTGCAGGCCGCCGCCGACGAGATCGCGAAGCTCGATCCAAAGCCGGGGCTCCGTTTCGCGCCCGAAGGCGATAACTACATCATCCCCGATCTCGTCGTCGACAAGATCGGCGAGGACTACAAGATCTTCCTGAACGACGGAAATCTTCCGCGCCTCAAGCTGAGCAAGACATATCAGGAGATCGCGCGCGACAAGAAGAAGTTCGAGGGCGAGAACAAGGAGTTCATCTCCAGCAAGCTCAACTCGGCCAACTGGATGATCCAGGCGATCGAGCAGCGCCGCCAGACGATGCTCAAGGTCATGAACTACATCGTCGATCGGCAGCGCGAGTTCTTCGAGAAGGGGGTGCAGTTTCTGAAGCCGCTCACGCTTCGGGAGGTCGCCGAGGTGATCAACATGCACGAGTCGACGGTCAGCCGCGTGACCAACGAGAAGTACGTGCAGACTCCACGGGGCGTCCTTCCGCTCAAGTTTTTCTTCAGCTCCGGACTCTCCACCACCGACGGCGAGGACGTCTCGGCGCGCGGGATCAAGGCACAGATCCAGAAGCTCGTCGCCGATGAAGATGCGAAGAATCCGCTCACCGATCAGGCGATTGTGAACATCCTCAAGCAGGGCGGCGTCAACATCGCCCGTCGAACGGTCGCGAAGTATCGCGATCAGCTCGGCGTGCTATCGGCCCGGATGCGTAAGCGCGTCTGATGACGACGCACGCGCCCGCTCAGTCGCGTCTGCACGATGACGGCGGTAAGCCTCGCCCGCCGGTCGACGTGAGCGTGCTCGTGCCGGCGAAGGACGAGGCGGAAAACCTGCCTCTGTTCATGGCGCAGGCCGACGCCGCTTTCGCCACCGATCTCTCGGTGCGATACGAGGTTGTTGTCGTCGACGACGGCTCGACCGACGCGACGGTGGCGGTGCTCGCCGAGCTCCGCGCCCGCTACCCGTTTCTCACCGTCGTCAGGCACCGAGCACAGCGCGGCATCGCCGATGCGCTGCGCACCGGCTACCTTGCCTCACGCGGCGGCGTTCTCGTCTTCTATCCAGCCGATCTACAGTACAAGCCCGAGGACATTCCGCGGCTCGTCGCGCCAATCCTCGACGGCCAGTCGGATATGGTGACGGGATACAAGCAGGGAGTGTACGAAAAGGCGTTCGTCTCGCGCATCTATAACGGGCTGAGCCAGCGACTCTTCCGCGTGCCCGTGCGGGACCTCAACTCGGTCAAGGCGTACCGGCGCGAAATCATGGATGCGCTTCCCGTGCGTCCCGATTGGCATCGGTACATGATCGCGATCGCCGCGGCCGAAGGGTTCACGGTCAGCGAGATCCCGGTGCCGCTATACAGCCGGCACGCCGGGCGGTCGAAGTTCGGGATCGGACGGATTCCGGTGGGCGTGCTGGACATGCTCGCCGTCTGGTTCGAGCTCCGATTCGGAAAGAAGCCGCTCCTGCTGTTCGGCATGCTCGGCGCCGGCCTGTTCGCGCTCGGCGTGCTCGCCGGGACGATCGCGCTGGTCTGGTTGGCGCTGACGGGCGTCGGGCTACGTGCGGTATGGACCGTCGTGCAGACCTGTCTGCTCCTCGGGAGCGTGTTCTTCGCCACCGGCCTGCTCGGGGAGCAGATCGCGCAGCAGCGCGCCGAAATGCGCGAGCTGCGGCGACACCTCGACGAGCTGGTTCCGCCGAGCGGGCGCTGACCGACCTCGCGTCGGCTCCGATGCGGGTCATCTTCCTCGCGCACTCGTTCCCCCGCGCTCCCGGCGATGCGGCCGGCGGCTTCCTGCATCTTCTCGCCCGCGCACTGGATGACATCAGGGTCGAGGTCACGGCGGTCGTGCCGCACGAGGAGGGGCTCGCCGCACGCGAACTCGTCGACGGAATCGACGTGGTTCGATATCGCTATGCACCAGCCGCATACGAGACGCTGGCGTACACCGGGCGGATGGCCGAGGACGTGCGCGGATCGCTCGCTGGCAAGCTCGCGCTCCTCGGGCTGCTCGCCGCGGGCGCGCGAGCTGCGGCGCGTGAGGCACGCGCGATCAACGCCGCCATCATCCACGCGCACTGGTGGTTTCCCGGCGGGCTTTCCGGGAGTCGCGCCGCCGCATCGGCGCAGCGCCCGCTCGTCATCACCCTGCACGGCAGCGATGTTCGGCTCGCCCGCGGCATCGGACCGGCGCGCTCGGCGTTCGCGCGGCTGGCTCGGCGTGCCGCAGCGGTGACCGCCGCGTCGGAGTACCTCGCGCGTGAGGCGGCGGCCATGGGCGAGGGGCTCGACATCCAGGTGCTCCCCATGCCAGTGGACGTGGGCAGGTTCGGTCCCCCCGCGACAGGCGCCTCAGGTCGCGATCCACGCCGGCTGCTCTTCGTGGGGCGCCTGTCGGAACAGAAGGGCGCCGACCACGCGCTGCGCGCGCTCGCGCTCACGCCGCCTGATACCACCCTCGACGTCATTGGCGACGGCCCGGAACGCGAACCGCTGCAGGCACTGGCCGAGTCGTTGGGCGTTGCCGCGCGGGTGCGCTGGCGCGGGGCCCTTCCGCCAAAGGAGCTCCCGCGCTGGTACTGCCGCGCTGCGGCGCTCGTCGTCCCCTCGCATGAGGAGGGGCTCGGACTCGTGGCCGTCGAGGCACAGCTGTGCGAGACGCCGGTGATCGCCTTCGCGTCGGGCGGACTGATCGACGTGGCGGACGGCGGCCGCGCGGGACTGCTGGTGCCCCCGGGCGATGTGCCCGGGCTTGCCGCGGCGATCGCCCGCGTGCGGCAGAATCCCGACGGCGTCAGGCCGATCGCGGCCGCAGGCCGCATTCGCGCGCTCGACCGACATGCCGCGCCGCGTGCGGCTGAACGCTACGCTGCACTCTACCGCTCGTTGGATGCCGCCCGGTCGCGCTAGCTGGCTGCGCGCCGCGCAGATCGCGCTCGTCCTCCTGGTTCTCTGGTTCGCTTGGCGCGCGATCGGTGTCGTCTGGGCTGACTACCAGCGTCAGCCGCTCCGGGTGGACGCCAACTGGGCGATGATCGCCGGGTCGGGCGTGCTCGTCCTTGCGAGCCACGGGCTGCTGATCGAGCTCTGGCGTCTGCTACTCCGACGGTGGGATCAACGCGTCGCCCCGCTGGATGCCGCCCGCATCTGGCTCGTCTCCGCGCTCGGCCGGTGGGTTCCGGGGCGCGTGTGGCAGATCGGCGCGATGGCGGTACTCGCGGGCCGCGTCGGGGTTTCACCGGTCGCGGCGACCGGATCGGCGATCGTCAACACGGTGGTCAATATCGCCGCGGGCGTGGTGGTCGGCGTCGCCACGGGGACGGCGCTGCTCCGCGCGCTGGTCGGCACCGATGCACGCTTTCCGATCCGCATCGAGACCGCCGCCGCCCTCCTGGCCGTTGCCGGCTGCATCGGGCTGTCCATGCTCCCCTGGCTCCTGCCGCGCATCGGCGTGGTGCTCAGCCGGGTCACGGGTCGTTCGATCGACCTCCCCCGCATCACGCCGTCGGTCCTCTGGCTGATCGTGCTCGGCCACGTCGCGAGCTGGGTGCTCTACGGCGTCGCCTTCCAGTGGCTCGCGATTGGCGTGCTGGGCTCACTGGGTGGCGCGACGGTATCCTATGTCGCAGTTTACACGGTTTCGTACATCCTGGGGTATCTCGCGTTCATCGTCCCTGGCGGGCTCGGCGTACGGGAGTTCGCGCTTGCCGCGGGCCTGACGACGATGGGCCTCGCGTCGCCCGCCGAGGCCGCCGTTTTGGCGATCGTGTCACGCCTCTGGCTCACCGTTCTCGAAATCGCGCCGGGCGCTCTCTTCCTGGCCGCGGGCACGCTACGTCCCCGAACTCCGATCAATCCCCCTGATGGTGCATCCTGACGGTCCCCGCGTCGCGTCGCATTCCGACGTAGCGCCGCACCGCGCGTTACTCTGGGCGCTGCTCGCCTACGGGATTGCCGCACTGACGCTCGGGTATCCGGCGCTGGCGGGGCAATTTCTCGTCAATCCGCTGAGCGATCAGTACATCGCCGGCTACGCCTTCCGCGATTTTGCGGCGGAATCGCTGCGCGAATCCGGGAGCTTTCCGCTCTGGAACCCATTCATCTTCGGGGGCATGCCGTATGTCGCCGCGATGCACGGCGACATTTTCTACCCGACCTTTCTGCTGCGGATGGTGCTTCCCACCGACGTCGCGATGACGTGGGGATTCATCCTGCATCTCTTCCTCGCCGGCCTCTTCACCTACCTTTTCCTCCGCCGGACTGGACTCGGGTTCGCCGGCTCGCTGGTTGGGGGATTGGCGTACATGCTCAGCGGGCAGATCGCCAGCTATGCCTCGCCCGGGCACGATGGAAAGCTGTTCGTGAGCGCGCTGCTCCCGCTCTTTCTCTGGGCGCTGCATCTCGGCATCCGCGAGGGGCGTCAGGCAGCGTGGGGCGCGATCGCACTCATCGTCGGATTGGGGGTGCTCAGCCCGCACCCGCAGCTGCTGCAGTACATGCTGGTGACCGGCGGCTGCTACGCCCTCTTTCTCGCCTTCACCGGCGATGCGGCAGGGGAGCGACTCGAGCGCGCCGCCGCCATCCGCCGGCTGGTGTTCAGCCTGATCGCCATCGCCGTGGGCGGCGCGATCGGCGCGATTCAGTACTGGCCGCTGCAGGAGTATGTCCCCTGGTCGCCGCGCGCCGGCGGAACCGGATGGGAGCACGCGACGTCGTTCTCGATGCCGTGGCCCGAACTGCTGATCAACACCTATCTGCCGCAGTTCACCGGCATCCTGTTCGCCTACACCGGCCAGAACCGGATTCACTTTCACTCCGAGTATCTCGGCGTGGCGGTGCTCTTCCTCGCGGGGCTGGGCCTCACGCGCGCCACTGGCGTCGGGAGAGCGGCGCGCTGGTTCTGGATGGGTGCGCTGATCGTCAGCGCGCTGTGGGCACTTGGTGGGAACTCCCCGTTCTATCATCTGATCTACGCGATCGTCCCCGGAACGAAGTTCTTCCGCGCGCCGAGTACGATCTTCTACGTCACCAGCTTTGCAGTGGCGGTGCTTGCCGGTTTCGGGACGCAGCGCCTGGTGCAGGGGCAGGTCTCGCTGCGATACGCCGGCGCGTGGGCTGGCGCGGCGCTGGTGCTCGTTCTGCTCGCCGTCAGCGGTGCGCTCACGAATCTGAGTGCCGCACTCGCGGCGCCTGGGATGGAGCAGTGGGCGCTCGAGAATGGCGACGCGATCGTCGCGGGCGCGCTGCGAACCTTCGCCTTCACCGTCGCGATCGCCGCGGTCGCAGTATTCGCCGCACGCGGCCGGCTCCGGCCCGTGACGGCCGTGGCCGCCGTGGCGGTGATCGTGACCGCCGATCTCTGGAGCATCGCGCGGATCTACTGGCCATTCTCCCCGCCGGCCGACGAACTCTATGCGACCGATCCGGCCGCCGAGTACGTGAAGGCCCTGCCGGAGCCGACGCGCGTGATCGCGCGGCAGCTCGGGGATCCGCAGGTGCCGAATGATCCCTTTCTCCGGCACGACGGCCTCTGGTCGTTGGGCGTCCGCAATGCGCTCGGCTACCACGGCAACGAGCTCGGACGGTACCAGCTCCTCGTCGGCGAGGCTGAGGGATATCGTCCTGCCCTGACGAATCCCAACATCTGGGCGCTGCTGAATATCGGCTACATGTACACCGATCTCCCCGACCTGCCGTTCGGCCAGCGCGTCGTCGGGCCGGTGCGTAATGCTGCGGGGAGTCAGGTCTATCTGTATGAGCTTCCGGGCGAACATCCCGCCGCCTGGGTCGCGCCGGCCATCGTCACGGCGCCGGACGAGCAGGTGCTCGCCACGGTGCTGGATCCGCGCTACGATGTCTACTCCGTCGCGCTCATGACCGACTCAGCGGACGTGCCCAGCGCCACGATTGCCCAGGCCCCCGCGCGGCTCGACCTCGACGTCAACGTTGACCGGCCGAGCGCGGGACGGATCGACGTGCAGTTGGGGGCGCCAGCTCCGGAAGGGAGTGCGCTCGTCGTCTCCGAGAACTACTACCCGGGCTGGGAGGCCACCGTCGATGGCCAGCCCGTGTCGGTGTGGCGCACGAACTACGTTCTGATGGGTGTCCCACTTCCAGCCGGTGCACGGACCGTGTCGCTGACGTTCACCAATCCGCCGTACGAAGTGGGGAAGGTGGTCACCCTCCTGGCGCTCGCGGCGAGCGTGCTGCTGCTCGGCGGCGGTGTCGTGCTGGACCGGAGACGCGCGCGTGGGTGAACGTGCGCTGGTGATTGTTCCGACCTATAACGAGCGCGAGAACATCGTGCGGTTGGTCGAACGCGTACTCGAGCAGGACGACCGTCTCGACATGCTGATCGTCGATGACGGCTCGCCCGACGGCACGGGCGCGCTCGCGGACGAGATCGTGGCCACGAACCCGCGGGTGAACGTGCTGCACCGCCCGAAGAAGATGGGGCTCGGCACCGCCTATCTCACCGGGTTTCGGTGGGCGCTGGAGCGCGACTACGAGTTCATCTTCGAGATGGACGCGGACTTCTCCCACGACCCCGCGCATCTCCCCCAGTTTCTGGAAGCCGCGGAGAACGCGGACCTGGTGCTCGGATCACGCTACCGGCATGGGAAGGTGACGGTCGTGAACTGGCCGATCACCCGCCTCATCCTCAGCTATTCGGCGAACATCTACGCCCGGACGGTCACCGGTCTGCCGCTCTTCGACGGCACCGGCGGGTTCAAGTGCTTCCGTCGGAAAGTACTCGAGGCGATCAATCTAAATGATGTTCGATCAAATGGTTACGCGTTCCAGATCGAGATGAGCTTCAGGGCCTGGCGGCAGGGGTTTCGGATCGTCGAGATCCCGATCGTCTTCGTGGACCGCACGGAAGGGGAGTCGAAGATGTCCAAGCGCATCGTGCGGGAAGCAGTCTGGATGGTGTGGCGGCTCAGATGGTGGGCGATCCGCGGGCGGCTATGACCATGTCCGCCATCAGTTCGCTCGCCGGAGCGAGCTTCTGGAAGATGTCGGGGTCGGGGAACGACTTCGTGTTTTTCGATGGCCGCTCTGTTCCGCTCGAGGTGGCCACCGATCCGGCGATCGTGCGTGCGGTGTGCGCCCGGCAGGAGGGCGTCGGCGCCGATGGGGTCGTGGTGCTCGCCCCGCCGGCCGCGGAGGACGCGGGCGACGGGCTGCACTTCCAGATGATCTACTGTAACGCCGATGGCTCCCGCGCGGGGATGTGCGGCAACGCCGCTCTCTGCAGCACGGCGCTCGCGGCGGAGTGGAAGCTCGCGCCAGCCGCGGGAATGCGTTTCCGCACCGACAGCGGCATCGTCAGCGCTCGTCTGTGCGAGGGGGGCCCGGAGATCGATCTCGCCGCCGTTTACGACGTCAGAGCCGATGCCGGCCTCCCGTTGGAGCCCGGAGAGCGTCGGCTGGGGTTCGCGCAGGTCGGCGTTCCACACCTGGTCGTGCTGTGCCGGGACGTGGAGCAGGTTGATGTCGTCGAGCGGGGACGGCGGCTCCGGCACGATGCCTCGCTCGCGGACGGCGCCAATGTGAACTTCGTATCCGCCCTCGCTGACAGCCGTTTCGCCATCCGCACCTTCGAGCGCGGCGTGGAAGCTGAGACGCTCGCCTGCGGAACCGGGGCCACCGCCTCGGGGATTCTGCTGACCGCTTGGGGAGACTCCTCCACGGGGGAGCGCGTGGCGCTTGTGACCCGCAGCGGCATGGAGCTCGTGGTGACTCCGAACACGACCTCGGCCACGCGACAGCCAGCGCTTCGGGGCTCCGCACGCGTTGTGTTCACCGGCCGACTTGGCGAGGCGTTCGGAGCGTAGGAACCTTCTCCGCGCGTCCGACGGTCGCGCGAGTGGGAGCAGGGCTGCCGCAGGGCTGCCGCAGGGCAGCTGGACGACCGCGGGCCGGAAGGTCCTCCGCAGGAGCGACCGCAACCTGCGGGCGGAATCGTCGGCCGCTGCGCGCGAAGCAGATGGCCCGGAGTTCGGCAGCGGACCGGTATCCGCCGGATCCACGCCGGTGCTCCGGCGTCGCGCCTTCGTGACCCGGAGCGCAGGTCAGTGGCGGTGCCGCCACAGCTGAGCAGACGGGCGGAAGGAGCGCCTTTCCAGGGACGATGCGAGCTGGAGAGGGTAAGCAGTTGGGAAGTCAGGAGATCGGAGGCTGTGGGGCAAGCCGAATCCACTTCTCCACAGTTATCCACCCGACTTAGTTTACATAACATCTATTATACGTCGTCGACTTCGCCGGCACCATCCGCAGGGGTGCCAGACGGTCGGCCAATCTGCACTATGTGGCAAATCCACGCGAGCGGACCGGGCCACGCCTCTGCCGTCTCCGCGGCCATGACGCGTCTGGCGACGAGCTCGAGCACGCGCAGCGGTCGACTGACCGTCCGCGTCCGCCCGCCAGCGTGTGAGGCTGCCCCACGTGGGCGCCGGGCTCGACCGTCACTTCCGATTCCCGTCGCCGTCGCCCCACAGGACGAGCGGCCGACGCGCTGTGGCGCTTGCCATCCGAAGGGCCTGACCACAACAAGACTTGTTGGGGCCTTGTTTCCTATGGGATGCTTGTAAACGCAGCCATAACAACGGCTTGGCTACGTGATCTAATGTGAAGTGTTGGCGTGATCGACTCGCGGAGTCATGTGGTGGCCACGCAGCGTGGCTGCCGACTCGGCGCACCGCGTCCGCTGTCGAGCCCAGCGGCCCCACCGGCTGTTCTGCCCACCCAATGAACGTCACGGGAGGCAGGACGGCCTCAGTTGGTCACATCGCCGCCCCTATCGCAGCCCAAATGTCCGCGGGCTCCCGAGTTGCGGGGCCCATCATCGCGACACCGAACCACCATCGCGCCACCTGCCACTATCGCGACAGTGGCGCTGCGTTGGTCGTCGCGTGAGCGGCTGCGGGGCCGATGTCTGCCATAATGGCGGGAGGCAGGAATCGGGGCGCTCGTTATGTGGGAAACCCAGTTGCCGCTTCGAGCTCCCCCAACGCAAACGGCCGAAGCCCCGCGCTGAAACGCAAAAATGGCCCCGCCAACCGATCGGAGATCGGTGGCGGGACCAGTTGAACGACCGACGAGATTGGCGAGCTCGCGATCCCCACTCGACCCGCGTTACCGCACGCCGGCGCCGAATCGCGCTCGCCCCTCATGGACTGCTCGACTGTCCGCGAGCGGTGTGACGTACGACGCCAAGCGGCGCCGCGAGTGCGGCGTCAGCTCTGCTGCGCCGGCTGGGCGAGGAGCTCCCCGAGTCGGACGCGTGCTTCGGGAGCGTACGGCGAGTTCGGCAGATCCAGGAGTTCGCGCCAGATCCCGACCGCGGCCTCCGTATTCCCGGCCTCGGCGTACGCGCGAGCCGCATCGGTCCGGAAGGCCTGCCCGTCGAGGTCGAACTCCGTTGCTTCAGCGGCCGCGAGGTAGGCCGCCGCCGCGCCCGCGAAGTCGCCCTTCCCCTCGAGCCCGGCTCCGATCAGCGACTGGACCGAGCCGGCGAAGTCGCGCGACGACCGATCACCTTCGACCCGCCGTAACGCCGCGATTCCTTCGTCCCACTTCTGCTCATCGTAGAACGTCTGGGCGAGCAGCATCGCGGCCTGCGTAGCAGCGGCGGTCCCCTGAAACTGATCGACGACCCGGCCGAGGTCGGTCTGGGCGAGTTGCGTGTTTTGGCTCGCGAAGGCGCTCTGCGCGCGGTAGAAGGCGGACTCTGCCTGAACTGCGTTCCGCTCCTCATTCCACTGGTAGATCCCGACCACCGCGACGACCACCACCACAGCCGCGACCCCGAAAGCGATCTTCTTCCAATTGGCCTGCAGCCAGTCCACCGCCGATTGTGCGCGTTCGTTTCCGTCGAGCGCGTCGAACTTCTCCGCCATGTCCAGTGTCCTGTTGTACGTGAGCACCGGCCGACAGGTGTCGCCCGGCTGATATGGCCAGTGTGTCGAGCCAGCGTGTGCATCGGCCGCCCAGCGCCGCCATTGTCGCCGATGGATCGCGCGCGCGGCGAAGTGACGCAGCCGTTCGGTACGAGGGTACGAACCCGCGGACGCTGCGCGCGCTGAATACTAAGGACGGTCGATCCCCAGTGCGAGCCGTCTGGTCTGCATCGCCCTCTCCGTCTTGGCCGAACACCCCCGAGTCGACGCCGAGCACGGCCATAACGAGGATGATCATCACG
>PPFU01000712.1_pt1 | contig 18295 bp, 13 predicted proteins | sample 1535991 | NCBI WGS metagenome assembly PPFU01 (sample SAMN04901290, study PRJNA319586) | Hypolithon metagenome, whole genome shotgun sequencing project. | isolation source: Antarctic Hypolithon | place: Antarctica: Miers Valley | collected 2014
AAAAAGCCGCCGAACACTACCGAGTGGATGGCGCCGATGCGCGCGCAGGCCAGCATCGCCACGGCGGCTTCGACGATCATCGGCAGGTAGATCGTGACGCGGTCGCCTTTGCGCACGCCGAGGTTGCGCAGCGCGTTGGCGAGCTGGCAGACGCGTGCGTGCAGGTCGCGATAGCTGATGTGTCGGGATGCTGCATCTGCGTCGTCGGGTTCGCAGATCAGCGCGGTCTTGTAGCCGCGTGTTTCAAGATGCCGATCAAGGCAGTTGACGCTGGCGTTGAGCTCACCGTCCGCGAACCAGCGGATGCGGAAATCATCGAGCGCGAAGCTGACGTCCTTGATCTGCGACGGCGTGCGAATCCAGTCGAGGCGTTCGGCGACGGTGGCCCAGAAACGATCCGGGTCGCGGATCGACTCAGCGTAGAGATACGTGTAGTCGTCGCGGGTGATCGCGGCTTTCGCCGCGAAGGCTGCGATCACGGGATAGACATCCGGCGTGTTCGGCATCGGTGTTCCATGCTGCGCGTGGAGGCGAAGTGTGACGGATTCTCGACAGGGGCTGCGCGACGAAGCGCCTGTTTCAAGCGCTGCTTCAGACGGCGAGCTTTTTCAGTATCCCAATTGCCGGATCAGAAAATCGCGGCTGAAGCGGCTCCTACCCGGCAAGGCGGCGGGGCGAGACCCGCCCTGCGCAACCCGTTATCGCGGCGGCGCGGCGAGTTCTTTCGCGCTCAGGCTGCCGTCGCGGTTGGCGTCCTGGCGCAAGAAGGTCGCCGCGAGTTTGGCGCGATGTTCGATACGGGTGACGGGCTTTCCGCGGCCGCCGGGCAATTCGGATGACGACAGCACGCCGTCGCGATTCCTGTCCATCGCGTCGAAGCCGTAAGTCAGCCAGTCCTGGTATTCGACCAGTGCAACGCGGCCGTCGCGATCGCTGTCCATGCGCGCGAGGTATTCGCTGGTGGCAGTAACCTGTGCCGATGCGGCGGATGACGAGGCAGCCAGCAACGTCCCGGCCGCGCACAAGCAAAAAACCGTCCGCAGGCGGACGGTTTTCAGGTGTGTCATCGGCGCCACGACGCGGGGCTCAGTGACTCGCGGAGTGCAGGGAATAACCCTTCAGGCGCGCCGAATATTCCTGCAACGCGCGAATGCCGCTGGCTTCCGCTTCGCGGCACCACGCCTGCAGGTTGTGCAGCGATTCGGCGGCATTCTGGCTGCGCGCTTCCAGCAGCGCAGTCAGGCGCGCGCGGTGTTCGACCAGTGTGCGGATGCGCGGACGTTGCGAGACCCAGGTCTGCAGCTGTTCGCGCGCATCGGGCTTGAGCCAGCGGCCGTCGTCGGCCAGGCCCTTGCGCAGCTTGCGCGGCAACAGCGCACGCAGTTTCGCGCCCGCCGCAGCGGCTTCCTCGCGCAACGCCGGCTTGATCACATTGCGCTGGAAATCGGTCATCGCCTGGAAGCGGTGCGCGAGCAGCGCCTTCATGGTGTCGGTGTCGGGCACGTTGATGTTGGGGCGCACGTCCAGCGATGGCGCCACGCGCAGCACCTTCGCCAGGCCGACTTTCTCGAACAATTTGATCGCGGCCCAGCCGATGTCGAATTCCCATTTGCGCAGCGCGAACTTGGCCGAGCTGGGAAATGCGTGGTGGTTGTTGTGCAGTTCTTCGCCGCCGATCCAGAAGCCCCACGGCGTCAGGTTGGTGGCGGTGTCGGTGGTCTCGAAGTTGCGATAGCCCCACCAGTGGCCGAGGCCATTGACCACGCCCGCGGCCCAGAACGGGATCCACGCCATCTGCAGCGCCCAGATCGCGACGCCGGCGAAGCCGAACATGGCGAAGCTGATGAACAGCAGCAGCGTCGGCCCCAGCGTCGGATGCTTGCCGTAGACGTTGCGCTCCAGCCAGTCGTCCGGGCAGCCCTTGCCGTACTGGTCGATGTCCGCGCGCTGCGCGCTGGCTTCGCGATACAGCTCGACACCGCGCCAGAACACCTTGCCGATGCCATGGAACTGCGGGCTGTGCGGATCGTCGGCGGTCTCGCACTTGGCGTGGTGCTTGCGGTGGATGGCAACCCATTCGCGCGTGACCATCGCCGTCGTCAGCCACGCCCACAGCCGGAACACGTGCGCCACCGCTGGATGGAAATCCACGCCGCGATGCGCCTGACTGCGATGCAGGTACAACGTCACCGCGAAAATGGTGAGCTGGGTGGCGGCCATGAAATAGATCACCAGCGTGGCGAAGCTGGCCTGGAAGAAGCCGCCGGCGAGGAAGTCGAGAAAGGAAGCCAACATTGCGAGGGCACTCAAATGGATACGGTCGGAGCGTGCGCGCAGGCAGGAGCGCGCGGTCTTGGTAAGGTACGGCTGGGTAGGCGTAAATGATGCGGCCTGGCGGCCCGCCAGTCACCCTTGGCTACCGTATGTTGTTCACAGATATGAGGAAAGCCTGCCCCGGGATCAGCCGGCCGCTACGGCTTTCTGGCGCTCCAGCTCCACCTGCAGCAGGCGCTTGATCTGGTCGACGATGGCCTGCAACGAGGATTCGCCGTAACCCACATGGTGGACGGCGACCTTGCCCTGCGGGTCGATCATCCACAGATTCGGGTAGGCCTTCACGCCGTAGCCGGCGGCGATGGCCCCGTCGCGGTCGCGGGTCATGGCCAGCGTGTAGCCGCGCATCTGTTTCATCATGGCGCGGTAGTCGTCGTTGTCGTCCTTCACGTTGACGGCGATGATCTTGAGCCACTGCTCGCCGGCGCCGGTCTGGACTTCGTTGAGCGCCGGCAGTTCCTTCAGGCAGAACCCGCACCACGAGGCCCAGAAGGTCACGATGACGACCTTGCCCCGGTAGTCGGCCAGGTTGATCGCCTTGCCCTTGCCGTCTTTGCCCAGCGCTTGGGGCGGAATGTCGCCGATGGCGGGGGCGGTTGCCGGCGCGGGGGCGGGCGTCGCCGCCCATGCCGCGTGTGCGCCCAGTGCCAAGGCCACGCCCAGAATCCAGTGTCGCATTCGATGTGTTCCCCCTGATGTGCGGCGCAGTCTAGCGACAAGCCGCGCCGCGGCGACATTGCATCCGTCAGAATCTTGATCGTCATCCCGGCGGAAGCCGTATGCAGTCGTGTACAGCTGTATTTCAAAAGGGGCCCCGGCTTTCGCCGGATGCCATTTCCAGTGCCTGCAAACGCATTTACGACCTGCCCCGATGCCCGAACTCCCCGAAGTCGAAACCACCCGCCGTGGCCTGGCGCCGCATCTGGAAGGCCGCCGCGTGACGGGCGTGACCTTGCGGCGGCCGGATCTGCGCTGGCCGATCGCACCGGAAATCAGCGACCTCCTGCCCGGCCAGCGGATCGAGGCGGTGCGGCGGCGGGCGAAATACCTGCTGTTCGATACCGCGGCCGGCAGCGCATTGCTGCACTTGGGCATGTCGGGCAGCCTGCGCGTTTTGGCGGCGTCAACGCCGGTGGGTGCGCACGATCATGTCGACATCGGGCTGGAAGCCAGTGCACTCGATACGGGGCCGGCTGGCGCTCACCGCGTGCTGCGCTTCAACGATCCGCGCCGCTTCGGCTGCTTGCTGTGGCAGGCGCCGGGCGAGACGCATCCGTTGCTGCGCGGGCTCGGGCCGGAACCGCTGTCGGATGATTTCGATGGAGACTCTCTTTTCGCGCGCAGCCGCGGACGCAGCGCACCGGTCAAGACCTTCCTCATGGACCAGCGCATCGTGGTCGGCGTCGGCAACATCTATGCGGCCGAAGCGCTGTTCGCGGCGGGCATTTCGCCGCACCGCGCCGCCGGCCGCATCGCACGCGAGCGCTACGTGCTGCTGGCCGATGCGGTCAAGGCGGTGCTGGCGCATGCCATCACACGCGGCGGCACCACGCTGCGCGACTTTGTGGCACCGGACGGCGTACCGGGGTATTTCGAGCAGGAGTTGTCCGCATACGGACGCGAAGGCGAGCCATGCAAGCGCTGCGGCCGGCCGTTGAAGCATGCATGGATCGGGCAGCGCGCGTCGGTGTGGTGCGCGCATTGCCAGCGCTGACGCAATCAAGGGCCTGACCGCGAGCGCCGTACGTTCCATTCATCCGCGCTGGAATTTTCGCGAAAGTCGCTCTCAGGAAAAGCGGCGTCGCCTCGCCACGATGACTCGATACAGTTAACGACTATCATCGACATCGACAGGGGCCGTGGGGGACAGGACGATGGCCGAGAACGCAGAGATCACGCAATGGCTGGACGCCGCCCGCGATGGCGATCGCGGCGCGTTGGATCGGGTGCTGGGGACGCTGTACCAGGAACTGCATTCAATGGCGCGGCGGCAACTGGCCGGCCAGCATGGGCACACACTTGATGCCACCGCATTGGTGCATGAGGCTTATCTCAAACTGATCGGTGGACGTGAGGCGCAGTTCGACGACCGCGCGCATTTCTTCGCCTACGCCGCGTCGGCGATGCGCAGCGTAGTGGTGGACTACGCGCGCCAGCGCATGGCGCAGAAACGCGGCGGCGACCTGCATCGCGTGACCGACCTGCCCGAGGACGTTGAAGGTGGTCTGCGCCTTGACGAAGACATGCTCGGTCTCGATACCGCGCTGACCAAGCTCGCCGCGGTTGACGAGCGCCTCGCACAAGTCGTTGAACTGCGCTACTTCGCCGGCTTCTCGGAACTGGAAATCGCCGCGCTGCTCAAGCGCTCAGAACGCAGCATCCGCCGCGACTGGCAGAAAGCACGGATGTTCCTGCTGGCGTCGCTGCAGACCGGTTGAGCCCGAATGGACCCGGAGCGCTGGCAACGGCTGTCGCCCCTGCTCGATGCGCTGTTCGAGCTGGATCCCGGCGAACGCGAACGCCATCTGGAAGAACTCCGCAGCGCCGATCCGCTGCTGGCCGGCGAGCTCGAACAGCTGATCGCGCTGGAGAACGAAAGCGGCGATTTTCTCGCCGAACCCTACATGCCATCGCAGCCTTCGGCCCGGCCCGGCACGATGGTCGGCCCGTACCAGCTCGAACGCATGCTCGGCGAAGGCGGCATGGGCCAGGTCTGGCTGGCAGCGCGCGCGGACGGGCTGTACCAGAGGCGCGTTGCGCTGAAGCTGCTGCGGCCCGGACTGGCCGATCCCAACCTGCGCCTGCGCTTCACCCGCGAACGGCAGATCCTCGCGCGACTGGAACACCCGCACATTGCCCGCCTGCTCAACGCCGGTTTCAGCAGCGACGGCCAGCCGTACCTGGCGCTGGAATACGTCGAAGGCGACCCGATTACCGACTACTGCCGCGCGCGCGACGTGCCGCTGGCGGCGCGCCTGCACATGTTCCAGCAAGTCTGCGACTCGGTCAGCCACGCGCACGCCAACCTCATCGTGCATCGCGACCTCAAGCCGTCCAACATCATGGTCACGCCGGCCGGCGACGTGCGCCTGCTGGACTTCGGCATCGCCAAACTGCTCGATACCGACATCCCGTCGCTGGACCACACGCGCACCGGCCTGCGCGCCTTCACCCTGCATTACGCCGCGCCCGAACAGGTGCGCGGCGAACCGGTCACCACCATGACCGACGTGTACTCGCTGGGCGTCATCCTTTACGAACTGCTGGCCGACGCCAAGCCCTACCAGCTCAAGCGGCAGACCGATGCGGAATGGGAGGAAGCGATCCTGTCTGGCGATCCGCTGCGGCCGTCGCTGGCGGTGATGCGGCGGGCCAATGCCGCGACAGCGGACCAGGCGGACGTGGACCTGGCGTCGGCACGGCGACGCTGCCGCGCGCTGTCAGGCGACCTCGACAACATCATCCTCAAGGCGCTGGCCAAGCGGCCTGAGCAGCGCTATCCGTCGGTGGAGGCGTTGTCGCTGGACCTGTCGCGTCATCTCGACGGTAAACCCGTGCACGCGCGCGCGCAAAGCTTCCATTACCGGGTGCAGAAATACCTGCAGCGGCATCGCTGGGCGCTTGCGAGCACCCTGCTGGTGACAACGGTGCTGCTCGGCGCGCTGGGCGTGGTGAGCTGGCAGGCGCGGCAGGCGATGCAGGAAACCGCGCGCGCGCAGGCGATGCAGGATTTCATCATCGGCCTGTTCGAGAACGCCGGCACCACGTCCAATGGCGAACCGCTCGACGTGCGGGTGTTGCTCAAGGCGGGCGAGCAGCGCGGCAACCGCGAGCTGGCACGGCAACCGCGCGCGCGCGCCGAACTGCTGGGCGTGATCGCGCAGATCCACATCGGGCTGGGCAATTACCGCGAAGCGATGGCGTTGCTGCAACGACAGTCCGCGCTCATCGACGCCCTGCCCAACGCCCCGCGCGCCCAGCGCCTGGAAGCGGCCACGCAGCGCGCGCGCGCGCATGGCCTGCTCGGCAATGCGCGCACCTGCATCGACACGCTGCAACCGCTGCTCGATGACGTGCGCCGCGAACGCGGGCAACGGCCGCAGCTGGTGGCCGGGTTCTATTCGCAGCTCGGCCGCTGCCGCCGCGCCGCCGGCGAAGCGCAGACGGCGCGGCTGCTGTTCGAGCGCTCGCTGATGATCCGCCGGACTGCGCCCGGCAATGCCGTCGGCATCGTCGAAAACCTCACCGATCTGGCCGCGCTTCAGTCCGACGCGGGCGACGCGCGGCAGGCGCTGCGCGGCTTCCGCGGCGCGCTCGCGCAACTGCGCGCGACGGTCGGCGACCGCCACTCACTGGCGGTGGACATCCTGCGCAGCATCGGCACCACGCAGCGCGAACTCGGGCAGACCGGCGATGCCGAAACCACGTATCGCGAAGCGCTCGCGCTGGCCAATGCCTTGCAGGGGGCGCGTCATCCTTCGACGCTGGCGGTGCGCCGGCAACTGGCCGCCGTGCTGCTCGACCGGGGTCAACTCGCGCTGGCTGAACGCGAGTTCCGCGCCACGCATGCGCTGGTGGTCGAACGGCTGGGACCGCAGCATCAGGATGTCGGGCGCGCGTGGAACTCGCTCGGGATCGTGGCCTGGGAACTCGGCGACCATGCCGTCGCACGCCGCGACCTGCAACGCGCGATAGAGATCTGGCGGCAACCCGGCGGCGCCGGCGCGCTCCCCGGCGGCCTGTTCAACTACGCGATGATCCTGCACGACGACGGTCGCCACGCCGATGCCCTGCGCGCGCTGGAAGAAGCGCGCACGTTGCGCGTGACGCAGTACGGCGCGCAGAGCGCGGCCGTCGGCGACACCGATCGCCTGATCGGCGAAGTGCTGGCCGCGCAGGGCAAACCGGTCGAAGCACAGCTGCGACTGAACCAGGCCGTGCAGCTGCTGCGCGACGATGCAACCAGCACGAATCATCCACGCCGGTATCGCGCCGAACTCGCGCTTGCACGTCTGCAGGCGGGTGCGGAATTTCCCATGGCCCTGCAGCAGTTCGAGCGCATCATCGCGCTGCCCGGCCCCGACTCCGAAGTGCAGAAGCTGCGCTGGGCCGCACGCGCCTACGCCGCCGAAGCGCGCTGCGCGCATGGCGATACGCAGCGTGGCGGCGGCGAACTTGATGCGCTTATCGTTGAGCTGCGTGTTGCGTTGCCCGATGGCGGCGTGCTGCCGCGCCGCGTGGCCGCGTTGCGCGCGGACTGCGATCAGGCGTCGTCGCTGGAGTCCAGCAGCGACGGCTGAAGCAGTTCGATGCGGCCTTGGCCGCGCGCGATCTTCTTGAACTCTGCGCGGCTCACCGACACGTAGCGCTCATTGCCGCCGATCTCCACCTGCGGTCCGTCCTGCACCGCGAAGCCCTGGTCGTCGACGCGTACGGTCATCGTCGCCTTCTTGCCGCTGTGGCAGATGGTCTTGATCTCGGTGAGTTCGTCCGCCCACGCCAGCAGGTATTGGCTGCCCTCGAACAGTTCGCCGCGGAAATCCGTGCGCAGGCCGTAGCACAGCACGGGAATGCGCAGCGCATCGACCGCTTCGCCGAGCTGCCACGCCTGCGTGCGGCTGAGGAACTGCGCTTCGTCGACCAGCACGCAATCGAGTTTGCCGTTGTTGGCGATGTCGGTGCCGATGCGCTGCAGCAGATCGTCATCGCGATCGAAGGCGATACCTTCTGCGCTCAGTCCGATGCGTGAAGCCACGGTGCCACTGCCGCTGCGGTCGGCGAGTTTCGGCGTCAGGATCATCACCCGCATGCCGCGCTCGCGGTAGTTGTGCGCGGACTGCAGCAGGGTCGTGGTCTTGCCGGCGTTCATCGCCGAATAATAGAAATAGAGTTTTGCCATACGAGAGATTTTAGCTCTCCACTGCGAAAGCAGGGAGGTTGGTCAAGAAAGCCAAAGCTTCCGCCTTGCGGCGGGCAACTTTCTTTGTTGACGCGCGAACAGCGAAGCTGGCCCGAAGGCCGGGCGCCACGGATGGCGCGAGTCAAGAAAGTCACCAAAGAAAATGCCTTTGGCCAAGGTCCACAGCCCGTCGAGTGATTGCCACGAGTATTTTCCGACTCGGAATCCTGCTTCGTTCGGCTGACGTGATACGACACACAGGGTGCACATCCGTGTGCGCCGCCCATCGGGTTTGTTGATACCTTCTTTTTTCATTGCTACGCGAAAGCGAAGCTGCGCGCTGTTCCCTTATCCCAGGCCGGGGCGCGGAGCGAGGTGGCCTCGTGGTCATTCCGTTCGCATGTCAAATCGTGGGCGGCTGAGGGTGCTTCCGTTACGTCGCATTGCATGAATCGAACACCAGCTTCTCATTATTGTTCGACAACGTCAGCGGGTACCCACAAAATGATCTCCTTGCACAGGTCGCCTGTGCCATCAGCCAAAACCAATACCCGCGATGCACGGCCTGAACCCCCAACAATCTTCCGCCGTCCTCCTCTGCGACGGTCCGCTGCTCGTGCTCGCCGGCGCGGGGAGCGGGAAGACGCGGGTGATCGTGGAGAAGATCGCGCACCTGATTCAATCGGGCCGCTATCCGGCCAAGCGTGTCGCCGCGATCACCTTCACCAACAAGGCCGCGCGCGAGATGCGTGAGCGGTTGGCGCGACGCATCAAGGGGGATGCGGGGGAAGGTCTGACGATTTCCACCTTCCACGCGCTCGGCCTGAGGCTGTTGCAGATCGAACATGCGAAGACGGGCCTCAAGCGGGGCTTCTCGGTGTTCGACAGCGACGACAGCACCGCGCAACTGAAAGACCTGATGTCCGGCGCGAAGCCGGATGCGGTGCAGGCCGCGCAATCGCTCATCTCGCGCGCGAAGAATGGCGGCCTTTCGCCGCCGCAGGCCCTGGATGCTGCAATCACGGCGCGCGAGCGCGAGGCCGCAGCGCTATACGCGAAATACCAGGCGCGGCTTAGTGCGTTCAACGCCGTCGATTTCGACGACCTGATCCGCCTTCCGGTCGAGCTGCTGGAGAACGACGCGGACTGCGCATTGGCATGGCGCGAACGCATCGGTTACCTGCTGGTCGACGAATGCCAGGACACCAACGACACGCAATACCGCATGTTGAAGGCGCTGGCGGGCGACAAGGGCAACTTCACCTGCGTCGGCGACGACGACCAGAGCATCTACGCGTGGCGCGGCGCCAACCCGGAAAACCTCTCGCAACTCGCGCGCGACTACCCGGCGCTGCAGGTCATCAAGCTCGAGCAGAACTACCGCTGCAGCAACCGCGTGCTGCGTTCGGCCAACGCACTGATCGCAAACAATCCGCACGAGCATCCCAAGCAGCTGTGGAGCGTCCAGGCCGACGGCGAACGCATCCGCGTGTGGGAATGCCGCGACAGCGCGCACGAGGCGGAAAAGGTCGCCGCCGAAATCCAGTTCCTGCAGACCGCGCGCGGCGCGCCGTGGAGCGACTTCTGCGTACTGTTCCGCGGAAACCACCAGTCGCGCGCACTGGAAAAGGCGATGCAGTTGTTGCGCATTCCGTATCACCTGAGCGGCGGCACCGCGTTCCTGGAACGTGGCGAGGTGAAAGACGCGCTGGCGTGGCTGCGGCTGATCGCCAATCCCGAGGACGACGCGGCGTTCCTGCGCGCGGTGCAATCGCCCAAGCGCGAAGTTGGCGCGACCACGCTGGCGAAACTGGCGGAACTCGCGCAGCACGCCGGCCTGCCGCTGTCGCGTGCGGCCGAATCGATCGGTTTGTTGAAACAACTGCCGCCACGCGCGGGCAACGCATTGAGTGGTTTCATCGACATCATTCGCAGCTTGCGCAGTGAAGCCACGCGGCTGCCGCCCGCCGAGCTGGTGCGGCAACTCAACGAACGCTCGGGCCTGCTGGCGGCGTTGCGCGCGCAGTGCAAGACCGACGCGATGTTCGCGATCCGTCGTGGCAATCTCGATGAACTCGCCGACTGGTTCGATGGCCCACGCGGTAGCGGTCCCGGCGAACTCGCCGCGTCGCTGGCATTGCTTTCGCATGCCGACAAGGGCGATGCCGGCAACCAGGTTCGGCTGATGAGCCTGCACGGCGCGAAGGGGCTGGAATTCCGTTACGTCTTCATCGTCGGCGTCGACGATGGCACGCTGCCGCACGAAGCCAGCATCGACGAAGGCCGCCTCGACGAGGAACGCCGCCTGTTGTATGTCGGCATCACCCGCGCCAAGGAGCAACTGTGGCTCTCGCACGCGCGCGAAACGCAGCGCTGGGGCTCCAAGATCCGCTTGAAGCCCAGCCGTTTTCTCGACGAACTTCCCGCCGCCGAACTGCAGCGCGATGGCGCCGATCCGGTCGCCGATGCGGAGCGCAAGAACGAGCGTGCGACGGCGGGGTTTGCGGCAATCAAGGCGTTGCTGGAAGTTTGAGCGCTGTGCCATCTCCCTCGGGGTGAAGGGCTGCGCTTGCCGGCTACTGCCTGAGCCCGGGCGCGGCAGGTGCCGTTGCAGTGATGTGCCGTGGTTGGAACCGTCTGTCGCAGGAGCGACGGAAGTCTCGACTTGACCCTCCTTCGCGACTTCCGTCGCTCCTACAAGGCGATCTCGCGACGCATCGCTGTGTGGCATCGCGCGCCGAGATTGTCCGGATACGTGCCGTCGGTGGTGTCGATCATGCTGTAGCGGGCGATTCCTGCTGCCGGGCGGATGATCGCCTACGTCTGACTTTGCTGTCCCTTTCCCTTGGGTCTGACGACTGCGCTTGCGCGCATTGGCTACACTCGCCGCCTCATTTGCCCATGGAGCGCGTGATGCGTTCGATCCTGCTGACTTTCTCGTTGCTGATGATCGCTGCCTCCGGCTGCAAACGCACCGACACCGTGCCGAAACCCGCGGACGATTCCACCGCGAAGCCGGCCGTCGCACAAGTGTCGACGACGACACCCGCCGTCGCCGCCAACGACAACCTCAACGCCGTGGTGTGGGTGCAGACCTCCGCGGAATACAAGGCCGTCAGCGAAACCATCTTCCGTGCAGCCGCCGACAAACTTGACACCGCATTGAACGAAAGGAACTGGGACGCACTGGTCCCGGGCGAGCGCGGCAACGCGGCGACGGGGCTGCCGCCGGCCGTCATCATGGACGTGGACGAAACCGTGCTCGACAACTCTCCCTACCAGGCGCGGCTGGTGCGCGACGGCAAGGAGTTCGACGACATCTCCTGGGACCAGTGGGTCGCGGAGAAGAAGGCGAAGCCGCTGCCTGGCGTGGTCGATTTCGCGAAGGTCGCGGCGGCCAAGGGCGTAACCATCCTGTACCTGTCGAATCGCGCGGAACACCTGCAGGCGGCGACGCTGGACAACCTGCGCGCCGTGGGATTGCCGGTGAAGGACGAGTCGGTCTTCCTCGGCCTCGGCACGTTCGTCGAGGATTGCGAGCAGAACGGCAGCGAGAAGAATTGCCGCCGCAAGCTGGCCGGGCAGCAGTACCGCGTGGTGATGCAGTTCGGCGACCAGCTCGGCGACTTCGTGCAGATCGTGGCCAACACGCAGGACGGACGCGCGGCGCTGCTGGACGAATACGACGACTGGTTCGGCGAACGCTGGTGGATGCTGCCGAATCCGACGTACGGGTCGTGGGAGCCGGCGGTGTTCAACAATGCGTGGGACCAGCCAGCGGACGTGCGGCGGCAGGCGAAGCGTGACGCGCTGGACATGGCGAACTAGCCGCCGTCGCCGGAAACGTAGCCCGGATAAGCGCAGCGCATCCGGGGTTCTTCATCACATCGGTAAAAACCCGGATGCGCTGCGCTTATCCGGGCCACCCGGGCAGCCCATAGCGACTTCGCGACGGGGTGCCTTGCCCACCCGCCCCAGGCCGGCCAAGATGCGTTCCGGGGTCTGGGGACATCGCATGCACCTGCACCGCACACATCCGTTGCTGCTGGCCGGGCTGTTGCTCGGCGGCGTCATCGTGGTTGCCTTCGCCGGTTGCGAACGCGCCGCGCTGCCCGCGCTGCCCGCGCTGCGCGGAGGCGCGACCAAGCCGGCGCAGGCGGTGGCACTGCTGACGCGTCATCTGCGTGGCAACGATCTGGTCGCGTTCGCGCACGATGCTGTGCCGCCCGACTTGCACGCGCGGCTCGAGGCCGGTTGGGCGGAGGGGCGCACGCGCTGGCCGCTGACGGAAATGCCGTTCCATGAACGCCTGCCGCGGTTGCTGCAGTCGCTGTCGGCGGAAGGTTCGGAAGCGCGATTGCAGGCAGTTTTCGATCGCCAGTTTTCAGGCGCGACGACCGAACTGAAGGCGGCAGCCGCGTCGCTGGGACTGTTCGGCGCGCAGTACATCCGCAACGAGGGCGACTTCAGCGCGGACGAAAGGCGGCATTACGCGCAGTTCGTGCAGGCGATCAGCCGCTGGGGGGTGTCCGCGCCGCTTGGCGATGCGCAGCGTGCGCGGCGCGCGATCCCGCAGCTGGCGGCGGCGGCCCGCAAGACCGGTTTGCGATCGGAAGCGGATTTCCAGCAGGCGGGCATGGCGCAAAGCCTGCGGCGACTCGGGCCGTTCGTGGCTTCGGTCAAGCAGGTGCTGGCGGGGTATGGGTTGAAGCTGGATGACAGTCTTGGCGGGCTGGAGGCCGGACTGGTCGAACAGGACGGCGACAAGGCGCGCGTGCGCCTGCGCTACCTGCTGGGCAGCACGCGCATCGACACCGTGGTGTCTGTGGAGCGGCATGGCAACCGCTGGTACCTGAGCGATTACCTGCGGCATGCGGAAGCGTCGCTGCAGGGGGCGGCAGGGGAGCCGTTGCAGTGATGCGCTGCGGTCGGATCCGGGTGTTGTAGGAGCGACGGAAGTCGCGACTTGACCCTCCGTCGCGACTTCCGTCGCTCCTGCAAGGCGATCTCGCCGTGTCTGCGGACGGCTTCCCGGCATCCCAACTCGGTAAGATTCGGCGCATGCCCGTCGAACAACCGCCCCTCCCGCTGCCCGAACCGCCGCAGGAGCCCGTCGCAACCGACTCCCCGCCCGCTCACGCCCGCAGCAAGCGGCACGCCGCCCCGTGGTGGTCGCGGCTCATGGGCCGCGCGCTGGATCCGTGGATCACGCTGAAGCTGGAGCCGGAGGACCCGGGCCAGTACGCCGACGGCCGCCCGGTCTGCTACGTGCTTGAGGACTACGGCCTGTCCAACGCGCTGATCCTCGAGCGTGCCTGCCGCGAGGCGGGACTGCCGTCGCCGCTGCAACCGCTGCCCGGCGATCCGCTCGGACGCAAGCGCGCCTACGTGGCCCTGTCGCGGCGCAACGCGAGCACGCTGGCGCCAGCCGGCCCGCCGTCGGCGAAGACGCATTCGGGATCGCTTGCACGATTGCTGGAAGCCCACCGCGACTTCCCCGAGCTCGACGTGCAGCTGGTCCCCGTCTCGATCTTCGTTGGCCGCGCGCCCGACCGCAGCAGCGGCTGGTTCTCGGTGCTGTTCTCGGAAAACTGGACGCTGGTCGGCCGCTTCCGCCGCCTGCTCGCGATCCTGCTCAACGGCCGCGGCACCATCGTCCGGTTCTCGCCGCCGGTGGCGTTGCGCGGCATCGTCGAGGAAGGCCTGCCGCCGGAACGCACCGTGCGCAAGTTGTCGCGCGTCTTGCGCACCCACTTCCACCGCATCCGCGCGGCCGTGATCGGGCCGGACCTGTCGACGCGGCGATTGCTGGTCGACAAGGTGCTCTCGTCGGAATCGGTCAAGGCCGCGATCGACGACCAGGCGCGGCGCGACAAGGGCGCAGGAAACGATAAAAGCCGTGAAAAGGGCCGCACTGACGCGTGGAAGAAAGCGCACGCGTTCGCCTATGAAATTGCCGCCGACTATTCACACCCCGTGGTGCGTTCGCTGAGCTTCCTGCTGACGCCGGTGTGGAACCGCATCTACCGCGGCGTGCTGGTACACCACCTGGACCGCTTCAAGCAGTACGCGCCGGGGCACGAAGTCATCTACGTGCCCAGCCACCGCAGCCACATGGATTACCTGCTGCTGTCGTACCTGTTGTACGCGCGCGGCACGGTGCCGCCGCACATCGTGGCCGGCGTCAACCTCGACCTGCCGGTGCTGGGCGGCATCCTGCGCCGCGGTGGCGCGTTTTTCATCCGCCGCAGCATCAAGGGCAGCGCGCTGTACTCGGCGGTGCTGAGCGAATACGTGGCGCAGCTGGTGGCCGGCGGCTATTCCATCGAGTACTTCATCGAAGGCGGCCGCTCGCGCACCGGACGCCTGCTGCAGCCCAAGGGCGGGATGTTGTCGATGACCGTGCGCGCTTACCTGCGCGAACTGTCGCGGCCAGTGTTGTTCCAGCCGATCTACATCGGTTACGAGAAACTGCTGGAAGGCAACAGCTATCTCGACGAGCTCACAGGCAAGCCGAAAAAAAGCGAATCCATCTGGCGGCTGCTCATCGGCATCCCGAAAGTGTTGCGCTCCAACTACGGACAGGTGGTGGTGAATTACGGCGAGCCGATCCATTTGAGCGACCTGCTCGGCGAACACGCGCCGGAGTGGAACGGCCAACCGGTGCCGGAGGATGCCAAGCCCACATGGCTGTCGAACACGGTCGATGCGCTGGCCAACCGCATCCAGGTGGAGATCAACCGCGCCGCCGACGTCAACCCGATCAACCTGCTCGCGCTCGCCCTGCTGTCCACGCCCAAGCACGCGATGGGCGAAGCCGACCTGCTGACCCAGATTGCGCTGTCAAAAACGCTTCTGGCGGAAGTTCCCTACGGCGAGCGCGTCACCGTCACCCCGCACACGCCGCAGGAAATCATCGCTCACGGTGAGGAGATCAACGTCCTGCAGCGCACCGCGCATCCGCTCGGCGACGTGCTCAGCGTCGAGGACGACAAGGCGGTACTGCTGAGCTACTTCCGCAACAACGTGCTGCACCTGTTCGTCGCGCCGGCGTGGATCGCGTGCTGCTTCCAGCACAACCGGCGCATGAGCCGCGGCGCGGTGCTGCGGCTCGGGCGTGCGCTGTATCCCTTCCTGCAGGAAGAGCTCTTCCTGCCGCGGGATGAGGAAGCATTCGTCGAGCGCCTGCAGAAAACCATCGACGTGTTCGTGCGCGAAGGTCTGATCGAACACGTCGCGGCTGGCACGGGCAACGGCGAAGACGACGGCGGCATCCTCTCGCGCAACGCGGGCCAGTCCGACGAAGTGTTCCGCCTTCGCGCGATCGGCCATGCCTTGCAGCAGGCCTTCGAGCGCTACTACATCGCGATTTCGGTGCTGGTGAAAAACGGGCCCGGCGCGCTCACGTCAGCGGAACTGGAACATCTGTGCCACCTCGCCGCACAGCGCCTGAGCCTGCTGTACGCCCCGGCCGCGCCCGAGTTCTTCGACAAGACGCTGTTCCGCGGCTTCATCCAGAAACTGCGCGAACTCAAACTGGTGTGGCCCGACGCCAACGGCAAGCTCGCCTTCGACGCGCGCCTCGACACCTGGGCCAAGGACGCCCGCGTCATCCTCGGCCGCGAGCTGCGGCATACGATCGAGAAGATCAGTCCTGCGGCGGCAAGGCCGTTGGCTGAAGCCGACGCGTAGGAAATGCCTGCTTTCTTCTCCCTCGGGAGAAGACGTCGCGACAGCGACAGACGCAGCGCAGCAAGCGCTCTTGGGGTGCGAGGGCAGGAGGGTGACTCGTCGGGCAACGTGACCAAGGCCTGAAAGTCCGCGCCCTCATCCGCCCCTTCGGGGCACCTTCTCCCGCGGGGAGAAGGAAAAGCAGTTACGCCGGCTCATCCGGGATCAGCGCGCTTTCCATCTGCGAGATCATGTCTTTCAGCAGCAGCTTGCGTTTCTTGAGCCGCTTGATCGCCAACTCGTCGGCCTGGATGTCGGCCTGCAGCCGCGCGATCGCGATGTCGAGGTCGCGGTGTTCGAGTTTCATTTCGACCACGCGGCGTGCGACCTGGGTGGGATCGTCGGTTTGCTGCATGGTTCAAGAGCTTACACGCGCGCTGTGATCTCAGCTGCAAGCGATGCAGAGCGACTGTGGGAGCGACGGAAGTCGCGATACGGCCGAGAGCAAAGCGGCCCTCGCCGGACCGGCCGGTAGAATGAACTCCCATGAGCGCAGCCCTGCCACTCGCCGAACCCGTTTTGCCCGCCCGAAAGCGCGCGCACGAGCACGACAGGCTCGCCCGCCGCCTGCGCCACCAGGTCGGGCGCGCGATCGCCGATTTCGGGATGATCGTAGAAGGCGACAGGGTGATGGTCTGCCTGTCCGGCGGCAAGGACAGCTACACGCTGCTCGACATCCTGCTGCAGCTGCAGAAAAAAGCGCCGGTGCGGTTCGAGCTGGTGGCGGTGAACCTGGACCAGAAGCAGCCGGATTTTCCGGAACACGTGTTGCCCGCGTACCTGGAATCGATCGGCGTGCCATATCGCATCCTCGAGCAGGACACCTATTCGGTGGTGACGCGCGTCGTGCCTGAAGGCAAGACGCTGTGTTCACTGTGTTCTCGCCTGCGGCGCGGCGCGCTGTATTCGTTCGCCGAAGCCGAAGGCTTCACCAAGATCGCGCTCGGCCATCATCGCGACGACCTGGTGGCCACGTTATTCCTCAACCTGTTTTTTCACGCGAAGATCAGCGGCATGCCGCCGAAACTGCTCAGCGACGACGGCAAGCATGTTGTCATCCGGCCGCTGGCCTACGTCGCCGAGGACGACATCGCAACTTATGCCGGCATCAAGGCGTTCCCGATCATTCCCTGCAACCTGTGCGGCTCGCAGGAGAACCTGCAGCGCAAGCAGGTCAAGCGAATGCTGGATGCGTGGGAGAGGGAAACCCCCGGTCGCATCGAGAACATCGCGCGCGCGCTCGGCGACGTGCGCCCGTCGCAGTTGAGCGATCCGAAGCTGTTCGATTTCCTGTCGATGGGATCTGTTCGCAGTGAGACGCTCCAAAGCGCCGATACTGGTGCGGTTACCGATGCCCATGCATGGCTGGCCGGCGAGCCAATTATCGGGTCCGGAGCCGAAGCGACCTGATGCCAACACTCGGTCAGACGTCATCCCCGCGAAGGCGGGACTGCGCAGGCCGAAGGCCGAAGCGAACATTGCGAAGCAATGGCCCGGAGGGCGAGCGTAGCGAGTAATCCAGCGACCTTGGCTTTTCGACTGCAGCGTTCTCGCCTTGTGCGATGACGCAGGAGCAACATCAGAATGGATTCCAGCTTGTGCTGGAACTGCCATCAATAAACTCCGCGCGCATTACCGCTCCGTAATCGCGCGTAACTACTCCCCAACCCTCCCCTGCCGTCGCAGGCGAGGAGTACATCACCGGATACCCTATGTTCTTTCGCAACCTCACGCTGTTCCGCTTTCCCACTTCCCTCGACTTCACCGCTCTTGAAACACAACTCGCAGACGTGCAGCTCAAGCCCGTCGGCCCGCTCGACCTGTCCTCGCGCGGTTTCGTGCCGCCCTTCGGGCGCCACAGCGAGGAACTGTCGCATCGCATCGGCGATGCCCTCTGGGTCACGGTCGGCGGCGAGGACAAACTGCTGCCGGCTTCGGTCGTCAACGACCTGCTGACCAAGAAGATCGCCGACATCGAAGACAAGGAAAGCCGCAAGCTCGGCGGGCGCGCGCGCCGGCAGATGAAGGAAGACCTTGTGCACGAGCTGCTGCCGCGCGCGTTCGTGCGCCCGGTGCGCACCGATGCGATGCTCGACCTCGAACACGGCATCTGCATCGTCGATACCTCGTCGCGCAAGACCGCCGAAGCGGTGGTGTCGGAAATCCGTCATGCGCTCGGCAGTTTTCCGGCGCTTCCGCTCAACGCCGAAGTCGCGCCGCGTGCGATCCTGACCGGCTGGATCGCGGGCGAACCGCTGCCCGGCGGCCTGTCGCTCGGCGACGAATGCGAACTGAAGGATCCGACCGACAACGGTGCCATCGTCAAATGCC
>PPFU01000213.1_pt1 | contig 18265 bp, 13 predicted proteins | sample 1535991 | NCBI WGS metagenome assembly PPFU01 (sample SAMN04901290, study PRJNA319586) | Hypolithon metagenome, whole genome shotgun sequencing project. | isolation source: Antarctic Hypolithon | place: Antarctica: Miers Valley | collected 2014
TCCCTCGCAGTGAACGCACGTGACACCTGGATCAGGCCAGACGCTCAACCCATGCGGAAGCGGATCTGGCTCCAGTCGCTGGTGTATCGGCGCTCGGACGCATAGCCGCTGCTGCTGCCGTAACCCACACCGAAATCGCGGGTGCGATAGGGCTGGCGGCGGGTTGTCTGGACCAGCTTCGGGCTGGACTTGGTCTGGTGGGCCGATTTGGACGTGTTCATGGCAAGCTCCGGTGGTGTGATTTGGTGTGTTGGTAAAGTACAACACCAAACTGAGCCACGCATGGGCTGAAAGTCATGGACGGAACTTTTTTCTACCCTGGGTATTTCGGCAAAAAGTGGTCGATATGCCGGACCTCCGGTTGAAATCGTCGCCCACTTCGAAAGACCGGAAGGGCCGGCCACATGCACCCGCGGCAGAAAAATGTGTGCTAGCCGGATCCTACAATAACGTTATAACATTACATATAAGCGCCCATGGGTTCCAGGTTACGGCCTGAACGATCGGGCTTTCCGGCTGGAAGAGTCACTCAATGAAGAAGTTCCGAATCAAGGCTATTGCCGTCCTGTTCGTATTCAACTGCACGGTGACCTATGCCCAGACTGGCGACCCCGTGTCTTCGCCGGCACGCGACGCGGCCCTGGTCGAGCTCGATGGGCTCATCGTGACCGGCTATGCCGACCGACAACTCCTGCTGGATGCGGCGAACGAGACTGGTAGCCGCCTCGGCCTCACGGCCCGCGAGACGCCGGCGATCGTCGACATCCTGTCGGAGCGTCAGATGCAGGAATGGGGTGTCCGCACGAATGTCGAGGCCCTCAACCGGGCGCCGGGGGTCACCTCGTCGCTGCCGGCCACCAGTCCTGGTGTACCGACCATGCGCGGTTTCTCGGGGGGTGCTGTTGGCCTGCTCTATGACGGAACCCGCGTGGCCACGCCGGGCATCTTCAGCCGAAGCACCGACAGCTGGTTGTACGACCGAATCGAGATCCTCAAGGGGCCGGCGGGGGTCCTGTATGGCGAAGGGGCGCTGGCCGGGGCGATCAACCTGGTGCCCAAACGTCCCCGTTACGACGAGCATAGCTTTGCCGGTCTGATGGGCTACGGCAGCTTCGACAGCTACCGTGTCGCGGCGGACGTGAATGCCCCGATCAATGACCGCGTGGCCATGCGTGCGGTGGGCGCTTACGGTCGCAGCGACGGCTATGTGGACGACAACAAGTCCGAGTTCGCCGCTGCCAGCCTTTCGGTGGCGGCGCGTCCGACCGAGCGACTGAGCCTGCAGGTCGCACTGGACCACAGCCGCGACGATTACGACGTGGCCGACTACGGCGCACCGCTGGTGCCGCGCTCCGTAGCGCGCCAGCCGACCGACATCGTCCGCACGCCAGACGACTTCGTCATCGACGAAGCCCTGCGCGACACGAACTTCAACGTCACCGATGGCGTACTGGACTCGGATACCACCTGGCTGCGCTCACGGATGGACTACGAACTGGGCAAGACGCTGACGTTCACCAACGAACTCAACGCGTATCACTCCGATCGCAATTTCATCAATGCCGAGATCTTCGGATACCAAACCGGTACCGGGCTGATCGGCCGCAGCACCGGCATCATTACCCACGACATCGATTACTGGATCGAGCGCGCCACGCTGAGCGGCGACACGGAGTGGGGCGCGCGTCGTAACCGGTTCGTGGTGGGGGCCGAAGTCAGCGAAATGGACTTCCTGACGCGGCGGTACTTCGCCTCGACCACCGCCGTCGATCCGTACGCGCCGGTTCGCGGCCAGTTTCCGGGCGGGAGCGGTACGCCGCTGCCTCCTCCCAATTCTTGGGCTTCAGTCAAGGTTGCCTCTGTCTTCGGTGAGAACGCGCTCAACGTGACCCCGAGCTGGCTGCTGGCGGCCGGCGTTCGCTATGACCGCATTGACTTCGAGCGCACCTTGGTCGGCGGCGCCTCCACCTCGTTCCAGCGCCACTACGACGCCGTGTCCTGGCGGGTCGGTACGGTGTACGACCTGCGCCCCAAGACACAGCTGTTCGCCCAGTACAGCTCGGCAGTGGCCCCGGTCGGCAACTTCCTGTTGTTGTCCCTGGCCAATTCGCGCTTCGACCTGACGACGGGCGACTCGCTGGAAACCGGCATCAAGAGTTCGTTCTGGAACGATCGTGTCGACACGACGCTGTCGATCTACAAGATCCGCCAGGACGACATCATTACCCGTGATCCCGTCAATCCGACCCTGAGCGTGCAGGGCGGCCGCCAGTCTTCGCGTGGCGTGGAGCTCTCGTTGTCCGCAGCGGTGACCGACCAGCTGCGGGTCGACGCGAACTACACGGTTCTGGATGCCCGCTTCGACATCCTGCGGGAGGCCGGTGGCATCAGCCGTGCCGGCAACGCGCCGCCGCGCGTACCGGAAACGATAGGCAACCTGTTCATTTCCTATCAACTGATGGCGGCCCCGCTCACGCTCACAGCCGGCGCCCGGCACGCGGGCAGTTTCTACACCGACACCGCCAACACGGTGTGGGTCAAGGGATACACGGTCTATGACGCCTCGATCCGTTGGGAGCTGCCGTTTGGGCAGCTTGCCCTGCATGGCCGCAACCTGACCGACGAGCTATATGCCGACTACAGCGATGTGTCGCCGCGGCAGTTCCAGATCGCAGCGCCGCGCTCGGCCGACCTCACGTTGACGGTGAGATTCTGACATTGGCTTCCACCTTGGCTCTCGAACTCTCGTCGGTCAGCAAGTCTTTCGACGTCCATGCGGCGGTGAAAGGTCTCAACCTGCACCTTGCACCCGGCGAGGTCTATGCCCTGCTGGGACCCAACGGCGCGGGCAAGACGACGACCCTCAACATGATCCTCGGCTTCCTCAAGCCCGACAGTGGATTGATCCGGGTCGATGGGGTCGATGCCGTCGCCGACCCGCTCGCCGCGCGAGCGCTGGTGGCATACCTGCCCGAAACGGTGATGCTGCATCCGACGCTCAGCGGCATCGAGAACCTGACCTATTTCGCGCTGCTGGCCGGTCACCGGATCGACACGGTCACGGCCCGGCGTCTGCTCGCCGACGCCGGGCTGCAGGCCGACGCCCACGACCGACGCGCCGAAGGTTATTCGAAGGGCATGCGGCAGAAAGTCGGCGTCGCGATCGCGCTCGCCAAGGACGCGCGACTTCTGTTGCTCGACGAGCCGACCTCCGGCCTCGATGCCAGTGCCGCCAGCGATCTCTCCCAACTCATCCGGGCCGCGTCGGACCGCGGCATCGCGGTGCTGATGGCGACGCACGACCTTTTTCGCGTCAAGGACTTCGCCCATCGCCTTGGCATCCTGCGTGACGGACGCCTGGTCGATGAGCGCGATGCTGCCACCATCGGTCCTGTGGAGTTGGAACAGCTATACCTGGATCGGCTCGCCGCATGATCGGCCCGCTCGTGCGGCTGGAGTTGGCGATATTGCGTCGCGATCGCCGCGCATGGTGGTCGCTGGTCTCGCTCGCCGTGCTGGTGCTGCTGTCGTTCGCCGCGATTACCGCCGATACGGTGCGCGTTGATCAGGACATGCGACGCGTGGCGGCCTCCGAGCGAGCCCGCTGGCTGGGCCAAGGCGAAAAAGATCCGCACAGCGCCGCTCACTACAGCATCTTCGCCTTCAAGCCGTCGCCACCGCTCGCGCCGCTGGATCCTGCCGTCGGCCCTTTCGTAGGGCAGACGGTCTACCTCGAGGCGCACCACCAGAACGACATGCTCTATCGGCCCCAGCAGAACGCCTCGCTGCTGCGACGGACCGGATTCGCGAGCCCGGCGGCGCTGATTACCGGCTTCGGTCCACTGGTCGTGTTCCTGCTGGCATTCACGCTGGTTGCGCAGGACCGCGAGCGCGGCACGATGCGCCTGGCGCTTGGGGCGGCGCTGCGCCCGCGCAGCATCCTGACAGCCAAGGTGCTCGCCGTGTGGTCGGCCACCATCGGCCTTCTGGTCGCACCGACCGCCGTCGCTTCACTGGTGTGGCTGGGCATCGACGGACGGCTGGATGGGGACGTGCTGCTGCGCACACTCTCCTGGGCTGGTGTGACGGCGTCGTATCTGGCGACCCTGTCTGCGATCGGAGTCGCGGTGTCGTTGCGGATGCGCAATGCGCGTCTCGCACTCGCTCTGTTGTTCGGCATGTGGGTCCTGTTCGCACTGGTGCTGCCGCGCCTGGCGAGCGGCATCGTCAACGCCGTGTGGCCTTTGCCCTCCAGCCAATCCATCCGCGAGCAGATGGCCGACGAAGCGCCCGCCTACTGGTCGGACGAGGCCAATGACCGCAACCGCGCCGAGCTCCTAAAGCGTTACGGCGTCAGCCGGATCGAGGACATTCCGAACCCACGCATGGCCGAGCTGGACCTGATTGAACGCCACAGCCATGAAGTATTCGACCGCATCCTCGGCGACTTCTACGGGCGTGTCGCCATGCAGGACCGGATGTTCGCAACCATGGGCTTCCTGTCGCCGACGATCGCTGCCCAGGTGTCGTCGGCGTCCGCGGCCGGCAGCGACTTCAGTCACCACAAGCACTTCATCGATAGGGCCGAGCAGTATCGGCGTGATCTGGTCAACCGCATGAACGCCGATGGCATGGCGCACCGCGCCGATGGCACGGAGCGGCATACCAACGACGAGCGGCTCTGGTCGCAGGTTCCCCAGTTCGCCTATAGCGCTGCACCGTTGGGCCGGCATTCGTCCACCGCGTTGCCGGCTTTTGCGGCGCTCCTCCTATGGCTGGTCCTGGCTGGACTCGTCCTGGCGCGCGCTTCCCGGACGATGCGGCCATGAGCGCACCTCGCTTTACCGATCTCTTTGCCTGGGAGTGGCGCCGCGTGGGCCGCTCACCGCTTCTCTGGTCGATCCTGATGATCCTCGCGGCCAGCTTCGGCTGGGGCGCCTCCAGTACTGCCAGGCTGCATTCGGCCCAGGAGGCTGCGCTCGAACGTGCGCGCGCCGCGGACGCCACATTCCTCGAAAGCACTGCCGAGCGCGCGCGTGCCTACCGCGCCCCTGTCACTGCCACGGCCGGACAGGTCGCCTACTGGCAGGATCCCACCAGCGTCTCCGGTTACAGCGAGTACTTCGTTCGCAGATCGGCACTCAGGCCGCACCTGCCCCTGTCGCCGCTAGCGGCGGGGGTCAGCGAAATGGCTCCCAGCCGGCTTGAGATCAAACTCAGTACGCCGTTCGGGTTTGTCGACACCTACGACTTCGAGAACCCCCGGGGCCTTGCGCTTGGGCGGTTCGATCTCGCGTTTGCCGTCGTCTTCCTGCTACCGATCGGTCTGCTTCTGCTGATCGCACTGCTCGTGACGTTCGAGCGCGATCGCGGCATGCTGCCTTTGATAGCGGCTCAGGCCGTGGGACCGCGGGTCTGGATCGGGGCCCGGATCGCGGCCATCCTCGCTTGGGCGATTCCGGTCGTGACTCTGACGATGATCGCCGCGCTCGGACTTGCCGGAGTACCAATCGGTGCGGTGGTCGCGACCCTCGCGGTCGCGATCCTGGTGACGATCCTATACATGCTGTTCTGGTCGGGGCTCGCGCTGCTGGTTCTCGCCCGTCAGCCGGGGGCTGGCGCGGCCCTCGGGTCGTTCGCGGCGCTCTGGGCGGCGCTGACCATCGGCCTGCCACTCGCCGGGTCCGCGATCGTCGACGTCGTCGATCCCGCGCCGTCGGCCCTCGAGTATGTCGACGCCCAACGCCGGGTCGGAGATGAGGTCCAGGCCGAGCGGGACGCGATTCTCATCGAAGCTTTGCTGAAGCGGCCCGATCTGCGTGCACATGTCGAGCGCGTGGGCACGCTCGACCATGCGACGCGGCTGAGCTTTCTCGTACCGGAAATCGAGCGGCGGCTCACGTCGTCCAAGTTGGCGATCGATGCCCATCGGGCCCGGCAGGAAAAGATCGCGAGCGCCGTCGGCTTTGGAATTCCCACCCTTGGCGTGGAGACGGTCCTCGCGACCCTGGCAGGCACCGATCCAGCTCGACAACGAGCGTTCGAGACGCAAGCCCGCGACTATCAGCAGCGACTGCGGGAGAGGGTCTATCCCCTCGTGCAACGTGAGATCGCCCGGCCACCTGCACCAGCCGATCGACCGACTCGTGGCCAGATGAGCCTGCTCAAGCCGTTGGCTCTGCCGGAGTTCGAACTCGTCGATCGTCCAACAGGACAGAGGATCGCAAGCATTCTGCCCTTTGCTGCGTGGCTTTCACTTATCGCGTTTGTGCTGGTTGCTCTAGGCCTATGGCGCATACGCGAATGGCGGGTAGTGCGACCAACGAAGTTGTGACAAGCCGTGCGGCTTTTTCCCTCGGGAAAAAAATGTCGCGGCCGTGTCAGAAGCCGCGAAGCAAGCACCCTTTTGGGTGTCCCGGCCCTCACCCCCGACTGAAGCATTCGGGGACAGGCTCTTCTGGCACCTTCTCCCGGAGGGAGAAGAGCAGCTCTAAAGGATGGGCGCCAGCCCTGCCCCAAACGCGGTGAAAACTTTCGTGCTCAGCCAGCGGAACCCGATATCCACTTCCGGGTAATCACCGACCGGTTCATGGCACTCGCGGAAGCGCGGGTCGGTCGGGCGCAGCGGCTGCGGACATTGCGGTCCGGGCTTGAATTCATAACTGGTCGCATAGCTCACCGGCCACAGGTCGAAGATCGGCAGCGTCTCGGAAATCTTCGCCAGCGAATATTCCAGGCCGGAGAACACCGGCAGCTTGTCGCGGCGCGCGATCACCCAGGCATTGGCCGGCGCGATATCGCGGCGGATGCTCGCGGCCAGCGCCTGCGCGAAGGTTGCGTCATCGATGACAACGGCGTTCTCGGTGTTGTAGCGGTCGCCGCGCGGATCGAAATTGTGCGTGCCAACCACGCCGATGCGCTCGTCGACCACCATCGATTTCGCATGCATGCCGATGCGCACCCCGGCACGCTTGAGCGGGACCGGAGCGTTGACGTTGCGGCCCAGGTAACGGCTGGCGATGTATTCGCGCTGGAAGGACTGGTCGCGTTGCGTGCGCTCGGGCAGCGACGGCGGTGCAGGGGTGTCGTCGTAGAACGTCAGCGGCGCGACCGACAGGGGCAGGTCGGCTCCGGTGGCGGTGACGTCGACCGGTGCGTCGGTCGGATACGGTTTGTATTCGTAGATCTCGAAACCGAAATCGCGCAGGTAGCGACGCTTGTACTTGTGCGCCAGCGCATAGGTGATGAAGGAATCGGTCGAGGCCAGACTGTTGGTCGAGATCACCACGCGCGGCGGCGATGGGCGGTCCTGAAGATCGCGGAACAGTCGTTGCGCGGGGCGCGACAGCACCAGATAGGGCGTCTGCAGCAGCACTTCGCGCTGCGCCGATTCTATCAACCCTTGCAGTACCGGCGTCGAGGGCGATGCGGCGCGCGCGGCGGCACGTTCGAAGCGGTGTTTCTGCGGCAGGTCGGCGATGAATGTCGCGCGGCCCACCGGCATGGCCGGGCTCACCAGTTCAGCCGCCACCAGCGCCGCATCGTCCGCATCGCGCGACATCGCCGCGGCGCGCTGCGGCAACTCGTATTGCACGGGCGCCAGCGCCGGCACGCCCTTCCGCAGCAGGCGCCTGCCGACATCGGCCAGCGTTTCCACCGGCCGGCTGCGCGGCGACGCCCAGAACGCGTCGAAATTCCCGCCCATCTCGCGCGCGACCGGCCCGGCCACCAGCAGGTCGCGGTCGCGGAAGTTGAACTCGGGGTCCCAGTCGTAATAGTCGTTCTGGTAATTGCGGCCACCGACGATGCCGATGTCCTCGTCGATCAGCAGCAGCTTGCTGTGCATGCGCCGGTTGAGCTGGCGAAAACAGCACGCCGCAGCCAGCAGGTACTGCGGATAACTCAGCCGCGCGCGCCCCAGTACCGGATTGTAGATGCGGATCGCAAAATTGACATGCGCGCCGGCCAGCGCGGCCAGCGTGTCGACCTCCTTCAATGCCGACAACTGGTCGAGCAGCACGCGCACGCGCACGCCGCGCCTGGCGGCCTTCATCAACTCGTCCAGCACCAGCCGACCGGCGTCGTCCTCGTCGAAGATGTAGGTCTGCAGGTCGATGCTGGTGCGCGCGCTGCGCAGCAGGTTGATGCGCGCGAGCAACGCGTCGGTGCCTTCATCCAGGATCACGGCGTAATGCCGCGGCGTTTGTGGCACCGATTCGGCCAGCGCCTTGTCGCCGAGCTCGCGCAGGTGCGATGCGGCGGCGCAGTGCTGCGTGTCGGCAGCCGCGCAGTCGATGCGCGTGGAGCGCGACGCTTCCACGATCGACGTCGCGCGCGCGCGCTGGGCGCTGGACAAGGTCATGCAACCGCTCGACAGCATGGCAAGCGCCACCAGCACCAGTACGCGCAATCTGCCGTTGCGATCGTGCGTCACGCGTCGTCCTGCGCCCGTACGTGGACGTTCAACGTGAACTGCACGCGGTTGCGGAGCAGGTAGTCGTAGGCGCCCATCCCGTAATGCTCGCGGCGCACGCTGCCGCGCGCGACCACAGGACAGACATGCAGCGGCCGCGCGCACGTCGCGGGTGCGACCACGAAGACTTCGCGGCGGCTGACACCGCGCAGGGTCAGCTGCCCGGCGAGGTCACCGCCGTTCTGCAGCAAGGTGTCCGGGTACGGGTCGGACACGAACTCAATCTCTGGATAACGCACCGCATCGAAGAATTTCTCGCCGCGACTGAACTCGGTGTAGCGCTGGCTGCCGACCATCTCGACCGCGCGCGTGTCCAGCTGCAGGCGCACTTGCTGGCGGCCGTCCGGCAAGGTCGAGACAGTGCCTTCGGCGCGCGGAAAGCGGCCCATGAACGACTTGCCCCAGCGCGTCTGAAGTTTGAATTCGAATCGCGACTTCGCGCTGTCGATCTCATTGGCGCCTGCAGCTGCGCACGCCAGCGCCAGGACAAGACTGGCAACCACGGACCGGCGCGGCACGTCGCGGCTTACGGCCACCAGAACGCGGACAGCTGCGCGATGCCCGGTTCGATGCTCGCATCGGCCGGCAAGGTCAGCACCGCGATGCCGCCCGGCGGCATGCCGCGATGATCGCCCGACTGGCCGCTGTGCATCAGCGCGGCCAGTTGTTCCAGGCCGGGGTTGTGGCCAACCAGCAGCAGGCGCTCGGCTTCGCGATGCGTGTCGGCGATGCCGGCGAGCGTGCCGGAAGTGGCTTCGTAGATCCCATCGTCAAGTCGTTGATCCACATACCCGACCTTGCCCAGCACCGCCTCCATCGTCTCGCGCGTGCGCCGCGAGGGCGAGCACAGCACGCGGTCGGGGATCAGGTTGTTGGCCTTCAGCCATTCCGCGGCGGCATCGGCTTCGGCGAGGCCTTCGGCAGACAGCGGCCGGTCGATGTCGGTCTGGCCGGGGGTCGCCTGCTCGGCGTGGGCATGTCTTAACAGGATGAGTTCGCGCATGGACCCAAGCTTAGCCGAGGCGCATCGTCATGGCGTGAGGTGTTGTTGCGTGATTGCGGTTCGCTTGCTTTCGTTCATCGTAGAAGCGCTTGCTCCCTCTCCTGCTAAGGCGGGGGAGGACTGGAGGGGGTTGTCTGGGGTCTTTTGTTCTTTCAGAAAAGCAAAAGCGCTTAGCCCGCAGGGCGCATTGACGCAGTCGCTTCCGTCGCGTGCAGTGAGGGTCTATCGAATTCTGTAAGTCAACGCAACGCACGCCTGCATCAAGCCGGGCCGCGAAGCGGCTTCGGCTTGATGAATTGTCAGGCCTCAATTGACGAGGATCCAGACGCCTCTGCCTTTGTCGGGCCTTTGGGTCTACGCGGCCACAAGGCGAAAGCAAAAAAGAAGCCTGCCAGGAGCCCGGCGAGCAGCGCGCTGGGCGCCCAGAATATTGCTGTCAAGCCGTAGAAGGTGCTGGTAGCGCCAGTAAAGTCATCCATGTAGGTCCATGGATAGTAGGTGATGGATCCCGCGACGAGCAGGGCTCCGAGCACCAGTAGAAATTTCCGGAAGCCGCTCGACATGGAAAGAGGGCTAACGCGTCTTGTTCAGCCACTTCAACACCGGCTGCCAATCCTCCTGATGCTCGCGCACCTGCTGCGAGTTGTAGTCGAACAGGCTTCTTCCCAACCCAGTCAACATCACATACGCCTGACTGTCGCGAAGCTGCCCCACCACCGGGATCGACCAGCTGTTGAGCACCTCCAGCGCCTGCTGCGATGCATTCGTCCACGGCTTGAGCTTGTTGGCGATCAGCGCGACGGGCAGTTGGCCCTTGCGTACGCGTGGGTGCTTGGCGAGGGTGTTGAGGAAGGGGACGGTGGCTTCGATGTCCAGGGCTGACGGCAGGACCGGGACGAGAACGGCGCTGGCCTGGTCGAGGTAGCTTTCGAGGTCGGTGCCCATCTGGCCGGCGGCGCCGTCGATGATGATGCGCTGGGTGCCGTCGGGAACCAGTTTCAGCCAGTTGCGGCGGGTGCCATCGATCGGCAACACCGCCGTGGGCATGCCGGCGCGGCGTTGCGCCCAGCGGGTGGAGGAACCTTGCGGATCGGCATCCACCAGCACGGTGCGTTGCCCGGCCACAGCGGACTGCGCCGCCAGATGGGTCGCTATGGTGGTCTTGCCGACGCCACCCTTGGAACTTGCCACCAAGACAGTCTTCATCCACGGCCTCCAGCGCAAAGAGACCGCAGCTTAGCATCGGCTCCGGGGAGGGACGTTGCGGCCTTTTTGCTATCGTCCGCGCTCCCCGGAACCCGGTGTGCGGCACGCAAATGAGTGAATTGCAGGACCTGGTCGCGCTGATCCGCGCCGAGACGCCGTTGATCGTGATCGAGACGCCCGACGAGGCCCGCGTGGTGGAGCTGTTCCGGCAGTCGCTGATGCAGGTCTGGCGCGCGCTGTATCGCTGGTCGATCACCGAAGGCCTGAAGCGCGTTGATCTGGATCGCGAAGAGGCCACCGACACCGCCCCCGATGCCTCGACCACGCTGCACGCGATCCGCGAAGCCGACCAGCGCGGCGTGTACCTGTTGCTGGATTTCCATCCCTACCTTGGCTACGCCAGCGCACAACGGCAGGTGCGCGACATCCTGCAACGCCGCAACGGCTGCCAGCCGCACGTACTGGTGCTGGTGGGGACGAAAGTCGAATTGCCGGCTGAACTGGAACCGCTGGCGGTGCGCTTCACGCCACGCCTGCCCGATGCCAATGCGCTCCTGAAACTGGTGCGCGAAGAAAGCGCCGCGTACGCCACCGAACATGGCGGCAAGCGCGTCGTCTCGGAGGAGCCCGTGGTCGCGCAGATCGTGCGCAACCTGCAGGGCCTCAGCCTAGTCGACGCGCGCCGCATCGCGCGGCATCTGATCTTCGACGATGGCGTGCTCAACGCGGACGACCTGCCGAAGCTGGCGAAACTGAAATTCGAACTGCTCAACCGTAGCGGCCACCTGCATTACGAATACGACACGGCGCGTTTTGCCGACGTGGCCGGCGCGCGGCGCGCCAAGCGATGGGTGGAACAACGCCGCGCCGCATTCGTCGAGGGCATCGCGCCGCAGGGACTGGACATGCCCAGGGGCGTGCTGCTGCTGGGCGTTCAGGGCTGCGGCAAATCGCTGCTGGCGAAAGCCATTGCCGGTGGGTTCGGCGTGCCGCTGCTGCGGCTGGACTTCGGCACGCTGTACAACAAATTCCATGGCGAGACGGAAAAGAACCTGCGCGATGCGCTGGCTTCGGCCGAACAGTTGTCGCCGTGCGTACTGTGGATCGACGAGATCGAGAAGGGCTTGGCGAGTTCCGGCGACAGCAGCGACGGCGGCGTGTCGCGGCGCGTACTCGGCTATTTCCTGACCTGGCTGGCCGAACGCAAGTCGCGCGTGTTCCTGGTCGCCACCGCGAACCAGGTGCAGGAACTGCCGCCGGAGTTGCTGCGCAAGGGCCGCTTCGACGAAATCTTCTTCGTCGACCTGCCCGATGCGGCGACGCGCGCTGAGATTCTGCAGATGCATCTTGGCAAGCGCGGCATGGATGCGACTGGATTCGATCTCGCGGCGTTGGCAAATGCGGCTGAGGGATTCTCCGGCGCGGAGATCGAACAGGCGATCGTCGCCGCGGCCTACGCTGCGCATGCGCAGGCCGCGCCGCTCGGCGAATTCCAGTTGCGCAATGAACTGAAGCAGGCCAAGCCGTTATCGGTGTTGATGCGCGAACAGGTGGAGGCCTTGCGCGCGTGGGCAAAGGAACGGACGGTGCCGGCGGATTGATTTACGTCAATCCGCGTAAATTCATTTGCTGTGGATCGAACTTACAACCACATAAGATCGCGAATATTGCCAGGGAGCATCGTCGGGCGGGTCTTGACCTGCGGCGTTTCCTCGTGAATCGCGAAGCGGTGGGCCGGGGCCGAACCTACGCCCTGCCATTGCCAATCAGGCGCGCGGTGGCTGCATCCGGCGGCCCGTTGACGGCGTAGTCACCCTGTCGCCGATATATCTCGCTGCAGTTGCGACGTCGTTGCGATCAGGACCGTGTTTCGATGCCGCCCACCTCCACACCGTCACGCACGATCAAATCCCTGCCCGTCCAGGGCATGGCGAATGCGATGCGGATGGTGCTGGCCCTGCTGATCGCCATCGCGTTGCCCGCGCAGGCCCTCTCGTCATCGGTGGAGCGGGTGTGGAACGCGGCGCACTACCATCTGGGCGGCACCGTTGCGGACGTGATGCGTACCACCGCAGGCGAGGATGCAGGCGCAATTCAACGCGCCGCTGCCCAGCACTATCCGATGCAGCGGATCCAAGACATCGCGCAAGGCCGCACCCGCACCGATCCGGGAGACAACGGCAATGCCGATGCATCGCGCCTGGATGCGCACGCCGAGGCGCATCGTGCCGACACGCCGCACCACCACGACAACGGTGCGCCGGGCGTCGTGTACATCACCGACGATGGCGGCGCCCCGCCAGCGGCACCGGAACGCACAGGCAAGCACGATCACGACGGGTTTTCGCCCGGCCTTGCGGTGACGCGTACCCAACTGCCTCCGCGGCCGCGCCTTGCCTTGGTGGCAGTCGCACCGACACTGCGCGCGTCGCATTCCTCCGGCCCAGGCGAACGCCCGCCGCGGTAACGGTTGCCATCGAGCAATCCGCGTAGGTGCGCCCATGCTGTTTTGATGCATGGCGCGACCGGCTTTATTGATCACGCCATCGCGCCCATGCGCGCTCCTACGCGCCGCGATCCGTGCATGCAGTCGATGCACACGGCGATGCATTCACTCCCTTAATTTTTTCGCGACCGGCACGTCCGGCGTCGCGCCTGGAGATATTCATGCAGTCTTTCCATCGGCATGTCCCGACGTGCTCGAATGCACGTGTCAGCCCTTCTTCTTACACCCCATTGGCTGCCGGTGTGCTGCTGGCATTGCTGGCGCTGCCCGCAACAGCGCAAGACACCGCGCAAGCACAAACCGATCCGCCCGTCACCGATCCCGTCCAGCTCGACAGCATCACTGTGTTCGGCCGCCGCCAGAACCTGGTCGGCGAAGCGATTTCCGCATCCGAAGGCTCGGTCGGGCAGACCGAGATCGCGGCGCGTCCCTTTTTGCGCAGCGGCGACCTGCTCGAATTAGTGCCGGGCCTGGTCGCGACACAGCATTCGGGCAGCGGCAAGGCCAACCAGTATTTTTTGCGTGGCTTCAATCTCGATCACGGCACCGACTTCGCCACGTTCGTCGATGGCATGCCGGTCAACATGCGCACGCACGGACACGGGCAGGGCTACACCGATCTCAACTTCCTGATTCCCGAAGCGGTCGAGGAACTGCAATACCGCAAGGGCACTTACTACGCCGATGTCGGCGATTTTTCCTCGGCCGGATCGGCACGGTTCCGGCTGGCGGACAAGCTGGATCAAGGTGTCGCGGAAATCAGCGTCGGCGAAGAGGGTTACCTGCGCGGCGTGGTCGTGGATTCGGTCGAGACCGGCAATGGCGGGAGCATCTTGTTCGGCACCGAGGTGCTGCGCAACGACGGCCCGTGGACCGACATCCAGGAGGACGTGCGCAAGTTCAACGGCCTGCTGAAATACAGCATGGATCTCGCCGGCGGGCGCGGCGGCATCACATTGTTGGGTTACGACAACGCGTGGAATTCGCCCGACCAGATCCCGCAGCGCGCAGTGGACCAGGGATTGATCGACGAGCTCGGCTCGCTCGACACGACACTTGGCGGCGAATCCTCACGCACGAGTTTGTCGGTCGATTGGCGCGGCCCGGCGTTTGGTGGCGATTTTGCCGGCAGCGCGTATGCGATTGATTCCGAGCTGAGCCTGTTCTCCAACTTCACGTATTTCCTCGACGATCCCGACAATGGCGACCAGTTCCGCCAGCTCGACGAGCGCCGCATCTACGGCTTCAACCTGTCGCAGCAATGGGACGTCGGCCGCAGCCGCTGGCGGGTCGGCGCCGAAGGCCGCTTCGACGACATTGATCGCGTGGGGTTGTTCAAGACCAACGCGCGCCAGCCGGTGTCGACGGTGCGCGAGGATGTCGTGGACGAGCGCAGTCTCGGTGTGTTCGCCGCCAACGAATTCCGCTTCAACGACCGGTGGCGCAGTTACGTGGGCGTGCGCCACGACCGTTATGAATTCGATGTTGACGCGTTGTCGCTGCCCGTCAATTCCGGCGAAGCCCACGACAGCGCGACCTCGGTCAAGGCCAGCCTGGCGTGGAAACCGTCGCACGCGATGGAGTTCTACGGCAGCTACGGGCAGGGTTTCCACTCGAACGACGCGCGTGGCACCACCATCCGCATCGATCCGGTGTCGGGCGATGCGGTTGATCGCGTCGACCCGCTGGTCGATTCGGAAGGCTACGAACTTGGTACGCGCCTGTATTTCAGCGATCGCGTGCATGCGACGGCGGCGGTGTGGCGTCTGGACCTGGATTCGGAACTGCTGTTCGTCGGCGACGCCGGCACCACCGAAGCCACGCGACCGAGCCGGCGCGACGGCGTGGAAGTCGGCGTGTACTGGTTCGGCAACCGTTATTTCGAGGGCGACATCGAAGCGTCGTACACGCGCTCGGAATTGACCGACGACGATCCTGCCGGCAATGAAATTCCCGGCTCGATTCCGCTGGTGGTGAGCGCGGGATTGACAGGAAAACTCGACGGCGGCTGGTTCGGTGCGCTCCGCGTGCGCCACTTCGGCAAGTACCCGCTGATCGAGGACGACAGCGTGCGATCCGATGGTTCGACCATCGTCAACCTGCGCGTCGGCAAGGCGTGGTCGAACGTCGGCCTGCACCTGGACGTGCTCAACCTGCTCGACTCCGACGACCACGACATCGATTATTTCTATGCCTCGCGGCTGGCAGGCGAACCCGATGAAGGCGTGGAGGACATCCACTTCCATCCGTTCGAGCCGCGTGCGCTGCGGTTGAGCCTGAGCTGGAAGTTCTGACGTAACGCCTCGCTGCCCGTCATTCCGAGAAGGCAGGAATGACGGGCAAGGACAAGACCTTCAGCCGAGACAAGACCTTCAGCCGAATCGCGCCACCAGCTCATCGCTTGGCAACGCGCGCGCATACAGGAATCCCTGCGCATGCACGACGCCGCAGTCGCGCAAGGCCTGCGCCTGTTGTTCGGTCTCGACGCCTTCAGCGACCACGTCCAGGCCGGTCTGCCGCGCCAGCGTCGCCACCGCCTGCACGATGGCGGCGTCGTAGCGGTCGTGAGGCAGGCCGGCGATGAAACGCTGGTCGAGCTTGAGCGCGTCGATCGGCAGGTCCTTGAGATACGCCAGCGACGAGAAGCCGGTACCGAAATCGTCCAGCGCGATGCCGAGGCCGAGCGCGCGCAGGCGTTGCAGGATGTCGGCGGCGGACGCTTGATCGCGCAGCAATGCCGTCTCGGTCAGCTCCAGGCACAGGCGCGAGGGCTCCAGCCCAGAGGCCGACAGCGCATTGGCGACATCCGCCACCAGCCCGGCCTGCTCGAACTGGCGCGCGGACACGTTGACCCGCACCAGCGGCGCGGCGCCGTTGCATCGCGGCCAGCGCGTCGCGGCCCGGCAGGCTTCCTCCAGCACCCAGCGGCCGACGGGCACGATCAATCCAGACGCTTCGGCCACGTCGATGAAGTCGCCGGCCGTGCGCAGCGCGCCGTCGTCGTCCTGCCAGCGCAACAAGGCCTCGGCGGCGCTCCAGCGGCCATCGTTGAGATCGACTTCAGGCTGGTAGTACACGTGCATGCGCTGCTGCGCGAACGCGTCGCGCAGCGCCTGCTCGGTGCGCATGCGCACCAGCAGGCCGCGGTGGTGTTCGGCATCGAACACTTCGCAGCGATTGTGTCCCCCGCGGCGCGCGCGCTGGCTGGCAAGTTCGGCATTGCGCAGCAGCGCGTCCGCCGATGGCGCGGCGAGGTCGCGCGAAAAGGCGATGCCGACCGACACGCCGGCATGCGCCGCGCCCGCGCTGGCGGCGGACTGTCGGATCAGCTCGATGCAGTGTTCGGCCAGGTTCAGCGCGTCGGTTTCGTGGAGGTGCCGGTGCGGCAACAACGCGAAGGCGTCGTCGCGCACGCGCGCCAGGGTGGCGGTTTCCCCGAGGTTGGCGCGCAGGTGTTCGGCGACCGCCTGCAGCACGCCGGTTTCCGCGTGCTGGCCGTCCACGTCACCACGCGTATCCATTTGCAGGTGGATCGCGGCCAGGCCGACGTCGGCGGCATGGCTGGGCAGCAGCGCCAGCTGCGCGACTTCCAGCAGGTGATCGCGGTTGGGCAATGCGGTGTCGGGATCGTGTCGCTCCAGGAAACGCAGCCGATGCTCGGCATCACGGCGGCGACTGATCTCGTGCGCCATCGCCACGTAGTCGCCGATGCTGCCGGCGAAAGCCTCGTCTTCGGGCGTCCACGTCCGTGGCGAATCGACGTGTTCGTGGCAGATCACGCCGATCAGTTCGCCCTCGCTGCGGATTGGTGCATCCAGCAGCGAACAGATCCGGTGCTTTTTGAGATAGGCGCCAAGCGCCGCCTGCGATGCGGACACGGTGCCGTCGCGGGTCACGTCGGCGGCGTCGATCACGCGCACTTCGTCCAGTTGCACCCCATAGGCCGAGTCGTAATCGAGAACTTCCTCGTAGCCCGGCGGATTATGCTCGCCGGTGCTGTGCTGGTAGGCGTGGACGCAGCGCAGCGTGCACGCTGCTGCATCGGCTCTCCAGATATTGACGCGTTCGACATCGAGCGTGTCCGCAGCCGTTTCGCAGATCAGCGTCATTGCGGTGGCGAGGTTGCAGTCGTCATGCCAGACCCGGCGCGCCAGCGCGACCAGCGCATGGTTGTGCCGGCGCGCCCATGCGCCGCGATCGAGCTTGTTGACCGCCTGCACGTCGGCCGGCATGTCCTACTCCTTGGTTGCGCCGGAGCGGTGGCCCGCGGGCGCTACGGCACTGTTGCGCCGACTCCCGTGAAAACGGTGTCACCGTTCGGCAACGGCCACAGGCGGGCAGGGGGCTAGGAACCGGCGGGTTGGGAAAGAGCGAGGACGCGCATCAGCGCTGCCCGTCGTTTACTCGCGAGCGGCGAATCCATGTCGATTCACCTTTAGTAGAACGTTCACGGGAATGACCGGCGAGTTCTTTCGAACGGCATGACGTATCCAGCGTTCCACCGGCCCAGCCCGGTCAATAGCCCGCGGCCTGCCCATCCTTGCGCGACTCGCTGGCGCCGATGTAGCCGCCCTGCGGATTGACCATGATCGCCTGGTAGCCGCCATAGGGTCCGTCGGAAAACTGCACGCGGTGTCCCTTGCGCATCAGGGCACGCACCGTTTCGTAGGGATACCCGGTCTCGAGGTCCACTTCGCCACCGTCGCTCATTGCGACGGCCTGCCCGGTCGGGTCGGTGGAGCCGTCGTGCTGGATGCGCGGGGCGTCGCCGGCTTCCTGCAGGTTCATGCCGAAATCGACCAGGTTCATCACGATCTGCGCGTGCCCTTGCGGCTGCATGCCGCCGCCCATCACGCCGAAGCTGAGCCACGGCTTGCCGTCCTTGGTCACGAACGCGGGAATGATGGTCTGGAAGGGGCGCTTGCCCGGTGCATATGCGTTTGGATGACCGTCCTTGAGCACGAACATCTCGCCGCGATCCTGGAAGATGAAACCCAGCCCCGGGACCGCCATGCCGCTGCCCATGCCGCGGTAGTTGGACTGGATCAGCGACACCATCATGCCGTCGGCATCGGCG
>PPFU01000750.1_pt1 | contig 18265 bp, 20 predicted proteins | sample 1535991 | NCBI WGS metagenome assembly PPFU01 (sample SAMN04901290, study PRJNA319586) | Hypolithon metagenome, whole genome shotgun sequencing project. | isolation source: Antarctic Hypolithon | place: Antarctica: Miers Valley | collected 2014
GCGGCGGCACGGCGCAGCGGCGACATGGCGGCCGAAGCGCCCGCCTGGGCGACGCCGGACATCCCACCTGCAACGCTCCCACCCTTGGCGGCCGAGCCAAGCTGATAAGCGGTCGACGCGCCACCCGCGACGGTCGCGGCGCCACGGACCGCGCCAGTCGCGGCCCCGGCCGCCATCTTCGCGCCCGCCGCGCCGGCGACGAGCGCGCCACCGGCGGCGAGGCCGGTGCCGACCGCCGCGCCTGCGCCAAGCTGCGGTCCGCCCGATACTATGCCGTTGGCGATACCGGGGGCGAAGATGCCGAGGCCCAGCAACGATAGCGCTGCGAGAACGAGCGCCATCGCATCCTCGATGGTCGGCTCCGCCGCGAACCCGGCGGTGAACTCGCCGAAGAGCGTCGAGCCGATGCCGACGATGACGGCGAGGACCAGCACCTTGACACCCGAGCTGATGACCAGCCCGAGCACGCGCTCGGCCATGAACGCGGTCTTGCCGAACAGCCCGAACGGGATCAGCACGAAGCCGCAGAGCGTCGCGAGCTTGAACTCGATCAGCGAAATGAAGAGCTGGATCGCGAGGATAAAGAACGACAACAGCACGACGCCCCACGCGAACAGCAGGACGACGATCTGGATGAAGTTCTCGAAGAAGCTGATGTAGCCCATCAGCCCCGAGATGGATTCAAGGATCGGTCGGCCGGCATCGAACCCGACCTGCGCGACGCGACCCGGCCGCAGGAACTCGGCGGCGGTCAGGCCCGTGCCCGACGCCTTCAGGCCAAGGCCCGCGAAACTCTCGAAGACGATCCGCGACAGCGAGCCCCAGTTGCCGATCAGGAAGGCGAAGACGCCGACGAACAGCGTCTTCTTGACTAGCCGTGCGAGGATGTCGTCGTCGGCGCCCCACGCCCAGAACAAGGCCGCGAGCGTGACGTCGATGACGATCAGGGTCGACGCGAGCCAAGCGACCTCGCCCTGCAAGAGGCCGAACCCGCTGTCGATGTAGCGGGTGAAGATCTCGAGGAAGCGATCAATGACGCCGGTGCCCTGCATCAACGCGGCTCCTCTGCGTTCGGAAGCCGGTCGCCGCGGCGGACGTTCACGCTCGGCGGCTGCGTCGCGGGCGAACCGAAGAAGCGGCGGCGGTTCTCGGCCCAAGCGCTGCGGCAGGCGGGATCGTCGAGCGCGAGCGAGCCGATCGCGCCGCAGCGGACGAGTTCGGCGTGAAGCAGATCGGCGGCGCGCACGGATGCGGCGACCGCCCCGTCGGCGCTTCATCCCGGATCAGCCAGACCGCAACCAGGCACAGGAACAGGCCGAGGGCGAAGACGCCGAGCACTCGGATCGTCCGCACCTGCTCGTCGAGCTGCCGAGCCGAGAATCGCCGCCGCACGGGCATCTTCGGGCTCAGCGGTTGTGGAACATGGTGACGGTGGTGGGCTGATAGCCCTGACCCGGCGCGAGGAAGCGGCGAAGCTGCTCACGGCCCTGGTCCTGCGCGGCGGCTCGCTGCGCTGCTTCCAAGCTCGACGCGCGGCCCTGTGCCGCGACCGCCGCCGTCAGGTCGGCGAGCTGCTGCGCCTGAAGCGCGAGGAGCTGGTTCCCGGCCTGCGTCGCCTGCAATGCGCCGGTCGCCGATTGGCTCGACGTGACCAGTGCCTGCATCTCGGCACGGTTGGTGCCGATGTTGCCGACGACGCCCGCCTGCACGCGCAGCGCGTCCTGGAAGCCGCCGACCGAAGTAGCCCAGCGCTCGCGCGCATTGCGGATCATCGCCTCGTTCGTCTGGCCGCCCGCGGAGCCATAGGTGGTCGTGAAGGCGCGGTCGATCTGTTGGACGTCGTAGGCGACACGCTGCGCCTGTCCGAGCAACTCCTGGGTGCGGGCGACGGAGCGCTGAAGCGACTGCAGCGACGAGTAAGGCAGCGAGGCAAGGTTGCGGGCCTGGTTGACCAGCATCTGCGCTTCGTTGGTCAGGCTCTGGATCTGGTTGTTGATCTGATCGAGCGCACGCGCTGCCTGGAGCACGTTCTGGACGTGGTTGGTCGGATCCCAGACGGTGACTTGCGCCTGCGTGGGCGCGGAAGCGGCGAGCAGCGTGACGGCGGCGACGCCGGCGGTGAGCAAGGAACGGGCACGGGTCTTCATCGAACGATCTCCTGTTCGGGTTGGGCGTCGGGCATGAGGTCGATCGCCCAGGCGACGCCGCGGGCGTCGAGCCAGGCGCGGGCGAAGCCGTCGCGGCCGTGCTCGGCCAGCAGGCGGGCGATCAGCGCCTGGTCGGTCTTCGAGGATGCGGCGGTCAGCGCCAGCGCCACTTCGCCGAGGCCGAGCTCGAACAGCCGGTTGCCGCGCCGCGACTGGCAGTAATAGTCGCGCTTCGGCGTCGCCCGGCTGAGGATCTCGATCTGGCGATCGTTCAATCCGAACCGCCGATAGATGGAGGCGATCTGCGGTTCGAGCGCCCGCTCGTTGGGCAGAAAGATGCGGGTCGGACAGCTCTCGATGATCGCTGGCGCGATCCCGCTGCCGTCGATGTCGGCGAGGCTCTGGGTCGCGAAGATGACGCTGGCGTTCTTCTTGCGCAGCGTTTTCAGCCACTCACGGAGCTGGCCCGCGAAGCCCTCGTCGTCGAGCGCGAGCCAGCCTTCGTCGACGATCAGCAGCGTCGGACGACCGTCGAGACGCCCTTCGATACGGTGGAACAGGTAGGCGAGCACGGCGGCCGCGGCACCGGTGCCGATCAGGCCCTCGGTTTCGAACACCTGGACCTCGGCCTCGCCGAGCCGCTCGGCCTCGGCGTCGAGCAGTCGGCCCCAGGGCCCGCCCACGCAATAGGGCTTCAACGCCTGCTTCAAAGGCTGGCTCTGGAGCAGGACCGCCAGGCCGGTCAGCGTGCGCTCCTGCACGGGCGCCGATGACAGGTTCAGCAGTGCCGACCAGAGGTGCTCCTTGACCTCGGGCGTGACGACGACGCTCTCATGCGCGAGGATCGCCGCGACCCATTCGACTGCCCACGCGCGCTCGGCCGCTGCGTGGATTCCCGCGAGCGGCTGTAATGCGACCGGCTCGGCGGTGTCGTCGGTCAGCGAGCCGCCGAGATCGTGCCAGTCGCCGCCCATTGCGAGCGCGGCGGCACGGATCGAACCGCCGAAGTCGAACGCGAACACCTGCGCGCCCTCGTAGCGGCGGAACTGCAGCGCCATCAGCGCAAGCAGAACCGACTTGCCCGCGCCGGTCGGACCGACCACGAGTGTGTGGCCGACGTCGCCGACATGGAGCGCGAACCGAAACGGCGTCGACCCTTCGGTCCGGGCCACGAACAGCGGTGGCGCGCCGAAATGCTCGTCCCGTTCCGGCCCGGCCCAGACCGCCGAGAACGGCATCATGTGGGCGAGATTGAGCGTCGAGATCGGCGGCTGTCGGACATTGGCGTAGACATGACCGGGGATCGATCCGAGCCACGCCTCGATCGCATTGACGCGCTCGACCATGCAGGTGAAGTCGCGGCCCTGGATCACCTTTTCGACGAGCCGTAGCCGCTCGTCGGCGACACGGGCGTCTTCGTCCCAGACGGTGACGGTCGCGGTGACGTAGGCGGTGCCGACGAGATCCGAGCCTAGCTCCTGGAGGGCGAGGTCGGCGTCGGCGGCCTTGTTCGAGGCGTCGGAGTCCATCAGGACCGATGCCTCGTTGGTCATGACCTCCTTAAGGATCGCGGCGACGCTCTTGCGCTTCGCGAACCACTGGCGGCGGATGCGGCCGAGCACCTTAACCGCATCGGTCTTATCGAGCGTCAGCGCGCGGGTGACCCAACGATACTCGAATGCGAGGCGATTGAGATCGTCGAGCAGCCCGGGCCAGGTCTGGCTCGGGAAGCCCATCACCGTGAGCGTGCGCAGGTGCGCGGAGCCGAGGCGCGGTTCGAGGCCGCCGGTCAGTGGCTCGTCGACCAGGATGGCGTCGAGGTGCATCGGCGTCTCGGGGACGCGGACGCGGTGTCGACGGGTCGAGGCGGTGGCGTGCAGATAGGTCAGCGTCGCTGCGTCGCCGAGCCATTCGGTCTCGGGCATGAAGCCGTCGACCAGGTTCAGGACGCGGTCGGTGCGATCGACGAAGCCGGCGAGCAACTCGCGGCCGTCGGCACCGCGTACATCGCGGCCCTCGTAGAGCCAGGCCTCGGCGCGGGCGGCGTCCTCCGCGGGCGGCAGCCAGGCGAGCGTCAGCAAGTAGGTCGACTCGAAATGCTGGCCGGCTTCCTCGAACTGTGCGCGCCGCTCGGCATCGACCAGTCCCGATATGCCGTCAGGGAATCGGCTCATCGGATAGACGCCGGCTGGATGGCGCTGCGCCTCGACGAAGATCGCCCAGCCCGAACCGAGGCGGCGCAGTGCGTTGTTGAGCCGAGAGGTCGTGGCGACCAGCTCGGCGGGCGTGGCGCTGTCGAGATCGGGACCGCGGAACCGCGCCGTGCGCTGGAGGCTGCCGTCCTTGTTCAGGACGACGCCGTCGCCGACCAGCGCCGCCCAGGGCAGGAAGTCGGCGAGCGACTGGGGCTTGTTGCGATACTCGGCGAGGTTCAGCACGGCGTCACCTCAAGCGCTCAGGAAGGTCGGGTAGCGGAGGTGACGGCGGACGACATCGACGAACGCCGGGTCGCGCTTGGCGGCGTAGACCGCCGCCATGTGCCCGATCAGCCAGAGCAGCAGGCCGGCGATCCATAGGCGCAGGCCAAGCCCGAGCGCCGCGGCGAGCGTGCCGTTGATGATAGCGAGCGCGCGCGGCGCGCCGCCGAGCAGGATCGGCTCAGTAAGGCTACGACGGACCGGCGCGTAGAAGCCGACCGCGGGTTCGTCACCGACCAGCATCAGACCAGCGCCCCGCCGCCAAAGCTGAAGAAACTGAGGAAGAACGAGCTCGCCGCGAAGGCGATCGACAGGCCGAACACGATCTGGATCAACTTGCGCGCGCCGCCGGACGTGTCGCCGAAGGCCAGCGTCAGGCCGGTGATGATGATGATCATCACCGCGATGATCTTGGCGACCGGACCTTGGATCGACTCCAGGATCGACTGGAGCGGCGCTTCCCACGGCATGTTCGAACCCGCGGCATAGGCGGGCGCGGTCAACATCGTCAGGGTGAAGATCGAAACGGCGCCGGTCAGGCGCGATTGCAGCTTGGTCACGCGAGGTCTCCTGCCAAAGAAACTGAAGGGGTTGTGAGGGCGTAGTCTCCGGCCGGGGTGAGCCCTGCGACCAGGGCGAGTTCGGAAAGCCGGCGGGCGGAGCCGCGGCCGGAGAGGACAGCGATGACGTCGATCGTTTCGGCGATCAGCGCGCGCGGGACGGTGACGACCGCCTCCTGCACGAGCTGTTCGAGGCGGCGGAGCGCACCGAGCGCGGACCCGGCGTGCAGCGTGCCGATCCCGCCGGGATGGCCTGTCCCCCATGCCTTGATGAGGTCGAGCGCCTCCCCGCCGCGCACCTCGCCGATCGGGATGCGGTCCGGACGCAAGCGGAGCGCCGAGCGAACCAGATCCGTCAGCGTCGCCGCGCCGTCCTTGGTGCGCAGCGCGACGAGATTGGGGGCGGCGCATTGCAGCTCGCGGGTGTCTTCGATCAGCACCACGCGATCGCCGCTGTGGGCGACCTCGGCGAGAAGAGCGTTGACGAGCGTGGTCTTGCCGGTCGAGGTGCCGCCCGCGACAAGCACGTTCTTGCGGGTCAGGACAGCGGACCGCAGCATCTCGGCCTGGCCGGCGGTCATGATGCCCGCATCGACATAATCGCCGAGGGTGAACACGGCGATGGCGGGTTTGCGGATGGCGAAGCTCGGCGCGACGACGACGGGCGGCAGCAGTCCTTCGAAGCGCTCGCCCGAGTCGGGCAGCTCTGCCGAAACGCGGGGCGATCCGGCGTGGACCTCGGCGCCGACATGGTGCGCGACGAGGCGGACGATGCGCTCGCCGTCAGCCGCCGACAGGCGGAAGCCGGTGTCTTCCAGCCCGCCCGACAACCGGTCGATCCAGAGGCGGCCGTCTGGATTCAGCATCACCTCGACCACGCTCGGATCGTCGAGAAAGCCGGCGATGTTGGGCCCGAGCGCTGTGCGCAGCATCCGCGCGCCGCGTGCGAAGGACTCGGACCTGAAAGCGACTGTGGTCAAGATATTCGATCCCGATGCGGCCAGCACCGGCAGGCGGCTGGCTCAACGGGGCCGATACAAAGCGGCCGACTGGGACGAATTCAACAAGCCTGAGGGCGTAGTAGCGGGCTGGCGTGGAAAGGCAGGGGAACGCGCTATGCGTCTTTGGGAGGCACGCCGGGCAGATCGCGGGTCACCTCGTCCGCGAAGGTCCGGCCCTTGCCCAGGCGTCTCCCAACCGCGTCGACGAACGCCTCGAATCGCTCGCGGCCCTTCGCTTGGGCGGTCGCTTGCGCGCTGTCGGGCAAGGGAGGCGTCGAGGTCAGCCAGAACCGCACGAACAGCGCAAGAGTCTCGTTGCCGATCGTGACGTGCCGCTCCGTCCGCTCGCTCTGGCGGGTGAGCAAGTCGAGGCGACGCGACAACGCCGCTTCAAGCCGATCGGCACCGTCCGGGGACAGGAACGAGGCGAGCGCCGCCTCAACGACGCTTGCCTGGCTCACGCGCTTGCGCCGCGCATAGTCGGCGAGATCTCGACCGATCTCGACTTGCAGACGGAAGGTCTGCTTCACACGAATGGGGCGCTTCACATTGCGACTCCGTCAGCCGGGTCGAGGGCCGCCTGACGAGCGAGGCCGATGACGCGATCGTTCAGAACCTTGGCGCGCACGCCGTCGTCGTCCGGTTCGTCAGCCAGCCCCGAGAACTCGTCGGCCGGCGACGGCGCCTCGGGCGCGACGGCTTCGTGCTCGGGAAGCATCGGCTCGCGACGAACGCCTGCATTGGCCGGGTCATCGGATGCGGACGAAGAGCCGACGACCGACCGGGTCTCACCCGCGATCAGCGCCGGCGGGGGCAACCGGCTCCAATCATCGGGCTGGGAGGGTCGGCCTCCGGAGTCGCCCTCGGGCGCGCTTCGGGGCGCGTCTCGCGAGGGATTGGGTGGCGGTGACACGCGCGACTGAAGCCGGCGGTCCGCGTAGTAGCGCGCCTTCCGCGCTCTGATCGGGGCGACGCCGGAAACGAGCACGAGCTCGTCGGTGGGCGGGAGCTGCATGACTTCGCCGGGCGTCAGCAGCGGCCGCGCGGTCTCCTGCCGCGACACCATCAGATGCCCGAGCCACGGCGACAACCGATGGCCGGCGTAGTTGCGGGCGTCGCGGATCTCGGTAGCGGTGCCGAGCGCGTCGGACACGCGCTTGGCGGTCCGTTCGTCGTTGGTCGCGAAGCTGACGCGAACGTGGCAGTTGTCGAGGATGGCATTGTTCGGCCCGTAAGCCTTTTCGATCTGGTTGAGGCTTTGGGCGATCAGGAAGGCGCGGATGCCGTATCCCGCCATGAAGGCCAGCGCCGACTCGAAGAAGTCGAGCCGACCGAGCGCCGGGAACTCGTCGAGCATGAGCAGCAAGCGATGGCGGCGGTCGCGGCTTTCCAGCTCTTCGGTCAACCGGCGCCCGACCTGGTTGAGGATCAACCTGACCAGCGGCTTCGTGCGGCTGATGTCGGACGGCGGCACGACGAGATACAACGTGGCGGGACGCCGACTTTCGACGAGATCGGCGATGCGCCAATCGCACCGCGACGTCACCGCCGCCACGACCGGATCGCGGTAGAGGCCGAGGAACGACATCGCCGTGCTGAGCACACCGCTCCGCTCATTCTCGGACTTGTTCAAAAGCTCGCGGGCGGCGGACGCGACGACCGGGTGAGGCCGATCGCCGAGATGCGCGGTCGCCATCATCGCCGTCAGCGTCGTGCCTATCGGCCGCTTGGGATCAGAAAGGAAGCTGGCGACGCCGGCCAGTGTCTTGTCGGGCTCGGCATAGAGGACGTGGAGGATCGCGCCGACCAGGAGCGCGTGGCTGGTCTTTTCCCAGTGATTACGCTTCTCGAGGGCACCCTCCGGATCAACCAGAATGTCGGCGATGTTCTGGACGTCGCGGACTTCCCAAGGACCACGCCGCACTTCGAGCAGCGGATTGTAGGCATGGCTCGCGGCGTTGGTCGGATCGAACAGCAACACGCGGCCGAAGCGAGAGCGCCAGGCGGCGGTCAGCCCCCAGTTCTCGCCCTTGATGTCGTGGACGATGCAAGACCCCGGCCAGGTCAGAAGCGTTGGCACGACGAGTCCCACGCCCTTGCCCGAGCGGGTCGGCGCGAAGCAGAGCACATGCTCGGGGCCGTCGTGGCGGAGATAGTCGCGGCCGAGTTGGCCGAGCAGCACGCCATCGAGTCCTAGCAGGCCGGCGCGGGCGATCTCCTTGCGGGTCGCCCAACGCGCCGAGCCATAGGTGGTGACATTCTTCGCCTCACGCGCGCGCCACACCGACATCCCGATCGCGACGGCAATCGACACGAATCCTCCTGACGCTGCGATCAGCGCGCCCTCCTGGAAGACATCGGGCGCGTAGGCGTCGAAGAAATACCACCACCAGAAAAACGCCGGCGGCGCATAGAGCGGGTGGCCGGCAACTTCGGCCCAGGGCGCGCCGAGCTGCGCCTGATAACCGAGCCGCCACGCCGTCCACTGGGTCGCTCCCCAGATCGCGGCGAATGCGATCAGGCCGACGATCAACACCTGGCCCCAGAGAATGCGCGTGGCGGACACTCGGCCTCCCAAATACGACGGGCAACACCCACGCGCGCGAGCTTGTGCAGTGCAAGGCTGTTGTGATGATCGTATAGCGGTGGGATACGGTGGCGCGGAGATCGGCGGCTTAGTCAGAAGCTCTGAAATCAAGCTTCGTCCGGCGACCCGACGAAGCGGACTGTCTGGTGCTTCCAATCACGTTGGGAATAGCGGCCGTTCCCGCTGCTGAAAGGTGGTCGCAGCAGCTGAAGTAAGATCAGGTCGATCCGTGCAACGGCCAAACTTCGACAAAGCCATGAGCAACGGCACACGGCGACTTTGGAACCAGCTTGATCGATTCGTGCACATCTTCCGTCAGAGCGTCAGATTATAGGTTCTGAACTGTTCGTCTCTAACCCAGCCTGTCGCCTCGTAGAGCGCCCGCGCCGGGGCGTTGGCGTGTGCTGTTGCAAGTGTCAGCCGAAGGGCACCTTTTCCGCGCGCAAATGCCGCGGCCGCCTCGAGTAGCTTACCTGCCGCGCCCGACCGGCGCACCTCGGAAGCCACGAAAAGGTCATTTAAAATGTAGATGCGTTTCGCACGTGTTGATGAAAAGCTCGGGTAAAGCTGAGTGAAGCCGATCGCTTGGCCGTCCCGCTCGGCAAGGAAGATAACCGAGTCGTCGGCTGTGAGCCGCTCGGCCAGGAAATCCCGTGCGAGCGCCAAGTCGGACGATTGTTTGTAGAAAACCCGGTAGGCGTCGAATAACTCGGCGACCGCATCGACGTCGCGAACGCCAGCGCGCCGAACCATCGGCACAGTGGATGACGCTTGTGACCACCGCTCGCAATGGTGTTCTCCGCTTAGGCGCCCAAGTGCGTTGAGCGCATCGTGGCGGCGGTCCCAGGGTACAAAGATGTGATCATGGAAGTAGCCAGCTATCGGGTTGACGCTTATGCCCTCTCGGGTGAGCGCCGCAGATACCGCGGCGATCATACCGACGGCTTCCAAGGAAGAATGAACAGCAAGCGTAATCAAAGCCCAACGTTCGGAACATGCGATGCCTGCAGTCGCCAGCTCTTCGGCCGCCGCGATCACCGTGAGCCCTTCAGCTTCGCGGAAAGTCCCGGTCGGCTCAATGCCGGCAGGAGGGTCAGAACCCAGCGGCAGAGTGGCGAACGCGAACTCGGTGGGCGATAGGCGGGGGCGCAGTCGCCTCAGCAGCTCAGTTAGGTCAGTCTCCCCAGGCACAATGCCTCCATCGAATTGCTAAGGCGCGCCTTCTAAAACATTCCTTTCGAAGACGCCAAACTGCAAAGGCCCTGACGAAAAGCGATAGGTAAAGACAGCTGCGGGGGACCGCAAGATTCGAGCCTGCCGTTTCTAGAGCTGCCCGTCGGATCCCCACCTTGGTTTGTTCACTTCGTATCACAACCGGTCGGTTCTACCCACGATTTCCGGGGCTTGGCTGGTGTTAGGAGCCTGCTCGAGAATGTCCGTGACTAGGACTGACAGATCACTTGGTCACAACCGACTATGGGTCGCTGGCTGCCATTCAAGACTTAGATCCCTAACCCCCGCGACTTGCCCATGCTCCAATCGACGCCGCCGCCCGGAAGCATAACGCCCTGGACCTGCTGGCCAAGATGACGTTCGAGCGCCGGCTTCCAAGGCACGAGCTCGAACCCGATCCCATTGTCGATCATCGCGAATCGGCCCGACGCGAGCGTGGCGCGCTGGCGATAGACACCGGCGACGTGTTCGCCCTCGGCGCCCGGTCGATGAACCAAGCCGGTATCGCTGGCCAGGCGCGCCGTAGCCCCGTCGAGGTCGCGCCGGCGCAGCGTGTCGAGAAGGTCGCGCACGAATACCGCCCGTTGTCCCTGCCGACGCGCCAACCCCTCGGCCGCCAGATGCTCCGTCCGCGCATCGAGCGCCTGGCGCACCTCCGCGCCGAACCCACCGCCCGCCAGCGGTGGCGGCTCGCGGGAGATGAGGTGACGATCGAGCCAGGTCGCGCCGGGTGCTGTTACCTGTCCGGCAAGCGTCAGGTCCGAGCGTACCGCCAACGTCAATCGTCGCCTGCCGTCCGCACCTTCGAAGCTGCGTGCCTCTACGATGGCGCCGGGGTTAGCGTCTCCGGTCGCGTCGAGGTCGGCGAAGCGGAGGTGGTGGCTACGCCCGTCGACGCCCTCGATCACGGCATAGGCCGTGCCGGCGAGTTCGTCGTGGAGACCGCGATCGGCGAGCCGACCGATTATGTTGGGCTGGGCGTCACCATGTATGGCGAATTCCGCGACGCTTGGTGAGCGTCCGTTTCGGGCGAGCGCTCTGTGTATGGTCTTGATGATGTCGCCGCGCTCGCCGAGAGCTTTGAGCGTCGCTTCGGCCTCGGGATCGATCGACCATTGCGCCGGTCCGAGCGGTTCGGCGAGTCCCAGGCGTTCGAGCTGCTGAGCGCGTCCGATCATCAAACGTCTCAGGTCTGGATCGGCGTCGGCCGGTGCGCCGGGCCGAAGATCGATCACGCCGCCATCTCGGTCAGCGCCGTCACGCAAGACCCGGTCGAGTTTGGTCCAGCGTTCAGCCGTTACGTCGCGCGCCAGCGCCGCGCCGATTTCCTGCTCGCTGCGCGGCCCGAGTTCCAGCGAGACAAGTTGCTCGGCTCGGCCGCGAAGCCCGCGGGTGAGGTAGTCGCGGCTGATGACGAGATCTTCGCCGGTATCGACCCGGCCTCGCACGAGAATGTGGACATGCGGATTGTCGGTGTTGTGGTGCTCGACGCCGACCCAATCCAGCTTGGCACCAAGGTCACGCTCAGCACCCGCCATCACGTCTCGTGCAAACGCCTTGAGGTCTGCCATCCGGTCTGCGTCCTCGGGTGAGACGATGAACCGGAAATGGTGCCGATCCTCCTCGCAGCGATCGGCAAAGGCTTTGGCGTCCGTCTCGTCCCGGCCCGCGTCGAACATCGCGGCAGGCGTTCCGTCGCGGGTAACGCCGTCGCGCTGAAGATAGCGGACGTGGGTCGCCAGCGGTGCCGAGCGAAATTTGCCGCCGCGATGACGTACGATGCGGGTCTTGACCATCACGCGCCGCGTCGTCGGGCTGCGAAGGGTGGCGTTGATGGAAGCCGCCCGACCGCGCCCGAAGGTCGAACGGCCGCCGTTCGATCGGCCGAAGCTCCGGCCCACGTGCCCCGCTTTCTGGGCGGCCTTCATGACCTTGCCTACGAAGCTCTGCGGCTTGCCGGCGCCCCGGCCGCCGTCCCGAACGCGACCGGGTCTGATGCGCAGCTCGTCGTCGCGGCCGCTCATGCCCGCTGGCCTTGGCGTGCAACGTGCCAGCTATCCAAGTTGCTGAAAACAAATGGGATCATGTCGGAGGCGCCAGCCATGAGGATGTCGTGCCATACGAAAAACACCCGCAACAACAACCGCATAGTCCACAGACGCAGGCGTGGCTTTCATCTTGCCCTCCTAACCGCTTCACCCCCGCACCATTGCCCAACCCGACCAAATGCACGCCAGGACCCGATAGACTGCGAGGAAGTCCCATCGGACCCATCACCGCTCCCCTGTGGTTGAACGCGAAGGGAAAAGCGCGTTCGACGGGGTGGCCGATTGGTCCCTGGCTGTGATCTCACGCCGCGCCAGTCGTGAAGACCGATCATCATCATTGGCCGGCCATTCCGACAGGTTGGACGCGCTCCCAGCAGACGAACGACGGACGAACAGCTCACCACTCGACGGCACGACAGTCGGATTGGTGGCAATGACTTGGTGCAACGAAGGCGCTTCGGTCGACGTCGGCGCTTCGCTCGTACTGCCGTTCAGCGCCACAAAGATCGGGGCCGCGAATGGCGATGGACGCGGCGCGGGTCGTTCGATTGACGGCTCGGCGGCTGCATTGGAATCCAGCATCGGACCAAGCCGGGCTAGATAGCTGACCGTCTCGCCGGGAAGCGATCGGCGGCCAGCGAGATGCTCTTCCCAGCGACCGGGACCGGCATTGTAGGCGGCCAACATACCCGTCGCGCCGTAGCGGTCAAACATCTCCCGGAGATAGGCCGTGCCCGCCAGCACGTTGTCACGAATGTCGAATGGGTTTGCGCCGAGGCCGTAGCGGGTCCGCAGTTCTGCGTAGGTCCCGGGCATCACCTGCATGAGGCCCATGGCCCCGGCGCGCGACACGGCTGTGGCGTTTCCGGCACTTTCCACGCGCATCACCGAACGGATCCAGGACTCCGGCACGCCAAACCGGCGCGACGCTTCGCTGACAGCCGCCGAGATCGGATCAGCGGTGGCGATCGGAACCGAGCTGGATTGCGAAACGGTCTGGCTTTGAGCCGTCGAGCTGATGCCGAACGCGATCAAGAATGAGATCAGGGACGACCGTAAAGGACAGGAAAGGCGGGCCATCAGTCCGCCTCCCGTGCCCAGATGAGCGACGCGCGGCCGACGATCGCGTTGGCGGGGAGCGGACCGAAGTAGCGCCCGTCGAGCGACGAAGGCGCGTCACGGTTCAAGAGGAAAACTTCTCCGTCGACGAGCGAGCGGCAGCCGTTCCAGTGCGGAAGCGGACGGCCCATTCGGTCGCGTTCGCGAGCGACAGCCAGCGTGACGCCATCGACCGTCACCTCGCGCCCGTCGCGGCAGACGGTCTGCCCAGGAAGGGCAGCAACCCGCTTCAGGAGCGGTACGCCGAGAGGAACGTAGCCGCCGTCGGCGAGGAAAGCCGCGAGCGGTTCGGGCGGTCGCGCGAGCACCAGGTCGGCGACCTCCAGCCGCTCGATCGGGCGGATCGCATAAAGCCCGATCGGCACGCTGGCCGATGCATTCCAAACGAGCTTGGTCGGCAGATCGACGACCATGGTCGTGGCAATCACGCTGACAGCGATTTGCACCGCGATCAGCGTCCGCCAAGGAAAATGCCGGGCTTTGGTCATGGGTTCGTCCTCCGTCTGAGAAGCCAGGCGCGATGACGCTCGAGGGCGTAAGCCCGCGGTGTCTCGCCGGCGGAAATGCGGTTGTGGAGGTGGCGCCAATGGTCGGGACAGACGTCGGCCGGATCGACGTCGAGCGTCTCGACCTGATCGATCGCCTGGATGACCCGCTCGACCTTGGGCCAGCCTGACAGGCGCAGCAGGACCTCGCCGCCGGGCGTGACGCCGGGCACGGTTGTGACCGCCTCGCCAGCGGCTGCAGCGCGCAGGATGTCGATCCGCGAAACGATCGTGCCGTAGTCGTTCGACGCCCATCGGACGAAGGCAAACATTTGGCCAGGTGAAAACCACAGCGCTCGACGGCGGCGGTCGAGGATCTCTTCCTCGGCGTGCCGGCCGAAACGGATCCAGCGCTCGATCTTACCCTCAATGTGCAGGAGGTCGACTCGCGTTCGGTCAGTCATGGCACGCCCCCGGCGTCGCCAGGGAACTCGCGTTCGAGCAGCGCCCGGAGCATCTCGGCGACGGTCTGGCCGCGCTGGAAGGCCGTGACCTTGATCCGAGCGCGGAGCGCCGGCGTGACGTCGATCGTCAGCCGCGCGGTGTTGGTCTCCCCGGCCCCGCGCTTGTCCGGAGCCAGGACCCAGGCGTCCGGGGCGCTCGGCCGCGAAGCAAAAGCGCGCTTGCGATCGCCGCCGCTCATGGCGCGAGCCCTTCGATCTCGGCGACGACAGCGGCGATCTCGCGGGCGGCGATCGTTCCGGCCGGCACCTCTTGAACAAGCCGTCCGGTGCGCGCCGTGTCGGCAAAGGCGACGCGCTGGCCGACGCGCGCGACCAGCGCCGGAGGATCGTGCTCGGCCAGAGCGTCGGCCGTCTCGCGCGCGATGACGGTGCGCGCGGCGCAGCGGTTCAGCAGCAAGCGGGCGCGGACCTCGGGACGAAACACGCGCGCCTCGTCCAACAACCGCAACATCTCGGCAGACGCCCAGCCGTCGAACGGCGAAGGCGTGGCGGGGATGAGCACCAGGTCGGCTGCCAGCAGCGCGGAGCGCGCGATGGCGGCGACCCGCGGCGGCCCGTCGATGACGACATGGTCATAATCCGCGGCGATCTCGGGCAGTTCGCGATGTAGCACGTCGCGCGCCAGGCCGACGACGACGAACAGGCGGGGCAGGCCCTCACGGCCGCGCTGTTCGGACCAGTCGAGCGCGGAGCCCTGAGGGTCCGCGTCAATGACCGCGACCCGCTTTCCCTTTCCGGCCCAGTCCCCGGCGAGGTGGAGCGCTAGGGTGGTCTTGCCGACGCCGCCTTTCTGATTGAGGAGCGCGACGATCATCGGCCAGCGACGTTGTCAGCAGACGGCCGTTTTCCAGCTAAAGAGTTAGATTCTTGGTTAGACTCTAAGTTAAGGGCGCGAATTCCTGTTTTGCGCCCGTGACTTAAACCCGGTTTGGGTTCCCGATAGCACGAGGGTCGGGTTCCTGATGGCACGATAGTGCAGGTTCCCGATAGCACGAGCGCTTCCACAGGTTTTCCACAGGGCGCCGGCTCGAACGCGAGTAGCGTGCGACCGCGGACTTCCACCTCGATGAAGAGGGCGTAGCCGGGCAGCGGCTGGCGGCGGACGATGTCGCGCAGCTCGAAGGCGAAGCGCTTGAAGGGCGACAGCGAGCCCGACTTGAGATGAAGGTGGCGAAAGTCGAAGCGCCAGCCGGTGCGCTGACGGCCGCCGTGTTTCCTGACCAGGCGATAGAGCCAACGCTCCAGCCCACCGGTCAGCCCGAAATAGGCGCGGTCGATGGTAAGGACGAGCGCGTCGTCCATCACCGCCGCATAGAACCAGTCGGGGACGATCAGCTCGAGGCCGAGCGGTCGGCCGTTCTGGTCAAGCCTTTCCTTCCACTCGTTGATCCAGGAAAACCGGTGCATCCGCCGTTCGGAGAGCTGGCGGATCGAGGTGGCGATCGTGGTGGACTGGAGCCGGTCGAGCGCGGCCTTCAGGCGATGGTAGTCGCGAACCGACGTGCCACGGCCGATGAAGGTCAGGATCTCGTAGGGCGTGGCCGCCATGAGGCGCGAGGTGCGCAGACCATGGTCGCGCGCCTCGACGATCTGTGAGGCGGCCCAGACCAGGATGTCTGCGTCCCAGATGGTCGCCATTCCGTGCTCGGGCACGGCCTCGACCCGGATGGTCACGTCGCCCGACTTGAAGTCGATCGGACGCGTGCGGTGTGTCTTGGCGAGGGAGAAGAAGGGATAAGCCATGAGGTCCTGCGCGTCGCGGGGAGCGAGTTCGCCGGGGAGCGCGCGGAAGAGGTCGAGTTGCTCACGCTCGCCAGCCTTGCCACGCGTTGCCGACATCGGTTCCGGGTCCGGCTGTCAACGACGGGTCTGGTCGGCATAGGCCGGCGAGACGGCGGCATGGCGCTTGGCGGGCAGCACTTCCTCGCCGGTGTCGTCGCTGGTCGATTGCTTGGAGCCGCGGTCGACCCAGGCCTGGAGATCGTCGACGCGGTAGACGACCCGGCCACCGAGCTTGGAATAGCGCGGGCCGGTGCCGTAGGTCCGGTGCTTCTCCAGCGTCCGGCCCGATAATCCAAGGAAACGCGCGGCTTCGGGGGTGCGCAGGTAGCGCGGCGGAATATTGGTGGCTGTGGCGGACATGGGGACCTCCGTGAGGACGGTCGCGAAGCAGCGGCCGTTGGAGGTTACGGTGGCGGAGGAGCGGCGCGTGGGGGGAGGTCGAAGACGACGGGTCTGAAAACGACCCCCTAGTCGCGTCGCCGCGATCCGGGCGGTCGCAACAGGTCGCGGTAACCGCCGTTCATTAGGGCAAGACCTGCCGCAATTAGACGCTTGGTGCGGCTACGCAGGTCATGGGCTTTCCACTCCGGCCCCGACGGCACGCGCTCGGCACCGAACAGCTCAGAGGCGATCTCCCGGGTGCTCGCGCCGGCAAGTCGGGCGTCGAGCGCACGAAGCGTCTCCACCAGCCTAGCGCGTCGCTGCGGCGTCAGTGTTCCGGGTGGCTCACCCGCGCCTTGGGTGAGGCGTCGCCAGAGCCGCAGTGCGGCGTCGAGCCGTGCGGGCAGGTCCGCGTCGAGCGGTGCCAGGATGGCGAGCGTCGCGACGGACGCATCGATAGGGAACGTGAGCAGGTGCGCCCGCCCGGGCGGGCCCACCGCAAGCTGGCCTTGCTCGGTCCAGGTCGCGACGTCCTCGAGCGACCGCAGATCCCAAGCAGTCGGAAAGTCAGGCGGCGCGGGCGAGAGGGAAACCGTGAACGCGCACGCTGCGGGCGACCAGACCACTTGCACCTCGATCGCGGAACGGCGGGGGTCCACCGCGAAAGGGTAACCCCCAGTGCCGCACGAAGACGTCGTCGGCGCGATTGATGTCGGAAGAGCTTCGGATATGACGCTGCACATCGCGGCGGTAATCGGGGCTGCGGCGCAGGAACTCCCAGGCGAAGCCAGGGGCCGTGATGTCCTGGATCGGCCTGTATGCGTCCGGCGACCGCCAATCGAACTCAGGCATGGCGACCTCGATACTAGCCCGCCGGGTCGCGGCTGGCCGGACCGAAAAGTATTCTCCCTTGAGTTGCAAGTGCATAGTCCAGCACGTGCGAACGGGTGATCGCGCCACGCGATCAGTCAATCACATAGAAAATTAACGGATCAATTTTGCGCGTCTTGCCGCAGAAGATGTCGATACCCGCTCCGCGTCATCCATTGAGCGCGCGCCAGATGGCTGCGCCAAGCGGCTTCCGCGCGCTGTGGCTCGCGCGCTGGATCGATGTGAAGCACGATCGAGGCGACCTCGCGCCAGTCGGCACCGTCCGCATCGGCATCCAGTAGGCGCAGATACGTGATGAAGTGGCCCCTATCATAGTCGGTCAACGCGTGTTCGTCGGGTGCCCGGTCGGCAACGGCTGGGTCGAGGAGAGGTGAGGGCATAGGCAAGTCCTGCCACGACTGGCGATTAACCATCTCTCACTGTGCCACTACTTCACGACGCCATTAGGTCAAGCACCACGACGGGCGTTCGCGCAGCTCAGCGCAGCGGATTGTCGAGAATACTCCGTGGTTAGATACTCTACAAGCGGCTGCTTTCGCGGGCATGGAGATTCGCGAAGTGCTGGCGCTTAATCTGCGCTCAAGAAGACGGTCGCACGGCCTGTCGCAGGAGGAGCTGGCGCACCGCGCCGGCATCGACCGCACCTATATCAGTGCGCTGGAGCGCAGCGTCTACAACGCCAGCATCGACGTCGTCGATCGGCTTGCGCGCGAGCTCGGCGTCGAGGCCGCTGACCTTTTGGTGCGTCCCCAGCCGTCGCCTCGGCGTGCTGTCCCAGCTGAAGAGCCGCGGGGTGAACTCGCAAAACCTGAAGGCCGCAAAATCCGAAAAGCGCCGAACCGTAAAGCCGGATCGTAAGAAGTAAGGAGCCCCGCCCGGGCGGACCCGGGCGGGGCGTCTGGCCGGCTCAGTCGCCGTTGCGCTTGGTAGGGCGCGACCAGATGAGGCTGTAGGTGCCTTCTTCCTCGTCGTCGAAGAGGTTGGCGTAGATGGGGGCGTTGAAGCTGGGATCGTCGAGCTTCAGGCCGAG
>PPFU01003539.1_pt1 | contig 18249 bp, 13 predicted proteins | sample 1535991 | NCBI WGS metagenome assembly PPFU01 (sample SAMN04901290, study PRJNA319586) | Hypolithon metagenome, whole genome shotgun sequencing project. | isolation source: Antarctic Hypolithon | place: Antarctica: Miers Valley | collected 2014
AGTCGGACCACTTCTGCATGTTGCCGAAGTACAGGTTGTGGGTGAGGTGGTCGATGAAGGTCAGCCCGAAGCCCTTCGGGTCCTGGTCGGCGCCCTGGATCGGCAGGTAGTCCTCATACATGGTGCCGGCGTCGCCATAGCGGTCGACCAGGTACAGCATGCAGTCGCCGATCCCCTTGACCACCGGCGCCTCGACCGCGCGCGTGGACGCGCGCCCGCCGATCTCCTCGCCGCCGTTGCCGAGCACCGTCCGCAGCACCTCGTCGGCCGGCTTGCGGAAGCGGATCGCGAAACCGCAGGCGCTGGGACCGTGCGCGCGCGCGAAGTCCGCGGCGAAGGAGTCGGGGTCCTCGTTGAGCAGGAAGTTGACGCCGCCCTGGCGGTAGATCGTGATCTGGCGCGTGCGGTGGCGGAGCGCGGCGCTGAAGCCCATGCGCCGGAAATAGTCGTGCATCGCCTCGCCCTGGCCTTCGGGTGCCGCGAACTCGACGAACTCGAAGCCGTCGATGCCCATCGGGTTCTCGAACGTGGTCACCTGCATGCCGAGGTTCGGGCCCTGCGACGTGGGCTGGGGATGTGCGCTCATGGTCGGTCTCCGTGCTGCGTTGCGGCTTGCGCCTGCGAGGCTCAAGTTATAGTTTCACATGTAACCATACGCAAGACGCAGCGCAGCAATGCCACCCGGAAAAGCGCGTCCCACCGCTCATGTCGCCCGCCCCCAGGGCAGGGGGGGCCGCGCCATGCCTCGCGCAGCGCCGCAGGACCACGCGGTGCTGGAGCTCGAGCGCTTCCTGCCGTACCGGTTGAGCGTACTGTCCAACCGCGTCAGCCAGACGATCGCCAGCGCGTACGCCGACCGCTTCGGGCTGGCGGTGACCGAATGGCGGGTGATCGCGGTGCTGGGACGCTACAGCGGCCTGTCGGCGACCCAGGTCGCCGCGCGCACGGCGATGGACAAGGTGGCGGTCAGCCGCGCCGTCGCGCGGCTGCTGGAGCGGGGACTGCTGCAGCGCGACACGCACGACGACGACCGCCGGCGCTCGGTGCTGGAGCTCAGTGCCGCCGGCGTCGCGGTGTTCGACGACGTGGTGCCGTTGGCGCTGGACTACGAGCGCGCGCTGCTGGCGCCGCTGGACACCGCCGATCGTGCCGCACTCGATGCGCTGTTGGGCAAGCTCGAGGCGGGGCTCGCGACGATGGACGCGCTCGAGCTGTAGCGCCAGCGCGAACGGCGACGGGGCGACGGTGTGAGGGCGCCACGTCACGAGGAACCCCGATACCACAACGGCGGCCTCGCGGCCGCCGTCGTCATCCCGCACCCGCTGCGCGGTCCGGTCAGCGGGTCTCACGCTCCACGTGGATGCCGCCCGCAGCGGGCTCGCCGATCACGGCCTGGCCTGCCAGCACGTCGGCGTCCTTCAGCGTGTCGAGGTGCATCAGGCGCCGTACCAGCGGCGCGATGACCACCATGCCGATGCCGACCGCCACGGCGACCCAGCCGACCGTGGAGTACACCTCCATCACCCGCTCCGGGCCCGCATTGTCGACCCCCTCCGCGCCGGTGGCGGCGGAGATCAGGCCCGCCGCGAAGTTGCCTGTCGCTGCGGCGAAGAACCAGGTACCCATAATCAGGCTGGCCAGGTGCGGCGGCGACAGACGGTTCATTGCCGACAGCCCGACCGGCGAGAGGCACAGCTCGCCCATTGTGTGCAGCAGGTAGATCAGGAAGATGAACACCACCGGCGTCAGGTTGCCCGGCCCCGCGGCCGCGGCGCCCGCGACCAGCACCAGGAAGCCCAGGCCGAGCTGGATCACGCCGAGGCCGAACTTGGCCGGCGCCGACGGCTCCAGCCCCCGCCGCGCCAGCGCCAGCCACAGCATCGCGAAGAACGGCCCCAGCAGCACGATGTAGATCGCGTTGATCGACTGGAACACCGACGCCGGCACCTCGATGCCGAAGATGTTGCGGTCGACCGAGCGGTCGGTGAACAGGTTGAGCGATGAACCGGCCTGCTCGAACAGCGCCCAGAACAGGATCGAGCCGACAATCAGGTACAGCGCGGCGAGAATCCTGTTGCGGTCCTCGCGCGGCAGCTTGAACACTGCCGTGTACAGGACGTACGCCACCAGGATCGCGCCGGCCCCCATCAGCAGGCCGCCGACCAGCGCCTGGTACTGGATCAGCAGCCACACCAGGCCGACGCCGGCGACGCCGGCGACGTACAGCAGCCACTCGAAGCGGATGCCGGCGACGCGCGCGTCGAGCCGCGCCGGGTTGCGGGACTCGCCACGACCCATCAGCAGCGGCTTGCCCCAGATGAAGACCAGCAGGCCCAGCAGCATGCCGATGCCCGCCGCGCCGAAGCCGTAGGCCCAGCCGTAGGTCTGGCCCAGCCAGCCGGCGATGATCGCGCCCAGCGCCGCGCCCAGGTTGATGCCGACGTAGAAAATCGTGTACGCCGGGTCGCGGCGGATGTCGGTGCGCGAGTACAGCTGGCCGACGATTACGGAGATGTTGGCCTTCAGAAAGCCCGAGCCGACGATGATGAACGACAGCGCCAGCCAGAAGACGTTGATCGCCGCGTCGCCCTGCCCACCGTCGCCCTCGAACGCCATCAGGAAGTGGCCGAAGGTCAGCAGCACGGCGCCGAACAGCACCGCCTTGCGCTGCCCGAGGTAGCGGTCGGCAAGGTAACCGCCGACCACCGGCGTGATGTAGACCAGCGCGGTATACGCGCCGTAGATGACCGACGCTTCCGAGTCGGAATACAGCCAGTGCTGCACCAGGTAGAAAATCAACAGCGCGCGCATGCCGTAGTAAGAAAATCGCTCCCACATCTCGGCGAAGAACAGGACGAACAGGCCGCGCGGGTGGCCGAGGAAGGTCTTGCCTTCGTCGGCGGTGGCAGGAAGGCTGGACACGTGTGGCGGTCTCCGGAAAGTGGACGGCCGCCCATCGGGCGGCCGGTTCGAGCTTTCACACTAGCGCGGACGCCCGGTCAGGGGAATAGCGCCGATGGCACCCGGGAAGCCGCGAGGCGCGGCCGTGGGCCGGCGCCTGGTGACCGTGTGCACGGCGCGCGTGGCTCGCCCCGCGACCGGTGCAGGCGCCCTCCAGCCTCGGTCAGGGGGTGACCGGATAGGTCAGGCTGGCGCCCAGCCCCAGCGGAAGGTCGAGTGCCCAGAACCCCAGCAGGAACGCAGTCCACGTCACCAGCAGCGTGACCGAGAACGGCAGCATCAGCGCCAGCAGCGTGCCGATGCCGGCCGACTTCACGTAGCGCTGGCAGAAGACCACGATCAGGGGGAAGTACGGCAGCAGCGGGGTGACGATGTTGGTGCTGGAGTCACCGACGCGGTACGCCGCCTGGGTCAGGTCCGGCGACACGCCCAGCTGCATCAACATCGGCACCATGATCGCGCCGATCAGCGCCCACTTCGCGGATGCCGAGCCGACCAGCAGGTTGACCGCTCCCGACAGCAGCACGATGCCGACCAGGGTCACGCCCATCGGCAGGCCGAGGGCCTGCAGCCCGTTGGCGCCCTTGATCGCCAGCAGCGCGCCGAGGTTGCTCTGCGCGAACGCATAGATGAACTGGGCGGCGAAGAACGCCATCACGATGTAGTAGCCCATGCCGCTCATCGCCCTGGACATGCCGGTGATGATGTCGCGGTGGTTGCGCACGGTGCCCGCCACGTAGCCGTAGACCACGCCCGGCACCAGGAAGAACACGAAGATCAGCGCCACGATCGACTGCATCAGCGGCGCCTGCGACACCAGCAGCTCGCCTGCGATGCCGGGCGCGAGTTCGGCCGGCGCGCGCCAGGGCGAGCCTGTCGGCAGCGCGCTTAACACCAGCGTCAGCACGCCCAGCAGCATCGCCGCCAGCGCCAGCAGCAGGCCACGGCGCTCGCGCGCGCCGAGCGCGTCCATCGTCGGCATGTCGGCCATGTCGCCGTCGACCGGCGTCGCCCGCAGCCGCGGCTCGATCACGCGGTCGGTCAGGAACCAGCCGACCGCGACCACGAGCACCGTCGACGCGGTGGTGAAGAAGTAGTTGTTGAGCGGGTTGATCGCGATCGCCGGGTCGAGGATGCGCGCCGCCTCCTGGGTAATGCCGGCCAGCAGAGGGTCGAGGCTGGACGGCACGAAGAACGTCGCCGAGAAGCCGCCCGACACACCCGCGAAAGCTGCCGCGATGCCGGCCAGCGGATGCCGCCCCGCGGCGTAGAAGATCACCGCGCCGAGCGGGATCACCAGCACGTAGCCGGCGTCCACCGCGACGTGGCTCAGGATGCCGACCGCGACCAGCACTGGCGTCAGCAGCATCTTCGGCGTGAACGACAGCACCGCGCGCAGCGCGGCGTTGATGAAGCCGGTGTGCTCGGCCACGCCCAGGCCCAGCATCGCGACCAGCACCACGCCCAGCGGCGCGAAGGTCACGAAGGTCTGCACCATCGTCGCCATGAACGCGGTGATGCTGGTGCCCGCGAGCAGGCTGTTGATCCGGATCGCCTCGCCGCTGCGCGGGTCGATCTCGGCGAAAGCCACGTTGGCCAGCAGCGCCGACACCACCCACACCGCCAGCATCAACATGAGGAACAGCAGCGCCGGGTCCGGCAGCCGGTTGCCGAGGCGTTCGACGCCGTCGAGCAGGCGCGTGACGATGCCGCGCGGCGCGACGGCTGCGGGTGCGGGTGCGGGATGGCTCATGCCGGCTCCGGACGGTGGACTGCCGGGCATCCTAGCAGTGCGCGGCAGCGCCGCCGCGGGCGCGCAGGCATGGCTCCGGCGGCGCTGCGGCGGGCGTCAGTCGGCCGGCGCGCTGCTGCCGCGTCCGGGGCCGATGTGCGTGCGCACCTCGAACAGCTCGGGGAAGAACGTCAGTTCCAGCGCCTGGCGCAGGAACCCGACGCCGCTCGAGCCCCCGGTGCCGCGCTTGAAGCCGATGATGCGCATCACCGTGCGCATGTGGCGGAACCTCCACAGCTGGAACTGCGACTCCAGGTCGACCATGTCTTCACACAGCGCGTACTCGCGCCAGTAGCGGTCGGTGTCTTCGTAGATCGCCTCGAACACCGGCAGCAGCGCCGGGTCCGACACGTGCGTGCGGGTCACGTCGCGCGCCAGGTGCGCGTGCGGCACCGCGTGCCCCCAGCGCGCGAGGTAGCGCAGGAATTCGTCGTACAGCGCAGGCGTCTCAAGCACCCCGCGCAGCGCCGCCTGGCCGTCGGGATCGTGCGCGAACACCTGCATCATCGCCGCGTTCTTGTTGCCCATCAGGAATTCGACGGTGCGGTACTGCAGCGACTGGAACCCCGACGACGGCCCGAGGATGTCGCGGAACTCCATGTACTCCGACGGCGTCAGCGTCTCCAGCACCGACCACTGCTCGGTCAGCTGGCGCAGCACCTGCTTGCAGCGCGCGGTCGCCTTGCCGAACTGCCAGACGCGATCGCCTCGCAGGTGGGCGATGGCTGCGGTGAGTTCATGGATCAGCAGCTTGAGCCACAGCTCGGACACCTGATGCTGCACGATGAACAGCATCTCGTCATGGTGCGGCGGCACCGACAGCGGCTCCTGCGCCGCCAGCAGCCGGTCCAGCCGCAGGTACCCCGCGTAGGTCATGCGCCCGGCGAGGTCGGTATGGATGCCGTCCTCCAGCGCGCGTTCGTTGTCGTCGATGGCCATGGATCGAGGGTAGCGCAACGGGCCGGGCGGGCTGCTCCGTCAGGCAATCCCCGCCGTGGTGCGGGTGCGTCATGCAAACGCCATGCGGCTCGGGCAGACTCCGCCGCAGGCCGCGCGGGGCGCGGTCCTTCTTGTCCGGGGAGTCCACCGTAATGAACCTCTTCACGCGCCGCCTGGCGCCCGTGCTGCTGGCGGCTGCCGCCATGGTCGCTGGCCCGCTGCACGCCCAGTGCGTCAGCCTCAACGCCGTCGACGTCGCGTCCGTGCAGGACTTCGACACGCTGGCCACCGCCGGTACCACCAACGAACTGGTGCTGCCAGGCTGGCAGATGCTCGAGACTGGGACCAGCGCCCGCGCCGACCAGCGCTACGCCGCCGACACCGGTGCCAGCAATTCGGGCGACACCCTCAGCCTGGGAGCCGCCGGCAGCGGCGAGCGTGCGCTTGGCGCCCTGCGCAGCGGCACCCTGGCATCGACCTTCGGCGCCTGCTACGCCAACAACACCGGCGCACCCATCAACGCGCTGCAGCTGGCCTACACCGGCGAGCAGTGGCGCCTGGGCGCGGTCAACCGCACCGACACGCTGCAGTTCGCGTACAGCCTGGACGCGACCGACCTCGCGACTGGCGCCTGGACCGACGTCGCCGCGCTCGACTTCAGCAGCCCTGTTACCACCGGTGCCCTGGGCGCACGCGACGGCAACGCCGCCGCCAACCGCACGGCGCTGTCGGCAACCGTGGACGCGCTGGCCATCCCCCAAGGCGCCACGTTCTGGATCCGCTGGACCGACGTCGACGCCAGCGGCGCCGACGACGCGCTCGCGGTCGACGACGTCTCGGTCACGGCGATCGGCGCCGGCGGCGGCGGCAACCCGGTGCTGACGGTCAACGACACCGCGGCCGCCGAGGGCGACAGCGGCACGACGCCGTTCTTCTTCACCTTCAGCCTCAGCGCGCCTGCACCCTCCGGCGGCGTAGCGGTCACCTACGCCACTGCCGACGGCACCGCGACCGCCGGCGAGGACTATGTCGCCCGCGGCCTGACCACGGTGACGATCGTCGAGGGCGCCAGTTCCACCACGATCACCATCAACGGCATCGGCGACACCGTCGCCGAGCCCAACGAGACCTTCTTCGTCGACATCAGCGCCGCGACCAATGCGGTCATCGGCAACGCGCGCGCCGTCGGCACGATCATCAACGACGACTTCACGCTGGTCCCGATCAGCCAGGTCCAGGGCAGTGGCAACACCTCCCCGCTGCTGGGCCAGGTGGTGACCGCGCGCGGCGTGGTCACCGGCCGCAAGAACAACGGCTTTTACTTCCAGACGGTCGACGGCGACGACGACGGCGACGACGCCACGTCGGAGGGCCTGTTCGTGTTCACCGCGGGCGCGCCGCCGGCGACCGCCGCCGTCGGCAACCTGGTGCTGGTCACCGGCACCGTGGCCGAGTTCGTGCCCGCCGCGGATCCAGGCCAGCTGTCGCTGACCCAGCTCACCTTCGCCGAGGTCACGCTGCTCACCATCGACAACCCGCTGCCGGCGCCGGTGGTCCTGACCACGACGTTCCCCGACCCCGCGGGTCCGCTCGACCAACTCGAGCGCGTCGAGGGCATGCGCGTGACCGCGCCATCGTTCACCGTCGTCGCCCCGACCCGCGGCAACACCAGCGAGCAGAACGCGACCAGCACCAGCAACGGCATCTTCAATGTCGTCGTCACCGGCACCACGCGTCCGTTCCGCGAGCCCGGCATCCAGGCACCGGACATGCCGCCTTCGGGGAGCATCCCGCCGATCCCGCGCTTCGACGCCAACCCCGAGCTGCTGACCGTCACCAGCGCCGCGGGCGGTGCACCCGCGCTCGACGTCGCCGCGGGCACCACGCTGGCCGGCCTCGTCGGCCCGCTGGACTACGGCTTCCGCCGCTACACCGTGTTGCCGCAGCCGGGCACCACCCCCACTGTCGCCGATGCGCCGGTGCCGACGCCGGCGCGGCTGCCCGTGCCCGACGAGTTCACGGTCGCGACCTACAACCTCGAGCGCTTCTTCGACACCGTGAACGATCCCGCCACCAGCGACCCGGTGCTGACGCCGGCCGCGCTGGAGCGCCGGCTGGCCAAGGCGTCGCTGGCGATCCGCGACTTCCTGCACGCGCCTGACGTGCTCGGAACGGTCGAGGTCGAGAACCTCGCGGTGCTGGAGCTGCTCGCCGCACGCGTCAATGCCGATGCGGTCGCCGCCGGTGGCACTGACCCGGGCTATGTCGCGTACCTCGAGGAAGGCAATGACGTCGGCGGCATCGACGTCGGCTTCCTGGTGCGCACCGGCGAGGTCCGTCCCGGCGTCCCACGCGTGCAGGTGCTGTCGGTCGTGCAGCGGGGCGCGGACACCATGTGGACCGAGCCCGGAGGCGGCAGCAGCCTGCTCAACGACCGGCCACCGCTGCAGCTCGATGCCGTGCTGCACTTCGCCGATGGCCGCATGTTCCCGGTCACGGCGATCGTGGTCCACAGCCGCTCGCTGAGCGGCGCCAATGCCGCGACCAGCAACGGCGAGCGCATCCGGGCCAAGCGCCAGGCGCAGGCCGAGTTCCTGGCCCAGCTTGTGCAGGGCCTGCAGGTCGCGGACCCCAACCGCGCGATCACCGTCACCGGCGATTTCAACGCCTTCGAGTTCAACGATGGCTACGTCGACGCGCTGGGCACCATCACCGGCATGCCGAGCCCCGACGAGGCCACGGTCGTTCCCGGCGACGGCGCCGACCTGGTCGAGCCGGACCTGCTGAACCTCTACCTGCTTGAGCCGGCGGACCAGCGCTACTCGTTCGTGTTCGACGGCAGCGCGCAGTCGCTCGACCACGTCCTCGTGAACCAGGCGCTGGGCGCTGCGGTCGCCGGCATCGGGCTGGACCATGCGCGCATCAACGCCGACTTCCCGCTGGTCGCGCGCAATGACAGCACGTCACCGTCGAGGCTGTCGGACCACGATCCGGTGGTGGCCTATTTCCGCCTGGATGCGCTGGCGTTCGCAGACCTCGGCGTGGTGGCGGAAGCGGTCGTGGACAACGTCGACGTCGATGGCCAGCTGGCGTATGCGGTCACGCTGACCAACGCGGGTCCCGATGCGGCGTCGTTCCCCGGCATCGGCTTCGCGCTTGATGCGGTGGTGGTCGACATGGCGGTAGCGGCGCCCACCGGCTGGAGCTGCGACGCAGCATCGGTCGTGGCCGACACGACGACCATGGCCTGCACCGCGGCGACCCTCGCCGACGCGGCGAGTGCGTCGTTCACCGTTACCGCGACGGCCCCGGCGTCCGCCGGCGGCGACGTCGTGACGCTTGCCGCGGCTGCGACCTCGCAGACGCAGGATCCCGACGAGGACGACAACGCCGACAACGCTGCGGTATCGGTGGCGGCGTCCGCGGACCTGTCGGTCGCGATCGGCGGGCCGGCGGTCGTGGTGCGCGGCAACACCGCCACGTACACGGTGGCGCCGCGTAACGACGGCCCCAGCGCCGCGGTCGATACCGTGGTCACGATCGACGCCGGCATCGCCGCGGCCAACGTCACTTTGGCCGCGCCTGCCGGGTGGGCGTGCCAGCGCCAGCCGGGGAGCTTCCGCATCGCGTGCACCTTGGACGATGCGTTCGCCATCGCCGCGACGCCGGTGTTCACGCTCCAGGTGGCCACCGTCGGCAAGCTTGTCGGCACCGGTTTCACCGTACGCGCCGCCGTGCGGTCGGCGGCCAACGACCCGGATATGGACGACAACACGGCCGCCCTTGGCGTGCGCATCAACCGCGGGCGCTGACGCAGGCGCGGTGCCAAGGGAGCGCGGCGCAGGCCGCGCTCCTTTTTTTTTGCGCGCCCGGCACGCAGCGATGCCGCAACGCGCAACGACCCGTCACCGGGCGCCGGGTATCATGGCCGGCCCCGTGACCGACCGGAATCCTGCACGCATGAGCGTTGCCGCCACCTTCGAGATCGAGTACCTGCAGTACCTCGGCGCCGACGGCCAGCTGGTCGCCGAGCTGCCACCCGAGGCGCCCGACGCCGCCGCGCTGCTGCCGCTGTTCAAGCAGATGCTGTACGTGCGCACCTTCGACACCAAGGCGATCGCGCTGCAGCGCACCGGCAAGCTGGGCACCTATGCCGCCTGCCTGGGCCACGAGGCGACGCATGTCGGCATCGGCGCCGCCATGCGCCCCGAGGACGTGTTCGCGCCCAGCTACCGCGAGTACGGCGCGCAGTTCATGCGCGGCGTGCGCCCGCGCGAGGTGCTGATGTACTGGGGCGGCGACGAGCGCGGCAACGACTTCGCCGGCCCGAAGCACGACTATCCCTGGTGCGTGCCGATCGCGACCCAGTGCCTGCATGCCGCCGGCGCGGCGCTGGCGTTCAAGCTGCGCCGCGAGCCGCGCGTGGCGGTGACCTGCTGCGGCGACGGCGGCAGCTCCAAGACCGACACCTACGCCGCCATCAATTCCGCGGGCGCGTACACGCTGCCGTTCGTGCAGTGCATCATCAACAACGGGTGGGCGATCTCGGTGCCGCGCTCGGCGCAAACCGGCGCGAAGACGCTCGCGCAAAAGGGCATCGCCGGCGGCTTGCACTGCCTGCAGGTGGACGGCAACGACCTGTTCGCGGTGCTCGAAGGCATGCGCCGGGCCATGGAGCGCGCGCGCGGCGGCGAGGGCGGCAGCGTGATCGAGTTCATGACCTACCGCCTGCACGACCACACCACCGCCGACGATGCGCGCCGCTACCGCGGCGAGGACGAGGTCAAGCAGGCCTGGACACGCGATCCGATGACCCGCCTGCGCACTTGGCTGACCGCGCAGGGCGCGTGGGACGCGGCGCAGGAGGCCGCCTGGGCCACCGAGTGCGGGGCGTCGGTCGACGTCGAGATCAATGCCTACCTGGAGTCCAAGGTACAGCCCGTGGAGGCGATGTTCGACTACCTGTACGCGGACCCGCCGCCCGACCTGCTGGCGCAGCGCGCGGACGCGATGGCGATCGACCGCGCCGCGGCGGAGAAGCGCGCATGAGCGCCGCCGAAGCACATGCCGCCGGGCCCGCCGCGATCACGCTGATCGAGGCGATCACCCAGGCGCTGGCGTACGAAATGCGCACCGACGACACCGTGGTCGTACTCGGCGAGGACGTCGGCGTGAACGGCGGCGTGTTCCGCGCCACCGCCGGCCTGCAGGCCACCTTCGGCGCCGAGCGCGTGCTCGACACGCCGCTCGACGAGACCACCATCGCCGGGCTCACCGTCGGCCTCGCGTCGCAGGGCATGAAGCCGGTCGCGGAGGCGCAGTTCGACGGATTCATGTACCCGATGGTCGACCACATCATCTGCCACGCCGCGCGCTTCCGTTACCGCACGCGCGGCCGCCTGACCTGCCCGATGGTGCTGCGCGTGCCGTGGGGCGGCGGCATCCGCGCCCCGGAGCACCACTCCGAGGCCAACGAGGCGATCTTCACCAACGTGCCCGGGCTGCGCGTGGTGCTGCCGTCGTCGCCGGCGCGCGCCTACGGGCTGCTGTTGGCTGCGATCCGCGACCCGGACCCGGTGATCTTCATGGAGCCCAAGCGCATCTACCGGCAGTACAAGGAGGTCGTCGCCGACGACGGCGAGGCGCTGCCACTCGACGTCTGCTACGTGCTGCGCGACGGCGCCGACCTGACGCTGGTGACGTGGGGCGCGCAGGTCAAGGAGACGCTGGAAGCCGCGGAAGTGCTCGCCGGCGACGGCATCAGCGCCGAGGTCATCGACGTCGCCACGCTGCGCCCGCTGGACTTCGCGACCATCGCCGAATCGGTCGCCAAGACCGGCCGCTGCGTGATCGTGCACGAGGCGCCCAAGACCGCCGGCTTCGGCGCCGAGATCGCCGCCCGCCTGGCGGAGGAATCGATGTACGACCTGCGGGCACCGGTCGAGCGCGTCACCGGCTACGACACGCACATTCCACTGTTCCGGCTGGAGATGAAATACCTGCCCAGCGTGGACCGCATCGTCGCCGCCGCGAAGCGCGCGATGGCTGCGGGCTGACGGCACTGCACCGCAACGATCATCCGCGCGAAGTGGCCAACGGCCCGCGCGCGGCACCCAGATGACTGCGTCACCGGAGACCGCAACCACATGGCCGACACCAAGACCTTCTACCTTCCCGACCTCGGCGAGGGCCTGCCCGACGCGACCATCGTCGAGTGGTTCGTCAAGGAGGGCGACCGCATCCGCCTCGACGACAACCTGGTGTCGATGGAAACCGCGAAGGCGGTGGTCGAGGTGCCGTCGCCGTTCTCGGGCAAGGTCGTGCGCCTTGCCGGTGCCGCCGGCGACGTCGTCGTGACCGGGGCGATGCTCGCGGAGTTCACGCTCGACGCCAGCCAGCCGCAGCGCGCCGATGGCCAGGACACCGGCCACCACCACGGCCCGCCAAAGACCGGGCACGGCGTCGGCAGCCAGGATCCGGCGCCCGACGACCGCGTGGTCGCGTCCAGCGAAGGCGGCGCCATCGTCGAGGACGACGCCCCGCCACCGGAGCACAAGTCCGAGGCCGGGGACGGCGCGCGCAGCGACAGCGGCACCGTGGTCGGCGCGATGCAGTCATCCGACACCGTCCACGCCGAGCAGGCGTACGCGGTGGGCGGCGTCAAGGCGATGCCGGCGGTGCGCGCGCAGGCGCGCAAGCTCGGCGTCGACCTCGCGCGCGTGCGTGGCAGCGGCGCCGACGGCGTGGTCACGATGGCTGACGTCAAGCAGGCCGCGGCCGACGGCAGCGCGTGCGCGGGAAGCGATCCAGGCGCGCGCGAACCCCGCGACAACGATGGCGCCCGCGCCGCCGCACCGGCCCCGTCGCGCGACCCCGCGCAGCGCACCGCGCTGTCGGCGTCGGGCAAGCCGATGCGCACGCAGCCGCCGGACGTGTCCGCCAGCGGCCAGCCGGAGCAGTTGAAGGGCGTGCGCCGCAACATGGCGCGGGTCATGGCCGACGCGCATGCCAAGGTGGTCCCGACCACGCTGACCGACGACGCCGACATCCACGCCTGGACCCAGGGCAACGACTTGACCGGCCGCCTGGTGCGCGCGATCTGCGTCGCCGCGCAGGCGGTGCCGGCGCTCAACGCGTGGTTCGACGGTGACAAGCTGACGCGCACGCTGCACCGCCAGGTCGACATCGGGATCGCGGTCGATACCGACGACGGCTTGTTCGTTCCGGCGCTCCGTAACGCCGACGTGCTCGATGCGCGCGGGGTGCGCGAGGCCGTCAACCGGCTGCGCGCGCAAGTCACCGACCGCAGCATCCCGGCCAGCGAGCTGTCCGGCTACACCATCTCGCTGTCGAATTTCGGCATGTTCGCCGGTCGCTACGCCACGCCCGTGGTGGTGCCGCCGACGGTCGCGATCGTCGCCGCCGGCCGCGGCCGCCACCAGGTGATGCCGGTAATGGGCGGCTTCGAGTCGCACAGGGTCATCCCGCTGTCGCTGACCTTCGACCACCGCGCGGCGACCGGCGGCGAGGCGGCGCGCTTCCTGAAGGCGATGCTCGACGACCTGGCGCTCGCGCAGTAGTCGCGGGCCGCCAGGTCAGCGCCTCGCGCTAGTCCTCGGCCGCAACCACGCGGTCGCGGCCGCGGGCCTTGGCGCGGTACAGTGCCTGGTCGGCGCGCTCGAACACCTGCTCCGGCACCTCGCACGCCGGGTCGCCCGCGGCCAGCCCCACCGACACCGTCAGCGCGAACGGCATCGCGCCCGCGTGCAGCGCGCGCCGGATGCGCTCGGCGATCTCGAACGCGTTGGCCAGGCTGGTGTCGGGCAGGATCAGCAGGAAATCCTCTCCGCCCCAGCGGATTGCGACATCCTGGCCGCGGATGTTGTCGGCAATGACGTTGGCGACCGCGCGCAGCGCCTTGTCGCCCAGCAGATGGCCATGGCGGTCGTTGACCTGCTTGAAATGGTCGATGTCGACGATCGCCAGCACGTAACCCGCGCGCTCCAGGCGCGCCAGTATCGCCGGGTCCCGTCGCATCTGCGCCAGCGAGGCGCGGTTGGGAAGGCCGGTCAGAGGATCGACACCGACGACGCGCTTCAGGTCGTCGTGGCGCTGCTGCAGGGAGGCGCGCTCGGTCTCCATCCGACGCGTGGCCTGGCGCCCGGCGGACAGCTGCGCGCCCTGCTCGCGGGTCAACCGCTGCAGCTCGAACAGCCGCCGCATCTGCCGCGCCAGCGCCTCGAGCCCGTCGCGCTGCGCGCGGTCCAGCGTGCGCGGCAGGTGGTCCATGACGCACAGCGCGCCCAGCGCATGGCCCTGGGGGTCGCGCAGCGGCACGCCGGCGTAGAAGCGCAGCAGCCGGCCACCGATGTCGGTCGGGCGCATCGGCAGCGCCGGGTCGGCAAGGACGTCGTGGACCTCGAACACCGGGCCTTCGCCCTGGATGGCGCGCGCGCAGATCGACTCGGTGCGCGGCGTCTCCTGCACGCCGATCCCCACGCGCGCCTTGAACCACTGGCGCTCGCCGTCGACGAGCGTCAGCGTCGCCGCGGGCGCCGCGCACACCAGCGCCGCCAGCACGACGATGTCGTCGAAGGCCTCGTCCGACCCGTCATCCAGCAGCCCGGTCGCGTCCAGTGCGGCCTGGCGGGCGGCTTCGTCGATCGGCGGTGGGGGGGACCGGGGCATGGCTTCTACGGAGGCCGGCGGAAGGGGCGTCAGCCACCATGCTAGCCCCCGTCCACCGCGAGCTCCGTGGCGACGGCCTGCGGGCGCGACCAGCGCCGGTGGCGGACCACCCATTTCGCCGGCAGCAACGGCGTTGCTGCCCGGGAGATCACGAGGCCGCGTCCGCGTCGGCGGCCAGCAGCGCCAGCGCCGCGCGCAGCGCATCCAGCGTGACCCCGTCGGCCAGCGTGCCGACGACGTCGCCGGCAAGCGTCACCCCGCCGGCGTCCAGCATCAGCCCGGCGCCACCATCCGCGCGCAGCGCCGCGACCTGCCGGCCGGCGTCGCGGCCGCCGGCGTGCGCGCGGCCCTGCAGCAGCAGGCTGGCGTCGCCGGCGTGCAGCTTGAATGCGAAGCGCCCGTCGTCGTCGCGGTACTGCTTGAACGCCGGCAGCGCGGCGCGCGCCGGCGTCGACGCGGGCGCGGTCGCCACGCTGGCATGCGACAGGTCACGCAGGCCAACGGCGTGGCGCAGCGTGCGCAGGAACGGCGAGGCCACCTCGTCGCGCAGGCGCGTGGCGCCGTCGCGCAGCTGGCGTTCGATCGCGGCCGGGTCGGCGACCAGCGCGTCGTAGCGCTCGCGCAGCGGTGCCACCTCGGCGTCGATGCGCGCGAACACCTGCCCCTTGGCGTCGCCCCAGCCGATGCCGTCGGCAAACGCCGCGCGCATCGCGTCGGTCTCGGCCGCGGTCGCGAACGCCTGGTACAGCTGGAACAGCGCCGAGCCCTCGGTGTCCTTGGGCGTGCCCGGGGCGCGCGAGTCGGTGACGATCGACGCCACCAGCCGATGCAGCGTCTCGCGTGGCGCAAACAGCGGGATGGTGTTGTCGTAGCTCTTCGACATCTTGCGCCCGTCGAGCCCGGGCAACGTCGCCACCTGCGCCTCGACCACCGCCTCCGGCAGCACGAAGTGCTCACCATAGAGATGGTTGAAGCGCTGGCCGAAGTCGCGCGCCATTTCGATGTGCTGCACCTGGTCGCGCCCGACCGGCACCCGGTGCGCATTGAACAGCAGGATGTCGGCCGACATCAGCACCGGGTACATGAACAGCCCGGCGGTGATTCCGGCGTCCTCGTCCTGGCCCTCGCCACGGTTGCGGTCGACCGCGGCCTTGTAGGCGTGCGCGCGGTTCAGCAGGCCCTTGCCGGCGACGCAGGTCAGCAGCCAGGTGAGCTCGCTGATCTCGGGCACGTCGGACTGGCGGTAGAAGCGCACGCGCGACGGGTCCAGCCCGCAGGCCAGCCACGCCGCGGCGATCTCCAGCGTGGACCGCTGCACGCGCGCCGGCTCCGAGACCTTGATCAGCGCATGCAGGTCGGCGAGGAAGAAGTAGCTCTCGACACCCGGCTCGCGGCTGGCGGCCACCGCGGGACGGATCGCGCCGACGTAGTTGCCCAGGTGCGGCGTGCCCGACGTGGTGATACCGGTCAGCACGCGGCTGGTGACGGGGGCGGAGGTGGCAGTGGCAGTCATGCGCCCATTTTAGCCGTCGCGACGACCCCACCCCTCCCTCCGGGGCGTTTGCACGTGCTCCCTACCGAGGAAGCATGTCCATGCACGCCAACACCGCCACGTCCCCGCGCCTGCCGGCGCCTCCCGCCCTCCGCCCCGCCGACATGCAGCAGGCGGCGCGCGCGTCGCGCCGCCACGTCCTCGCCCTGCTGCTGGTCGCCTGCACCGCCTGCGGCTCGCTGCCGGCGCGCGACCTCGTGGCCCTCGAGGTCGTCGACCGCAAGGCCGGCCAGCCGCTGCCCGTCCATCGCCACCGCGGCCAAGGGTGGATCCCCGGCACGCCCGGCCACCGCTACAGCCTGCGCCTGCGTAACACCACGGGCGCGCCGCTGCTGGTGGTGGTATCGGTCGACGGTGTCAACGTGGTGACCGGCGAGACCGCGAGTGCGGACCAGACGGGGTACGTGCTGACGCCCTGGCAGGTCGCCGACATCGCGGGCTGGCGCAAGTCCGACCAGGAGGTCGCGGAGTTCGTGTTCGCGGCCCTGCCCGACAGCTATGCGGTGCGCACCGGGCGGCCGCACGATGTCGGCACCATCGGCATCGCCGTGTTCCGCGAGGCTCGACCGCTTCCGGCGCCGGCAGTCGCCCACAGCGCCGGGTCGAATGCGGAGGCTCCCGCCGACGGCGCCGGCGCGGATGCCTCCAGGTCGCGCGTCGCACGGGAGTCGGCGGCCGCGATGCCGTCGTCGATCGGCACCGGACATGGGGCGCGCGCGTGGTCGCCCATCACCCGCACGACGTTCGAGCGGGCCTCGGCGATCCCCGACCAGGTGCGGCAGTGGCGCTACGACGACGGAAATCGGCTCGCGGCGCTGGGCATCGTTCCCCGCGGGCTACGGCCGCGGCGTCCCGACGCGTTCCCCGGCGGCTACGTGCCGGATGCGCCGTACTGAGCCGGCGCGCGTCCAGAAAAAAGCCGGCTTTCGCCGGCTTTTTCCGTGCTGCCAGTGCGACGCCCGCGGGCGACGCGCAAAAATCAGTTGGGGCGGGTGCCGCCGGTGTTGTCAGCCGCTTCCTCGACCTTCTCGCCGACCTTCTGGACGTCCTGACCCATGCCCTTGGTGGTGTTGCAGGCGGACAGGGCGCCGACCGAGAACATGGCGAGCAGCATCAGGGGGATCAAACGCTTCATGGATATCTCCAGTTGGGAAAAGATGGACCGCGGGACGCAGGACGCACCCCAACGCGCATGAGACGCCATCGGGGCGTGAAAGTCGCGTGCAGCAGGGCGATGGTACCGCCCGGGGTTCACAACCGCATCAGGGTCGACTTGCCGAACAGGCTCTCGACCAGGTCCACCGCCAGCTCCGCGGTGCGGTTGCGGTCGTCGAGCGCCGGGTTGAGCTCGACGATGTCCAACGACCCCATGCGCCCGGTGTCGGCGATCATCTCCATCACCAGCTGCGCCTCACGGTAGTTGACCCCGCCAGGCACGATGGTGCCGACGCCGGGCGCGATCGCAGGCTCCAGGAAGTCGACGTCGAAGCTCACGTGCAGGTGGGTGTCTCCGTCCATCCCCGCCAGCGCCTCCTCCATCACCCGCTTCATGCCGACCTCGTCGATGTAGCGCATGTCGTAGATCGCCAGCCCGTGCTCGTGCACCAGCCGCTTCTCGCCGGCATCGACCGAGCGGATGCCAATCTGGCGGATGGCCGTGGGCAGCATCGCCGGGGCGTCGCCGCCTAGCATGGTCAGCGCGTCCGGCCCGAGGCCACACAGGCACGCCACCGGCATGCCGTGGACGTTGCCCGACGGCGTCATGTCGTGGGTGTTGAAGTCGGAGTGGGCGTCCAGCCACAGCACGCGCAGCGTCTTGCCGGATTCGCGGCAGTGGCGCGCGACCGCGGTGATCGAGCCGACCGCGAGGCAGTGGTCGCCGCCCAGCATCACCGGCATCCGTCCCGCCCGCAGCTCGACCAGCGACGCGTCCATCGCGGCGCGGTTCCACGCCACCACCTCGTCCAGATGCCGATACCCGTCGACCGGCGGCTGCCAGGGATTGCGCGGGCCGTGCACGTCGCCGCGGTCGATGACATCGACGCCGCGGTCGCGCAGCGCCTCGACCAGCCCGGCGACGCGCAGCGCCTCCGGGCCCATCGACGCGCCGCGATGGCCGGCACCGATATCGGTGGGCACGCCGAAAAGGGATACGGAAGGACTGGGACGGGACATCGTGGCTCCTTGCGCCCGGCGCAAGGACGTCGCCGCGCGGACTTGAAGATCGGCCGCGACGCGCGCGATCCGGTGGTGCCGGCACCCGGATTCGAACTGGGGACCTACCGCTTACAAGGCGGTTGCTCTACCAACTGAGCTA
>PPFU01009358.1_pt1 | contig 18243 bp, 11 predicted proteins | sample 1535991 | NCBI WGS metagenome assembly PPFU01 (sample SAMN04901290, study PRJNA319586) | Hypolithon metagenome, whole genome shotgun sequencing project. | isolation source: Antarctic Hypolithon | place: Antarctica: Miers Valley | collected 2014
CGTAATATATTTCAGGGCGAAACCAGTTGGTGATGATCCAGTTCACGCGGCGGATTTCGCCGAGTTCGCCACTTTGGATCAGCTTGCGGACCTTGATGTAGTAGTGGTCGGTCCGCTGATTGAACATCGCCGCGAAGACCTGCTTTTTCTTCGCGCCCTTGTAGGCGGTGATCAGGCGCTCGGCGTCGGCTTTATGCACCGAGAGCGGCTTTTCGACCATGAGGTGGAGACCCTGCTCCAGCGCGTCGATGCCGATGGTGGTGTGACCGTAGTGCGGCGTGGCGATGAGAACCGCATCGACCTCGCCGGAGCGGATAAGCGCCTTGCTGTCGGTGAACGTTTTCAGGCCGGAATGCGCCTTCAGTTTCGACTCGTCCACGTCGCAGACTGCCACGAGCTCGAGCCGGGGCACTTTGCCGCCGAGGATGCTTTTCGCGTGGCTGCTGCCCATGTTGCCGAGTCCGATGATGCCGAGTTTGACTGTTTTCATAGAAGTGAGTGGGTGGAAAGGGGCGCGCATTTAGAGGGACATTTGCGTTTGACGAAAGAACTTTTCCCCAGAAACATCCGCCCCTCTTTTTCCCGATGCGTCACACCCTTTCCGTCCTGGTCGAAAACAAGTTCGGCGTGCTCACCCGCATTGCCGGGATGTTCAGCGGGCGCGGTTTCAACATCGACACCCTCAACGTCGGCCCCACGCTCGACCCGCAGACTTCGCGCATGACCATCGTGGTGCGCGGCGACGACACCGTGCTCGAGCAGGTGACGAAGCAACTGAATAAACTGATCGACGTGATTCAGATTCAGGATTTCCGCGAGGGCGAGTTCGTGGATCGCGAGCTGGTGATGGTGCGGGTGAAAGTCGATGCCGCCAGCCGGGCGGAGGTGATGCAAATCTGCGACATCTTCCGCGCGAAGATCGTGGATGTGCAGCCGGACGACGTGGCCATCGAGATCACCGGGAACGAGAGCAAGGTGTCGAAATTTCTCCTACTCATGGAAAACTTCGGCGTCGTCGAGCTGACCCGCACGGGCAAGATCGCGCTGGCGCGGAAGATGAAGCGATAGCGCCCGCGCGAGGCGTCACCGGCCAAGCAGCTTTCCGGCTTGTCATCCGGGCCTGCGGCTTCAGACCGTCGGATGCTGTGACGAAAACGAAGCGCGTTAGTCTGATCCTGCTGGGAGCGGTTCTCGCTGTGGCCGCGTTGCTCGTGGCCGCGTACTTTTTCGAGGAAAAGCTGGGGCGCGAGGAGTGGGAGCGGGTGCGCGCGGAAATGGAGGCGCGCGGCGAGACTTTCGACTTTGCCAAACTCGCGCCGCCGAACGTGCCGGACGACGAAAATTTTGCGATGACTCCGCTGCTACGTCCGATGCTGGACTACGATTTCGATCCGGAGACACACGCGCAGACCTGGCGCGATCCGGCGGGAAAGGAACGGGCCGAGTCGATCCGGTTGGGTGGACGCGACGCTCGGGACATGCCGCGAGTCGTGGGCTGGCAGGAAGGGAAGTCTATCCCGTTAGAGGAATGGGCGGCGTGGTTTCGTGCGTCCGATGTTTACGAGGTACCGGCGGGTGGCACCCCGGCGGAAGCTGTGCTGGGAGCGTTGCGTAAATTCGATCCGGAGATCGATGAACTCACCGAAGCTGCGAGTCGTCCATTCGGGCGCTTTCCTGTGCATTACGGCGAGGGAGCGCGTGCGACGCTGGGGCATCTAAACGTCCTGATGGGCATCGAAAAGATCATTGCGCTCCGGGCCTCAGCCCGACTGGACGCGGCAGATACAGACGGCGCGCTGGAGGATGTCCTTTCGCTGTTCCGCATCCAGTGGCTGATGCGCGAGGAGATCACCCTCATTGATCACCTCGTCGCGATCAGCCTTTTCGATGTTTCGGTTCAACCGATTTGGGAAGCTCGGCTAAACCATCGCTGGAACGATCAGCAATGGGCAAAGGTGGAGGATGCACTTGCCCGGTTCGATTTTCTCTCGGGATACCAACGAGCGATGCGCGGGGAAGTTGCTTTCGCAAAGGTGGTCTATCAGTCGGTTCACCGGGATCCCAAGAGCCTCCGGGAGGTACTCGCATGGGGTGGCGCAGAGGAGACCGGATGGATGACGCCCCTCCTTTTCCTTCGCGGGACACTCTACCGTAGCCAGGCCTACCACGCGCAAATGGCTTTCGATCACCTGATTCCAGTGCTCGATCCGGCATCGCATCGAGTCCTCGTGGAAAACTCTGACGCCTTTGATGAGGAGGTCGCGAGCCAGCAGTCTCGCGCCCCCCGACCCCACCGAATCCTCGCCCTGATGTCGCTTCCGGTTTTCTCGAGCGTGCAAGTCCGCTCAGCGCAAGCCGCCGCGCTGTGCGATCTCGCACGGGTGGCGATCGCGCTGGAGCGTTACCGGCTGGCGACGGGAGCCTATCCCGCGAGGCTCGACGCGCTCGGGCCGCGCTTCCTCGACCCGGTGCCACACGACGTGATCACCGGAGAGCCGCTGAAATACCGGCCTGTCGCGGAGAGCATCCAACTTTACTCCGTCGGCTGGAACACGACCGACGAAGGCGGCGCGCTCGCCCGGAAGCCGGACGGCAAGAGCCTCGACCGGAAGCTCGGCGACTGGATATGGCCCGTAAGCCGAGTCGAACCGGACTAAAAGTCGCTTCTCTCGCCGCGCAGGAGCATGGCGACGGCTTCGGCGTGGCGGCCTTCGCGGGCGAGGAGGTGGGCGGCGCGGGTCTTGAACCAGCCGGGGGCATCGTCGCGCCGGGACATCGTCTCGATCAGGGCGCGGGCGCGGCGGTCGTTGCCTTCGCGCTCGGCGAGGGCGACGAGCGCGATCGCGGCCATTGCGTCGCCGGGGTTCGTGCGGAGGCGGGTTTCGAGGGTGGAGCGGTCGGAGGTGTCGGAAAGGCGCGGAAGCTCGGGCTCTGGGACGTGGCGGGCAAGGAGGGCCCAGGCGCGCGCGTCGAGCGACCAACGGTGCAGCAGCGCGGCCCAGGCGCGGAAGTCGCGCGGCTCCCAGGCGGCGTGCATTTTCATCCACTGCTCGAGCTCGGCGGGGCCGGCCCAGCGGGCGAGGTGGCGGTGGAAGGCCTCGATCTCGTAGTCGCGCAAATCCTCGCGGGCGGCGCGCTTTTGCCACCAAGTCTGGAAGTAGTATCGGCCCGCGGCGTCGTCGGGCAGGGCACCGCCGTAGAGGAGGAGGAAGCGCGGATTCGTCTCGGCGAAGCGCGCCCAGAAGGACTCGGCGATGGGGAGATCGGCCGTGAGCTCCAGCGCGCTCTCGAAGACGCTGCGCTCGCGGAAGCCCGAGCGCTCGACGGCCAGCGCCCAAAAATAGAGCGCCATATTCGCCGAGTAGAGGCGGCTCGCGGTCGCCTGCGCGGCGGGGTAGCTCCAGGAGCCGGGCATGAGGCGGTTCGCGAGGCGTGCGTGCTGCCAGCCGCTGCCGGGGCGGCCGGCGGCGAGTTCGCGCAGGGCGAGGGCTTGCTGGAGATTCGGGTCGAGTGGGAAAACTTGCGCGGCCTGCGACAGTGCGCGGATGGGGGCGCGATCGGGGCCGGAGTTGCGCCCGAGCGCGAGATCGACGGCCGTGGGCGACCAGCGGAAGTCGGTGAGAAACGGCAGCGCCCAGAACGCGGCGATGGTGAGCGGGATGAGCGCCGCGCCTTTGCCCAGCGAGCGGCGCGGGCTGGCGGCGCCAGGCAGCGCGAGGGCGAGGGCGGCGAGGGCGAAGCCGGCGGTGCCCCAGCGATGCCCCGGCACGTCGAACAGACAATGCACTGCGATGGCCGCGACTGCCGCGACCGCGCCGACGCGCAGGTAAAGCCCGCCCGAGCGCCGCAGTGTCGCGCGTGCTGCCGGGACGATGAGCACCGCCGCAAAAGCCAGCAGCGCGAGCAGCGGCAGAGCTCCCAGCTCGCTGAGCCAGGCCAGCCAACTGCTCTCCGGGTGGATCACATAGACATCGACCAGCTTCAGCTCCTGATACATCGGGAAGACGAGCGGGAACGCCCCGAGCCCGTGCCCGAGCAGCGGCGCATCGCGAAACATGTCGAGCGTGTCGCGCCACACGGCCCAGCGGACATTCGCCGGGATGCCGCTCCCGCCTTCATCGGCGAAGCGCGCGAGCATTCCCGGCCCGAGCGCGAGCGCGAGCGCCGCCGCCACGAGGGCGCATGAGCCGGCGATGGCGGCCGCCTTTTTCCCCCGTGTCTGGTAAAGGACGACGCCGAGGAAAAAGAGGAGCCCAACTCCCAGGGCAACGAGTCCCCCGCGCGAGTTGCTTTGCAGCAGCGCGACGAAAACCAAGCCGACGCCGAGCGCCGCGCCGCTGATCGCCGCAGCGTCCTTCCGCTCGCCCGCGCGCACCAGGCAGCCACAGCCGAGGAGGGCGCTCATCGCAAGGAGGTCGGCGGTGTGATTGCGATTGGGGAAGGGCCCGAAGCCCGTCCAGCCCGGTGTCGAGCGCAGCCCGTAAATCATCTGCCCATGGGCCGGGGCGAGCAACGCGACTCCGGCGACGATCACGCCCGCGGCGAAAAGAATCCAGGCGAGCGGCGCGCGATTGCGACGGTCGGCGGCGAGCGTGCGCACCCAAAGGAGCCAGAGGCCGGCGATCACGGCGACGAGCAGGAGGTCGAAGGCGCGCGCGGGCTCGGGGTGGCGCGTCCAGGGAAAATCAATGCCGAAACTGCCGTGGAGCACTGTCCGCCATTCGGGCGGTGGGAACCACGACGCAGGGGCGAATTGCGCCGCGAGGAGGAGCGCCACGAAGGCCGCGCCCAGCATTTTCGCGGCAAAACTGTGCGCCGGAAACCGCGGCGGCTCGAGCAGCATCCCGACGACGAACACGCCGACGAGCAGCGTCTGCACCGCGCGATCCACCGCGCCGAAAAGCAGCGGCCCGGCGATGACGAGAAACGCGAAGACGAAGAGCGCGAGGCGGCGGGTCACGTCCGCCATTTACTCACAGCCTTGATGTAAACGGGACGAAAACATTCCGCGACACGCTGCCATTCGCGATCCGAGCCGTCGTCGCGCGGGGCGCAAAGCTCGAGCGGTTTCGAGCCGTTGTGCCGGAGGTGGATCGGGTAGCAGTCGTCGTGGCCGCTCACGCGATGATCGACGAAACCGACTCGCCGCAGGGTCTGGTCGAAGATTTCCCAGAACTCCCGGCTCTCCTCGCAGCGCTCGATCTCCATCTCGAGCACGCGCGCCTGGAGCAGGGCGTATTGCACCCCGCGCCGGCGCCCGAGCGTGCGGCCAAAGGAATGGTGCATGGTCGAAAACGACGGGATGTAGCGCAGGTAGCGCAGCGCGACGATGGCAAGGAAGAACATCGCCGCGACCGCGATGGGAATCGTCCGCCCGCGGCTCCAGACGATGCTCAAGCCCATGAGGCTGAGCACCACGCAGACGCCATAGAGACCGAGGATGATGCGCCTTTTCGAGAAACCGAGGTGCTGGAGCCGGTGGTGGATGTGCTCATCATCGGCGTGGAAAATCGGGTAGCCGCGCAGCGCCCGGCGCAGCATGGCGAGCGTCGTGTCGAGGATCGGGATCCCGAGTGCGACGACGGTGACGGCGAGCACGGCGCCGACGGAGCCTTTATGGGAGCTGGTAAGCGAGAGGGCGGCGATGGAAAAGCCGATGAGATACGCCCCGCCGTCGCCGAGGAAAATCCGGGCGGGGGGGAAGTTGAACATCAGGAACCCGAGCATCGCGCCCGCCAGCGCGAAGGAATAATGCGCGATGGGCAATTGCCCCGCGAAGAGCCCGACGATGCCAAGCGTGACCGCCATGAAAAGCCCAAGCCCGCTCGCCAGGCCGTCGAAGCCGTCGATCAAGTTGATGATGTTCGGCACCGCGATGAGCCAGAACACCGTAACCGGCAGGCTCCACGCGCCCAGCTCGACCGAGACCGTCGAGCCTGGGTAGGTGATCAGCTCGATGTGCAGCCCGAGGTAATACATCAGCACCGCGATGCCGAGCTGCGCCGCCAGCTTCACGCGCGCCGGCAGGCGGCGCAGGTCGTCCCAGAGGCCGAGGGCAAAGATCAGCGCCGAGCCGAGCAGGATCGGCAGCCAGTCCGGCGTGCCAAAAGGATCGCGCGCCACGATGCTGACCAGCGCGACCGTCACCGCGAGCATAATCGGCACCCCGCCGAGTCGGGAAATAGCGCCGACATGGGATTTGCGCCCTTCATCCGCCTCGTCGATGCCGACCCCGCGCTCGGCGAGACGGATCATCCTCGGCGCCGCTAAGAGGACGACGAGGAAAGCGACGAGAAGATAGACGACGGAGAGAATCATGCGAGACCGATGGCGGCGGCCCCCGCCGACGCCATAATTTTCATAATCCGTTCAGTTTAGCACGAACGGTGCCAGTGTCAGCCCCGGCTCCCGCCCGTGGTGCGCGGCTCCTAAAAGCCGGCTCAGCGCCGGCTGAGACGGATGAAAAGGAATAGGCCGAGGGCCGTAAAGAGGACGTTCGGCAGCCAGACGAGCAACTCGGGATGGGCGGCGGGTTTGTCCTTCAGCATGTCGGCGATGATGATGAACAGGAAGTAGGCGAAGCCGAGGACGATGCTGAAAAGGAAACCGATGGAGGTCTCGCGGCGGTGGGCGGTGATGGCAAAGGGCACGCCGAGCAGGGCGAAGGCGATGGAGGCCATGGAAAAGGAGATGCGCTTGCTGATCTCGAAGCTGGCTCGCGCGGGATCAATCGTCTGGTCGCCATCGTTGCGCAGCATTTCCGTGAGAGTCATCTGGCTGGGGCGGCGCTGTTTTTTGCTCTTTTCGTAGAGTTCCTCGAGGGAGATCTCGAAGGGAACGGATTTCATGCGGATGCCCTGGCGGATTTTCGTGAGGTCCTTCGGCGAATTTTCGTCGCGCTCTTCAAAACGCGCGTCGGCGAGGCGGAGGATGACGCGCTTGTTCGGTTGATCGATGGAGACGTGTCCGTGCCGCGCCTGAACGACGCGCACGGGGCGGGAGCTGTCGTCCATTTCGTAGATGAGCAGGTTCGAGAGATCCTGGCCGTGCTTGCTGCCGATGTAGATTTTGCGCCCGGGGAATTCCTCGATGACTTGATCTCCGCTGAAAAGGGCGAGCGGATTGTTGGTGGCGATATTTGTGAGCGCATCCTTCATCTGCTGCTGGGCGCGCGGGGCGACGTAATTATTGATCCAGAGGCAGGTGCCGCTAAAAACGATGGCGAAGACGGCGAGCGGCGCGCAGATGCGGGGCATGCTGACGCCGTTCGAGCGCAGGGCGATGAGTTCGTTTTCAGCCGACATTTTTCCAAAAACGAGCAGGACGGCGGTGAGGAAACCCCACGGGATCGTGAAGGTGAGCGAGAAGGGAAGGATGTAGGCGATGAAGGTGAGCACCGTCTCCATCGGGATGTCATGGTTCACAAGGACGTCGAGGAGCTCCTTGAAGACTTTGAAAACGACGAGGACGAGACTGATGACGCCGATGGCGAAAGCCGAGGTGACGAAAATCGAACGGCTGACGTAGCGATCAATGATGTTCATGCGGGATGGGGATTGTTTGCGGGGGTGAGGCGGATGGCAAGCGCGGGGGCGAGGCCCCAAGATGTTGTGGGATATGAGGGTCGCGACCGCTACAGAAGGGATTCCCGTTTGGGCGCGGGCGAGAAAAAGCCTTGGCGGGGAGAGACAACTCTCGCTACTCTGGCGGCTCGGTTTTTACCCTCTCCACATGGCTGACGACGACGACTACGCTCCCGACAAATACGACGCCTCGAAAATTGACAAGCTGGAGGGTCTGGCGGGCGTGCGGCAGCGGCCGGGCATGTATATTGGGCCGACGGATGAACGGGGGCTGCACCACTGCGTCTTCGAGGTGCTGGACAACTCGATCGACGAGCATCTGGCGGGGCATTGCACGAAAATCGAGGTCACTATCCATGTCGATGGGTCGTGCTCGATCCGGGACAATGGACGCGGGATTCCGGTGGATATGCACCCGAAGTTCCAGATCCCGGCGATCGAGTTGGTGCTGACGAATTTGCACGCGGGTGGGAAGTTCGGGCAGGGGGCCTACAAGTATAGTGGCGGTCTGCACGGCGTCGGCGCGAAGTGCGTGAACGCGCTCTCGGATTGGTTCAAAGTCGAGGTGCAGCGCGACGGCAAGGTTTATCACATGGCGTTCGAGCGCGGAGTGACGACGCAGACGCTGATCGTCATCGGTGAGGTGAAGAGCAAAAAGAACACGGGAACGTTGATCACGTTCCTGCCCGATCCGACGATTTTTACGATCACGACGGAGTTCGAGTTTGGAAAGCTGGCGGCTCGGCTGCGAGAGCTGGCATTTTTGAATCCGGGGCTCGAGATCTCGCTCACGGATGAACGGGCGGAGACGACGCGGAAGGAGACGTTTATTTATAAGCTCGGGATCGAGGAATTTGTCAGGCAACTGGGCGAGAACAAGGCGCTGGCGCATCCGAAACCGATCATTCTCTGCGGGCGGCGGCCGGTGAAGTTCAAGTCAAAGGATGGCGTGGAGATCGAGGACGACATGATCGCGGACGGCGTGATGCAATATAACGACAGCTACAACGACCAGATGCTGTTTTTCACGAATGCGATCCCGAACCCGGATGGCGGGACGCACGCGACGGGTTTCCGGACGGCGTTGACGCGCGCGATCAATCAATTCGCGAAACAGAACAATCTCGTGAAGGACAAGGATCCGTCGATCAGCGGGGATGACTGCCGCGAGGGGTTGGTCGTCGTGCTGGCGATCAAGCATCCGAATCCGTCATTCGAGTCACAGACGAAAGTGAAGCTGGTGACGCCGGAGGCGGAAGGGATCGTGTCTTCGATCGTTTATGAGGGGTTGATGACGCACTTCGACCAGAACCCGAAGGTCGCGAAGGTCGTGGTGGAAAAAGCGCTGATGGCGGCGCGGGCTCGAGAAGCGGCGCTGAAGGCGCGCACTGCTGTCCGCAAGAGCGCCCTGAGTGCGGGTGGATTGCCGGGCAAGCTCGCGGACTGCTCGGAGAAGGATCCGGCGCTCACGGAGCTCTACATCGTCGAGGGCGATTCGGCCGGCGGCTCGGCGAAACAGGGGCGCGACCGGCGCTACCAGGCGATCCTGCCGATTCGCGGGAAACTCATCAACGTGGAGAAGGCGCGGCTGGATAAGGTGCTGCAGAATACGGAGATCCAGACGATGATCACGGCCATCGGGACGGGCATCGGCGGAGGCGACATGGAGGGATCGTTCAACATGGAGAAGCTGCGCTACGGACGCGTGATCATCATGACGGACGCGGATGTCGATGGATCACACATTCGGACTTTGTTGCTGACGTTTTTCTACCGACAGATGTCAGAGCTGGTGCGAGCGGGAAAAATCTACATCGCGCAGCCGCCGCTCTATCAAATCAAGCGGCGCAAACGAGAGGAATACGTCGATGACGATCTGGCGCTCAACCGCATCCTGATCTCACTGGGAGCGGAGGAAGTTAGGTTGAAAAATCTGGCGGATGGGAAGGAAGTCAGCTCGGAGAAAATGAAAGACATTCTCGAACTGCTCGAGCGGCTGGCGAAATACACCGAGTCGATCCGGCGGCACGGCGGGGATTTTGAAAAGTATCTCGAAGCGCGCGATGCGGGCAGCGGAGAGCTGCCGAACTATCTCGTGAAGGTGCGGGACGGGAACGAGGAGTGGGTCCAGTATTTCCACGACGAGACGGATGTGCGGAAATTCCACGAGGAGAATTTGGATCTAGCGTTGTTCGAGACGGAGATGGGCGAGGAGGCCATTCCGCCGACGGCGGCGGAGCGCAAGGCGGGCTCGCGCCGGCGGGCGAAGCTGGTCGAGCTGCACGAGTCGAAGGCGGTGCAGAAACTCATGAACGAGCTGGATCGCAAGGGGCTGAAAATCGAGCACTACTCGAACGCTGACAAACCGATCTTCGAGCTGATCGAAGGGGAGGGTGACAAGGCCACAGTGACGCCGATTTTTTCCACGCCGAAAATCCTCGAGATGATCATGGAAATCGGGCGGCGCGGGGTGCAGATCAAGCGGTTCAAGGGGCTGGGGGAAATGAACGCGAAGGAGCTTTTCAGCACGACGATGGATCCTGAGAAGCGGAAGCTTTTGAAGGTCGATTTGAATGAAGACAACGCGGTGGATGCGGATCGGATGTTCACGATCCTCATGGGCGATGTGGTGGAGCCCCGGCGGCAGTTCATCGAGGACAACGCGCTGAATGTTAGGAATTTGGATGTTTGAGCTTGTCGCGAGACTACATGTGACTACGTTGGAGGCATGAAAGAAGAACTCTCAGGAAGACTCACAGACGGAGAACCCCTCGTGTCATCTTCGGTCGTGCAGGAGATCGCCGTGATGGCCGGAATCGGCGAGGTGATCAATGTGCGGGCCGCAAAAGCTCATCTTTCTGCTCTGCTCGATGAGGTGGCGCGGGGACGCGAAGTGGTCATCACGAGCGGGGGCAAGCCCAAGGCGCGGCTTGTTCCGCCGCAGAGAATGGGGAAGCCATTCACCTTTACAGACGAGGACCGTCAGCGGATGCCGCCTTGGCAAGGGGGAATGACTGCGGACGAGATCATCCGTGAAGACCGGGAATCGCGCGACTAGCCATGTATTTGGATTCGGCGATTCTAGTGAAGCTGCTGGTGGAGGAGCACGACAGCGACTTTTTCATTGAGGCGGTGCGGGGCCACGTCGTCGCGAGTTCCCAACTGGCCGCCACGGAAGTCTGGGCGACGCTGCTGCGCAAGGAGAGGGACGGAAAGTTGCAAACTGAGCAACGTGTCGCTGCGTGGCAAATGTTCAACCAGCGCGTGGCGAACATGCAGATCACCCTTTATCCGCTCAACACTACGGGCTTGGATCGAGCGCGCTATGTTTTGGAGCGATCCCACCCTGCGGTGCCGCTGCGCTCGCTCGACGCGATTCACTGCGCGGCTTGTGATTTGAGTCAGGATTTTCCCCTCTGCACCACGGACAAGAGGATGCGCGACGCCGCGACGATACTCAGCATTCCAGTTTTCCCCGACGCCCTATAGCCCATGTATTCTGCAAACGAAAAAGTCGAAAAGATCAATGTAGCCGAAGAGATGTCGAAGTCGTTCCTCGACTATTCGATGTCAGTCATCATCTCGCGGGCGCTGCCGGACGCGCGCGATGGGCTCAAGCCGTCGCAGCGGCGCATCTTGTATGCGATGCACGATCTATCGCTTTTCCCGAACCGACAGCATCGGAAATGTGCGAAGATTTGCGGCGACACGAGCGGCAACTATCACCCGCACGGTGAGGCGGTGATTTACCCCACGCTCGTCCACATGGCGCAGCCGTGGGCGATGCGGGAGCGGCTGGTGGATGGGCAGGGAAACTTCGGGTCGGTCGAAGGCGATCCGCCGGCGGCCATGCGGTACACGGAGGCGCGCATGACGCATCTCGGGGCGGCGCTCATGACCGACATGGACAAGGATACGGTCGATTTCGTTGCGAACTACGACGAGACGCGCACCGAGCCGAAAGTCTTTCCCGCGGCATTTCCGAACCTGCTGGTCAATGGCGGCACGGGCATCGCGGTCGGCATGGCGACCAATATGCCGCCGCACAATCTCGGCGAGTTGGTGGATGGGATTTGCGAGCAGATCGACGACCCGGACATAACGCTCGAGGGGTTGATGGTATTCATCAAGGGGCCGGACTTCCCGACGGGGTGCATGATTTGTGGGATGGCTGGAATCCGACAGTATCTGGAGACTGGTCGTGGCAGCGTAAAGGTCCGGGGCAAGGCGGGCATCGAGGAGATGAAGGGTGGGCGCGAGCAGATCGTGGTGACGGAGATCCCGTACAACGTAAACCGCGCCACTCTGGTGGAGAAGATTGCCGGCTTGGTGAACTCGAAAACGCCGGGATTCACTGACATTAGTTATGTCGGAGATCAGAGCGACGAGAATACGCGGGTCGTCATCGAGCTGAAGCGGGACGCGATCCCGAAAGTCGTCATCAACAATCTCTACAAGCACACGGCTCTCGAGTCGTCGTTTGGCGTGAACATGCTGGCGATCGACCATGGCAAGCCGAAGCTGCTGAATCTCAAGGAAGCGATTCGTTGTTACATTGATCATCGGCGCGAGGTCGTGCTGCGGCGGACGCGTTATTTGCTGCGCGAGGCGGAGGCGCGGGCGGAGACGCTGGAGGGCTATCTCATCGCGCTGGCGAACATGGATGAGTTCATCCGCATCATCCGCGAGTCGGCGAACCGGGAGGAGGCGAGGATCAAGCTGCTGGCGTTCGAGGTTGCGCGGCGGCAGGTCGAGCAGATTGGCATTCTCATCCGCAGTGATGCGCGGCTTACGGAAGGGCGTTATGTTTTTTCCGAGAAACAGGCGGATGAAATCCTGAATCTCCGGCTCTATCAACTGACTGGACTGGAGCGGGACAAAATCCTCGGGGAGTATCAGGAGTTGTTGAAGACGATCATCGACTTGATCGACATCCTGGCGAAGGAGGATCGCGTGATGACGATCATCAAGGAGGAGCTGCGCGACATTCAGAAACGGTACGCGACTCCGCGGCTGACGCAGCTCGTGCCGGACGAGGGTGAGATCAATATGGAGGATCTCATCGCAAATGAAGGCTCGATCATCACAATTACGCACAACGGTTTCATCAAGCGCACGGCAGTGAGCGCCTATCGGGCGCAGCGGCGCGGCGGGAAAGGTGTGCGCGGGATGACGACGCGGGACCAGATGGCGGAGCAGGAGGAGGGAGATTTCGTCGAGCACCTTTTCACGGCGACGACGCACGATTACCTAATGTTTTTCACGCAGTCGGGGCGTTGTTATGTGGAGAAAGTATATGAAATTCCCGAGATGGGCCGCGCGGCGAAGGGACGCTCCATCGCCAACTTGCTGGAGTTGCGGAGCGAGGAAAAGATCGCTGCAACCATCCGGGTGCAGAGCAAGACGGAGGGAACCGGTCCGGCGGCAGTCGATGCGACGTGGGATTCGGCGCTGCACATCATCTTCGCGACCCGGTCGGGCATCGTGAAAAAGTCGAACCTGTCGGATTTCAAAAACATTCGGAAGGGCGGGATCATCGCGATCAATATCGAGGAGGGCGACCGGCTGATCGATGCGAAGATGACCGACGGTCATAACGAGATCGTACTGATCACAAAGGACGGGCAGAGCATTCGCTTCAGCGAGGACGAGCTGCGCGACCAGGGACGCGCGACGGTCGGGGTGTGGGGCATTCGACCCGGCGCGGGCGATCTCATCGTCGGGAGTGCGATCGTGAGTTCGGATTCGCAGTTGCTCGTCGCGGGCGAGAACGGCCTCGGGAAGCGCACCGCTTTTGACGAATATCGGCTGCAGAGCCGGGGCGGCAAAGGCGTCATCACAATGAAAGTGACCGACCGCACGGGCGGTGTAGTCGGCGCGCTGACAGTCGCGGACGAGGACGAGATCATGCTCATCACGACGAAGGGGCAGATGATTCGCATTGGCGTAAAAGGCATCCGCGAAGTCGGCCGTAACGCGCAGGGAGTGAAGCTGATTGACCTCAAACCGGGCGAGAAGCTGCAGGCCATCGCGCCGGTCGTGCGCGAGGACGACGAAGAAGAAGTCGAGGCGGTGATGGCGGAGTAGGTGGGTTGTTTTTTAGGGCGGCCCCGAGATCTTGGAAAGCTACCTACGCCCGGCTCTGCCGGATTTGCGCGCCGCCGCTCGCTTGAAACTCGCCCGCAAACGTTCGTTTGGCCATACAGGGGCTATGAATCCCCTGCGTTACTATTTCCGGCCCACCGAAAACCTGAATCTCGCGCTCGACGCTGACGTATGTATCTACGGCGGAAACTCCGGCGGTGTAATCGCGGCGATCGCCGCGAAAAAACGCGGCCTGAGCGTTGCCCTGCTCGAGCCGGGGCGGCATCTGGGCGGCCTCACTACGGGCGGGCTCACCTACACCGACATCGGGAACAAACACGCCATCGGCGGGTTGTCGCGCGAGTTTTACCGGCGCGTCGGCCGGCGCTACGGGATGCCGGAGTTCTGGACGTTCGAGCCGCATGTGGCGGAGGAGGTGTTCCGCGACTGGCTGGCCGAGGAGGGGATCGAATGCCACTTCGAGAGCTTCCTCGACCGGGTCGAGATGGATGGGAAACGCATCCGGCGCATCACGACGGAGCACGGGATCGCGGTGACGGCGCGGATGTTCATCGACGCCAGCTACGAGGGCGATCTCATGGCGAAGGCGGGCGTGAGTTTCACCGTGGGCCGCGAGGACAATGCCACCTACGGCGAGTCGTGGAACGGCGCGCAGGCGCTGGAGCATCATCAGTTCGAGCACCCGGTAGATCCGTATGTCGTCGAGGGCGACCCGGCGAGCGGGCTGATGCCGGGCATTGACGCCGAGCCTTATGTGCCGGGCGCGGGCGACCATCGGGTGCAGGCCTACAACTTCCGGCTTTGTCTCACGGACGATCCCGCGAACCGGGTTTCTTTCACCGAGCCCGTGGGCTATCGGCGGGAAAACTACGAGCTGCTGGCCCGCTATTGCCGCGCTGGTTACGTGCAGTCTTTCCGGAAGTTCGATCGGCTCATCCACGGAAAGGTGGACATGAACAATCACGGTGCAGTCTCGACGGATTTTATCGGGATGAACCATGACTTTCCCGAGGCCAGCTATGTGGAAAGGGAGCGGATTTTCCAGGAACACGTCGCATGGGTGAGGGGGCTGCTCTGGTTCTGGGTGAGCGATCCCGAAGTGCCGGAGGCGTTTCAGCAACCCGTCCGCGAGTGGGGTTGGTGCCGCGATGAGTTCGTCTCGACCGATGGTTTTTCCCACGCGATTTACGTCCGCGAAGCGCGCCGCCTGGTGGGCGATGTGGTCATGACGGAGCACCATTGCATGGGCGCCGCCTGCGCCGACGAATCCGTCGCGCTCGCCGCCTACCAGATGGATTCGCACAACTGCCGCCGCATCGTGGTCGATGGAGCCGTGAGGAACGAGGGCGACGTTCAAATCCGCTCCGGCCCGCCCTACCCGATCTTCTTTCGCGCGATCATCCCGCGCCGCGGCGAGTGCGCGAATCTACTCATTCCCTTTTGCCTCTCCGCCTCGCACATTGCCTTCGGTTCGATCCGTATGGAGCCGGTCTTCATGATCCTCGCCGAGTCGGCGGTCGAGGCCGCGTCTCTGGCTTTGGAAAAATCCGTCGATGTCCAGGCGGTGCCGTATGGCGAACTGCGGGAGCGCCTGCTCGCCGCCAGCCAGATCCTCGACCCCGTCCCGGATGTGAAAGATCGGCAGGCCGGGGAGTAGAAGCCAAAGGGTCAGCGGCCGCGGTTGCGTACGACGCAGAGTCGGCCTGCCCGCGCACGGGCGGAGAAGGTTCATCGTTCGCGATGGCGAAGGAGGAGATTCATTCCCCACACGCCAGCGCCCGTGGCGAGGAGAATCGGCGAAGCGTTGTTGAACGAGCATTGGCTTTTCACCCGGCGCTCCTCGCGCGCCTGCGCACGATCCTTGGCGACTCGGCGAGACGGAGGCGTGCCCTCCAGTTCCATTACGCGGGGGCGGGGGCTGTGAAAACGAGCGCGACGGAGCGAATGGCGGTGTTTGGGATCGAGGGAAAAGACGTCTCCTGCTGACGCCGTGACGCGTCGGAGTTTTGTCCGCTAAAAACACGAAGGGACGCGAGAATCCCTGAGGGGTGTGGACGGGGCATCCGGACCAGTTGGCGTAGGCCGCGGACTGGTGTCACTTCACCGCGCGCAGCCACCGGCCGCTGTGGGACTCGATGGAAATGGGCGAGCCGAGCGTCAGTTGCTCGCCGGTGATCGCGTCGGCCATCGCGCGATAGGCAAAAGTTTTCGTATCGAGCCGGGCCTCGCAGGCTTCGCCGTCGTTGATCAGGAAATAGTGGTCGGCCTCCGGCGCGGCGAGGCGGTAGGCGAGCGCGCCCTCGCACGCATACGGCGGCTCGGCCCCGCCCAGCACGGTGCGCACGAGCAGCTCCTCGGCGGCCACATTTCCCGGCCGCCAGGTGCTGAGGGAAAGCTGCGCGCCGAGCACCACCGCCGTCCCCTCGCCAGTGCGCGCCTCCGTGATGGCTGGCGCGCCGTTTTGATACGTCGCGACGACCTGCGCGCGCGTCGGTGTGAGCGTGGCGGTGAAGCCGTCGAGATCGACGCCGCCGATCCGCCAGGGCGTGTTCCGATCGGCGTAGGCGAACTCCTCGAGCACCGCACCGAACAGCTCCTCGAACGTGGAGCCCGAATCCGTCGGAATGAGCCGCCCGAAATCGTCGAGATACCACCCCGGCATGTCGAGCACGAGCCGCCCGCCGCCATACACGTAATCGAGCAGGATGCGCTGGAGTTCGCTGCCGACGGAAAGGCACGCCGGCAGGTAGATGGACCGGTAGCGCGGGCCGAGGCCGGCGCGAAGATTCGCGGGTGTCACGTATTCCCATGGCACGTTCGCGTTGATGAGTGCCCGGCTCGCGCCGATCCGCGCCCGCACGGGCTCGGTCTTGAATTTCTCCCGCCCCGAGACCGCCATCGCCGCCCACATCGCCTCGTTTTCCCAATCGACCATCACGCCGACCAGCGGCTCCTTGCGTGCCGCCCACAGCTCGCGCCGCCAGCGCCGCGCCGCCCGGCCGATCTCCCCCGCGCGGATGGCCCGCGGCGTCACGCGATTGTTCCGGCTCAGGAGCGCGAATTCCCCCGCCTCCCAGCCTGCCGTGCGCCCGTTCCACGTCCAGAGCCCGAACCCGCGAAACCCGGCCGCCAGCCAGCTCAGCATGAGCTGCGTCATCACACCCGCATCGACCGTGAAGCCCGCTGTCTCCTCGCGCATCTCCGCCACGAAAGGCGATTTTCCCCCCGAGAAATACTGCGGCCCGCCCGTCGATTCCCACGTCGCCGTCCAGATGCCTTTCGCCCAGTCAGTCGTGATCTGCGCCTGCATGAAAACCGGGCGCGCCACCTCGAACCGGACCTCCTCGAAATGCCACGCGGGGTGGATCGACGGATAGAACGAGCCGCCCTCCGCCATCTCCCGCGCGATCCCCTCCATGTCCGTTCCGCGCGAGGCAAAGGGCAGGAACAGCCCCATCTCCCCGCCCGCCCGCATCGGCACCAGCGGATCTTGCGCCTGCATTTTCTCGCGCGCCTCGCGGATGTATTGCCGAGTGAAAGTGTCCGCGCGAAACCGCAGGATGTCGCGCAGATGCCGGTACTCACGGTCCGGCAGCTCGGTATTGAAGCCGCGGCCCACATCCTCCCACGTCCGCCACCTCGCGGCCTTCTCCGAGATGCCTACGTGGCCGACATTCCACGCCTCCTTCAGCGCATCGACCGAGCCATATTGCTCCTCCAGCCATTTTAGAAAATGCGGCACCGCCTCCGGATGCAGCTCCGTCCCCTCGATGTCGCCGACCACGCCCGGCACATATTTCGCGTCCTCCCGCGACGCCACATGGCTCGCATCCGACGGGATCTCCGAGTCCGATATCCGCTCCAGCGCTGCCGCCGAGAGCTCCGCCGCGCGCTCCGCCTCCGCCAGCCGCTCGATCCGCCGCCGGATGATCGCGTGCTGATGCTCCACCACGCTCGGATTTTCCATCGCCTCGTCCGGATCGAGATCGCGCGGCAGGCCCAGCTTCTCCAGCAGGTCTGGCGTGATTTCCTCGAACCCGCCCTCCGCATACCAAAACGGCACGATCCCCTCCTCCAGCGCGAGCCCGAGGATGTGCGAGGCTGGGAGGTCTGGCAGCGGCATCGTCTGCTTCAGACAGGTGAAGCCGAGGTCCTTCATGAGCCGGAAATGCGCACGCGCGTCGTCGTCCGTCATCCCCGGCCACGGGAGGAAAACGCAGCCGACCGGCATCGGCGCCATCCGGCGCAGGCGCTGCTGCATCGGCGTGGCGTGGAGTTGGTCGTAGAGTTTGCTGAGGAAAGGATCGTCGGCCGGCATGGTGGAGAGGGAGTGGAATGGTGCGGCTGCCCACGTGCGATACACGCGTGACTGTCGCCGTAAAACGGGACGCAAACCGAAGCAGCGATGTTGTGGTGGCGCGACCGCGCAGGCAACCTCCGGCGCTCGACTTTCCACGGCGCGCGCTCAATCCTCCGCGGCTCCATGAAAACCCGACTCTTGAGCTGGTGGGAAGCGCTGCATGGCAGCTACTGGTTCATCCCGGCGCTGATGTGT
>PPFU01004669.1_pt1 | contig 18242 bp, 13 predicted proteins | sample 1535991 | NCBI WGS metagenome assembly PPFU01 (sample SAMN04901290, study PRJNA319586) | Hypolithon metagenome, whole genome shotgun sequencing project. | isolation source: Antarctic Hypolithon | place: Antarctica: Miers Valley | collected 2014
GGCCGGCGGGCCCGCTGGCGCTTGCCGCCGACCTGTCGCCGCTGGCGCGCGAGCCGCTGCTGCGCCCGGCACTGGCCGAGGTGCCGCCGGATCCGGCGCCGCGCCTGCATGCCGCCGGCGAGGCATTGGCCACCGCGTTCCGCACGCATGGCGACGACTTCCGCGCGTCGCTGGTGTCGGCGGTGGAGGGCAAGCTGCTCAACGCCAACAGCTACAAGCTCGACTGGATCGGCGCGCTGTTCGACGCGCTGCACCAGTGGTGCCACGCCGACGCGCGCGCCGCGCCATTCGAGCATCCCAAGCTCGGCAACCTGCACCGCGACACGCTCGCGTCCCGGACAAACAAGAAGCACGCCGACCGCACGCCGGACTCGCCGATCTGCGACGCGATCCCCGGCTACCTCGACGCGATCACCGCGATGGCCGAATGGAAGGACGCGCGGTGCGTCGCGCTGCTGCACCGCCTGCGCGACGACGCCCGCACGCGGCTGGCGCGCTTCAAGCAGCAGCAGCGCGTGCACACCTACGACGACCTGATCGACCGCGTGGCGGAGGTGTTCGACACGGGTCCAGGTGCAGCCGATGACGCCAATCACGCCAGCGAGCCAGGCGACCGCAGCGAAGCGGCACCGCAACGCCACGCGCGTGCCGACGCCCTCGTCGCCCGCCTGCGCACGCAGTACGCGGTGGCGCTGGTCGACGAGTTCCAGGACACCGATGCCCGCCAGTGGCGGATCTTCGAGCGCGTCTTCGGCCAGGCCAGCGGGGCACCGGCGCTGTTCGTCATCGGCGACCCCAAGCAGGCCATCTACGGCTTCCGCGGTGGCGACGTGGAGACCTACCTCGCCGCGCGCGCCCACGCCGCGCCGGCGCCGCCGCTGGCGCTCAACTTCCGCTCGCGGCCCAGCGTGCTGGACGCGGTGGGCGCGCTGTACGGGCAGGCGCAGCATGCGTACGACCAGGGTGACGCCAAGGCGCTGCCGTTCGTCGATGCACGCATCGAATTCCGCGAAGTGGCGCCGGGCGGCGTCCGTCGCGACGACGACTACCTGCGCGACGGCACGCCCGCGCCCGCGCTCACGCTGTGGCGCGCGCCACCGCCAGAGCCCGACGCGCGCGGCAAGGGCAAGAACCACAGCGCCACCCGCTCGCGCGAACTCGCCACCGACGCCTGCGTCGCCGCCATCCACCGCGTGCTGTGCGACGCGCGCGCCGGCAGCGCGACGATCCAGGGCCGCCCGGTGCAGCCCGGCGACATCGCGGTGCTGGTGCGCAGCCACGCCGAGGCCACGCGCATCCGTACCGCACTGGCCATGGCCGGCATCCCCGCGGTGGCAGCAGGCAAGCAGAGCCTGTTCGACACCGCCGAGGCGCGCGACCTGCACGCGCTGCTGCTGGCCCTGCTGCACGGTGCCGACGACGGCCGCCTGCGCATGGCGCTGGCCACGGTGCTGGTGGGCGTGGACGCCGCCAGCATCGCCGCGCTCGACGACGACGGCGATGCCCTGCGCACCTGGCAGCTCACCGCGCTGGCCTGGCGCGAGCGCCTGCAGCGCGGCGGCCCGCTGGCGCTGGTCACCGACCTGTGCGCGCAGCACGCCGGCCGCCTGCTGGGGCTGCTGGACGGCGAGCGCCGCCTCACCAATTACCTGCAGCTGGCCGAGCTGCTGCAGGAAGCGCAGGCCCATGCGCTGGGCCTGCACGGCCTGGTCGACTGGCTGTCGCGCGCCATCGCCGGCGCCGACGCCAGCGACGACAGCCAGCTGCTGCGGCTGGAGTCCGACGCGCATCGCGTGCAGGTGGTCACGCTGCACAAGAGCAAGGGGTTGGAATACCCGCTGGTGTTCCTGCCGTTCGCCGGCATCGGCGCGCCCGCGCGCAGCGCCGGGCACCACGTCACCGTCGCCGAGGCCAATCCCGGCAATGTCGGCAATGCCGGCGATGTTGCCGATTTTGACGATGCCGACGATGCGGGTGATGTCAGCGATGCCGTCGGTGCCGTCCATGCCAGCCACGCGCGCCGCGCGCTGCACTGGAAGCTGCTGCCGTCGCTGTCGGGCTGGGAGGCCGCGCGCGAGGCCTGGGGCATCGCGCAGCGCGCGGAGGACGCGCGCCTGCTGTACGTCGGCCTCACCCGCGCGCGCCACGCGCTGTGGCTGGCGGTGGGCCGCTTCTGCAACGCCGAGCGCGCGCCGCTGGCGGCGATGGTCGGTGACGTCGACGCGCTGGCCGCCGGGCTGGGCCAGGCACTTGCCATCGACGACAGTACGCCGCCGGCGACGCTGCCGTGGCTGCCGCCGGCCACCACGGATGCCGTGCCCGCCGCCCGCGTCGCCCGCCGCGCGCTCGCCAGCGACTGGTGGGTCTACAGCTTCACCCAGCTCGCCAACGCCGACGGCGCCGGTGACGCGTCGGCCAGCGTCACCCAGGCGCTGCCCGGCGGTCACGACGAACCCACTGCCGACACCGATGCGGAAGTCGCCACCGATGGCGCCGCCTTCGACCCGCGCTTCGCCGGCGCACGCTTCGGCGTGGTGCTGCACGACGTGCTGGAGCGCAGCGACTTCGCCGCGTGGTCGCGCTGGACGCCGGGCGACGCCGCGCCCGCGGATGCCGTGGCCACCATCGTCGAGCGCCTGCGCCAGGCTGGCTACGGCGATGACGACGTGGCCGACGGCATCGACATCCTGGTGCCGCTGGTGGGGCAGACGCTCACCGTGCCGCTACCCGAAGGCGTGCGCCTGGCCGACGTGCCGGCGCACGACCGCCGGCCCGAGATCGAGTTCCAGTTCGCGCTGGCGCCCACGCGCGTCGATGCCCTGCTGGCGCTGCTGCACCGCCACGGCGTGCTCGCCGCGCGCAGCGGCTTCGGCGCGCGCCGCTGGCTGGAAGGCCTGATGACCGGACTGATCGACCTCACCTACGTGCATGACGGCCGCTGGTACGTGCTGGACTACAAGTCCAACCGCCTGCCCGGCTACGGCCCCGCGCAGCTGGCCGACGCCATGACGCACAGCGAATACGACCTGCAGGCGCTGATCTACACCCTGGCGCTGCACCGCTGGCTGCGCTTCCGGCTGGGGAGTGCGACACGAGGCGGAAGCGCCGCACCAGGCGCAAGCGCGACACTCGGCGGAAGCGCCGCATCAGGCGCAAGCGCGACACGCGGCAGAAACGTGGAGGCTGGTAACGCGGTCGTTGGCAGCGGCTACGACTACGCCCGCGACTTCGGCGGCGTGCGCTACCTGTTCTGCCGCGGGCTGGATGCCACGCGTGACGACGCACCCGGCGTGCAGGCGTGGCGCTTCAGCCCGGAACTGGTGCACGCGCTGGATGCGCTGTTCGCCGGCCACGCGCCAGCCGCGGGCGACGCCAGCGGGGCCGCCGCATGAGCCTGCTCCGTCAGATCGGCGCCACCGGCGCACTGCGCACGCTGGACCACGCCCTGGCGCAGAGCCTGCGCCGGCTGGACCCGGACACGCCCGACAGCGTGCTCGCCGCCGCCGCGCTCGCCTCGCTGGCCGTCGCCAGCGGCCACGCCGGCTTCGACCCCGCCGACCCCGGCCGCCTCGTCGACGGCGCCATCGACTGGCCCGCGCCCGACGCGTGGCAGGCGGACCTGCAGGCCTCGCACTGGGTCACCAGCCCCGACGCCGGCGATGTCGAATCCGCCGCCGACGCACCGCTGGTCTACGAGCACGGCCTGCTCTACCTGCGCCGCTACCGCGAGTACGAGCGGCGCCTCGCCGCCGGCCTGCGCCGCATCGGCGCGAGCGCGCCCGACGCCACCGGCATCGACACGCTAGCTCCGCTGTTCGTACAGCTGTTCCCGCAGGCCGCCGACAACGAGGACCGCCAGGCCCGCGCCGCCGCCACCGCGCTGCGCCACCACCTGCTGCTGGTCACCGGTGGCCCCGGTACCGGTAAGACCACCACCACGGCGCGGCTATTGGTGCTGCTGGTCGCCCACGCCCTGCACGCCGGCCAACCCGCGCCGCGCATCGCACTTGCCGCGCCCACCGGCCGCGCCGCCGAGCGCATGGCCGAGAGCGTGCGCCACGCCGTGCAGGCGCTCACCGCCCAGGGCATCGACTTGGCACTCCTGGCCGCGCTGCCCACCGCCGGCACCACCCTGCACCGCCTGCTGGGCACCATCCCCGACAGCGCGACGTTCCGCCACCACGCCGACAACCCGCTGCCGTTCGACGTTGTCGTCGTCGACGAAGCCTCGATGATCGACCTGCCGTTAATAGTCAAGCTGGTCGAAGCCGTCGCCGACGGCGCGCGCCTGGTGCTGCTGGGCGACCCCGACCAGCTGCCCTCGGTCGAAGCCGGCGACGTGCTCAGCGGCATCCTGCGCGCGGCAGGCGACGGCGCCGCCATCGCGCGCGACGACGCGCACGCGCTGCAGTCGCTGCTGGGCCCACCACGTGGCGATGCCGGCGACACCGCGCCCGCCTTCCCCGGCCGCCACGTGCACCTGCAGCGCGGCTACCGCCAGAGCGCCGCGCTCGACCTCGCCCCGCTCGCCACGGCCGTGCGCGACGGCGACACCGCCACCGCGCTGTCGCTGCTGCGCGCGGGGCAGCTGCAGGGCGTGCACTTCCACGAAGCCGACGCCGACCCGCTGCGCAGCCACCGCGACCACCTGCTCGCGCACTGGACCGCACTCGCCGACACCACCGACCCGGCCGACGCGCTCGCCCTCGCCGGCCGCCTGCGCCTGCTCACCGCCGTGCGCGAAGGCCCGCAGGGCGCGCGCAGCCTCAATGCCCGCATCGAAGCGATGCTGTCCGGCAGCGGTGCTGCTGGCGGCAACGCGCGCCGCGGCAGCGGGGCCAACCTGGGCGCGTACTTCCACGGCCGCCTGCTGCTGGTCACCGAGAACAGCTACCGCCACCGCCTGTTCAACGGCGACATCGGCATCTGCCTCACCGACGACAGCGGCACCGTCATGGCCTGGTTCCCCGGCGACGACGCCCGCAACCCGCGCCCCTTCCACCCCGCCACGCTGCCCGCCCACGACAGCGCCTTCGCCATGACCGTGCACAAGGCCCAGGGCAGCGAGTTCGACGAGGTGTGGCTGGTGCTGCCGGAGCGCTTCAACCGCGTGCTGTCGCGGGAGTTGGTGTACACGGGGATGACGCGGGCGCGGAGGGTGCTGCATGTGGCGGGGAGTGCGGAGGTGATCGCAGACGCGTTGGCGCGGCATGCGGGGCGGTGGTCGGGGTTGGGGTGGCGGCTGGGTGGATCAGGCGTGGTTCGAGCCGCTTCCTGATAAAACCCCACCAGTCCAGATCGCCTTGCTGAAACCCTGCCAACCTGTAAGTCCGCCTTACAGGTTGAGTATTGCTGCGCTGAACCCTCGGGTTGAACGAGTTATTCGGATCACTTGATGGTTGCGATGAACTGGAATTCCATGATGCTGAGCGTCCATCGCACTCAGTCCAGCCGCCTGAACTCTCCATTTCGCGAGATGCTGAAGACGAATGGCGGCCGGATGGCGCCAGCGCGTCTGCGCATCCCCGGCAGGGCGAACACGAAGAGGTCGGCCATGTCCGATCCCGAAAGGTCCCTTCGCGCCAGCGCGAAGACGCGCACGCGCGCCTGTTGGAACATGGCCCGTTCGTGCGGATTTCGTCGGATCGCCCCATCCTTCGTCAGCACGATCCACCCGCGCCTGCCAGCTTCGGCGAGCCAGGCCACGTCGGTCGTGTCCTGCGGCAGTACATCGTCGTGCGCGATGACGGTGGCGCCCGCCGCGCGCAATGCCTCCACCACCAGCCTGCCGCCGAGACTGCGATCGACGAAGAAGGCCGGCTCGGAGGCAGCCGGCTTACGCGGCAAGCGCCTGCTGGCTCCGCACGATGTCCTCGATCATCGCCGGATCGAGGCCGTAGTCTGCCGCAAGCGACGCGATGGACTCACCGGCGATGAACCGCTCCACCACCACGTCGGTACGGATGCCGCGGCCGTCCAATACCGGACGACCAAATCCACGCTCGGGATCGATCACCACGGCCGCCAGCGGCTCCGGCGCATCGGCGCGGCGCGGTAGGTGGAGCTTGAACGGCACGCCGGAGGCGTCGCGCTCGACGAGTCGCAGGTAACGCTGGATGACATGTTTCAGGGCGAGCTGCCCGTCGCGCGAGATGTTCAGCAGGTCGCCGTACTTTTCCAAGAACAGGTCGATCCCGTCCGTCTGGAATTCGTTGTCAGCCAACGGGTGGTCGCTCGGGAACCGCTCGCGTAGGAACTCGACCGCACCGCGCACCTGCTTGAGCTCAACGCCGTGTTCCTTACGGATCGCAGCGAGCACCAGCAACTCCACCAGATTGACGAACGACAGCCGACGTCCGTTCGGATCGGCGGCATTGATGACGGGCAGGAACCTTCGGCTCTGCCCCTTGACCTTGTACCCTTGGCCGAACGACCACGCACGCACGGTCGACGCCGGCAGGCGCAGAAACCTGGCTGCCTCGGCAGCACTGTAGAGCGGCATGCGGCGAATGTCGGCGGCAGTGGGACGTTTCATGGCCGGCCTCCTGATCGGGCGAGTATAGCCCCGCGCTCGCTGCCGTAAGTCGATGTTTCCCCGCGAGAGCGACTACGGAGTAGGAGCCAATGGCGGCCATCCTTCTGAGGCCACCGACCCCGCCCACGCCTTCGCACGCGCCACCGCCTGCGCATCCTCACCGCCGCGCGAAGGCCCGCAGGGCGGACGCATCGCGGTCCCTGGTCACTGACGCGCAAGGCTGCCTCCTCGTCGAGCAGCTCGATCCCGGCCTCCACGCGGTTGACATCACCAAGGTCGGCTTCGCTTCGATCTACGAGCCGAGCGTACGCGTGGCCGCGCTAGCGCAGCACGCGAGCCGGTGGTCGGGACGGGGTGGAGGCTCGCCTCGGCCGGGGCAACGTGATGTCGTGCGGGAAGAGAGTCCCGAATCGCGGGCGCCTTACTCACGCAACACGTGGGCGAGGCGGGACCAATCTCAAGACGAAGAAGTTCCGCTAGTGATCGCAGACATAACGCGTCTGGATTGAGCTTGAGCGTGCGCTAGGATGAAAGCACGTCTCCAGCCCGCCTGCATCCATGACCGCAAAGCTGCCGTCCAACCCTATCTTCGACGCCCCTACCCCGGCCGCGCAGAAACTGGAACTGCTGCGCGAGCTGTTTCCCGCGGCCGTGCAGACCGACAAACACGGCTGCGTCACCGTCAGCGCCGCGGCCATCCAGCAGGCGCTGGACCCGGCCAACCTGGCGGGCGTGCGGGTGGAGGAAGACGGCTACGAGCTGCGATGGGCCGGCAAGCGGGAGGCCTACCACACCGCCTTCGTGCCGCCCGAGCGCATCCTGCAGCCGCTGCCCGATGACAGCAAGGACTGGGACACCACTGGCAACCTCCTGCTCAAAGGCGACAATCTGGATGCGCTACGCCTGCTGCGCCAGAGCTACTTCGGGGCGGTCAAGTTGATCTACATCGATCCGCCGTACAACACCCAGAGCGATGCCTTCATCTATCGCGACGATTTCAGCGCCCGCCAGACCGACATCTTGAAGACCCTGGGATACAGCGCCGATGCGCTGGAGTACGTGCAGAACATCTATGGCGCGCGCACCCATAGCGGCTGGCTGAGTTTCATCTATCCGCGGCTGCTGCTGGCCAAAGACCTGCTGGCCGAGGATGGCGTCATCTTCATCAGCATCGACGACAACGAGCAGGCGCAGCTGAAGCTGCTGTGCGATGAGGTGTTCCAGCCCGAAAACTTCCTGTCGAACCTCATCTGGGAGAAAGGCCGAAAGAACGACGCCAAGTTTTTCTCGAACGGCCACGAGTACATGCTGGTGTACGCCAAATCGCAGACGCACTTGCGCGCCATGAAAACCCTTTGGCGCGAGGAAAAGCCCGGCGCCCGTGAAATCTGGGACCACTATCTGGAATTACGCGCCGAACGCGGCGCGGATGATGCAGCCATCGAGCAGGCTTTGCAGAGTTGGTACGCGTCACTGCCGCGTGGTCATGTGTCAAAGAAGTGGAGCCGCTACAAGCGCATCGACGAGCACGGTCCGTGGCGCGACCGCGACATTTCCTGGCCCGGCGGCGGCGGCCCGCGATACAACGTGCTGCACCCGGTCACCGGCTTGCCGTGCAAAGTTCCCGATGCGGGATGGCGCTACACGGATCCGGAGGAAATGCAGCGGCAAATCAACCTGGGATTGGTGGCGTTTCGCGAAGACGAATCCGAACCACCGTTTCGCAAGGCGCATATCCGGCCCATCCGGGAGGAAGTGGAACCGGATTCCGAAGAAGATGAGCAGGAGCAGGACGAACTCGCCACACAGGTCCGCGGCAGCTATTTCTACAAGCAGTCGCAAGTGGCGGTGCGTGCCCTGCGCGACTTGCTGGGCAGCAGCAAGATTTTCAACAACCCGAAAGACACTGACGAAATCGCCCGGTTGATCCGCTACTCCACGCCGGAAGACAAGACGGCCAGCATCCTCGACTTTTTCGCTGGCTCCGGCACTACCGCCGAGGCCGTAATGCGCCTCAATGCCGAAGACGGGGGCACTCGTAAGTTCATTTTGGTTCAAATCCCGCAGCCCATCGATGCGAAGAAGCAGAAGGACGCCCACGCCTTCGTGACCGATACGCTAGGCAAGCACGAGGCGACCATCTTCGAGATCACTCTCGAGCGCATCCGCCGTGCGGGCGCCGCGCTGGCCGCCGAACACCCGGAACTGGACACTGGCTTCCGCGTTTACGGGCTGGTGGAAGACCCGGACGCGCTGGTGCTGTCGCGCCCTTTGGCAGAAGCCACTCAGGACGACATCGCCGAACTGCAGCTGCGGATCACCGCCCCGCAGTCGCAGCACGTGCCGCGGGTGCTCGCCAACATGCTGCTGGCCGAAGGCCTGCCGCTGTCGGCGCAGCTGGAAACGCTGGAGAACGGCGCCCTGTACCGCGCTGACGACGTTCTGTTCTGGCTGCAGCCGCAACCCGTGAACCGTCTGCGTGACGCGTTGCGCGAGGCCAAGGCTGCCGGCCGGCCGATCCACGCCATCACCGCCTACGCGCCGTGGTTGACCGACGACAACATGCTGCTGGGCCTGAAGACTGTTCTGGAGACCCTGGAGATGTCCGAAGACAAGCTGCGGCTGCGGGGCTGACGCGATGGCCGCGCAATTTCAGTACCTGCGCCTGCAGCACCAGGCCGACGCGGTGGACGCGATCGAACAGGCGTTTTCCGACGTGCACTTTGCGACGCCGGTCAATGCGTTCGCCAATCCTGTCTGGAACCCATTGGATGCGGCGTCCACGCTGCGCGCCAACATCGAGCGCTTGCGCTCCGAGCAGCGCATCGACGCCGGGCAGGTGAGCGTGTCCTGCACCGGCACGCCCGCGCTGCAGCTGGACGTTCTCATGGAAACCGGCATCGGCAAGACTTTCACCTTCATCGAGACGATCCACCGGCTGCATCGCAAGTACGGGATGTCCAAGTTCATTGTGCTGGTGCCCAGTAACGCAATCCGCCAGGGCACGCTGAAGAGCCTGAAGAGCACCGCCGCGTTCTTCGCCCGCGAGTACGACAACCAAAAGATCAACGTGGTGAACTACTCGGACAAGGCGGTGTCCGGCTTCATCCATGGCGCCAACCGCGGCATCCACGTGATGGTCGCCACCTACCAGAGCTTCGCCGGCGACAGCCGCCTGATCCACAAGCGCGGGGTGGAAGCCAACCTGTTTGGTAAGGCCCGCAGCTACATGGAAGGACTGGCGCAGCTGCGTCCGGTGCTAGTCATCGACGAGCCGCATCGTTTCGAAGGCGTGCGCACGCAGGAATATCTGGCCCACTTCAAGCCGTTGATGACGCTGCGCTTCGGCGCCACCTACAGGCGCGACGACTACATCAACTTGATCTACACGCTGGACAGCCTAGAGGCGTTCCGCCAGCGGCTGGTCAAGGGCATTACCGTGGATACCGTAGGTACCGGCGCGGACATGGCCGAAACCCTCATCCTGACCGCTGTGTCCGGCACCGCGAAAGAGCGCGGCGCGACGGTGCGCTATCACAAGGCCAACGGCAAGCAGGACACGGTGACGCTGCACAAGGGCGGCAACCTGGGCGAGGCCACCGGGCTGGTCTTCCTCGAGGGGCACGTGGTGGAAAAGATCACCCGCCGCGAACTGCTGTTCACCAACGGTCTTGCGTTGCCGCTAGACGTGGCGATCGGTTACGGCATGCTGGCCGACGAGGTGCAATCGCAATTGATCGCGCGGGCCGTCTCCAACCACTTCGAGCGCGAGCCGCAGTTGTTCGCGCAGGGCATCAAAGCGTTAACGCTGTTCTTCATCGACGCCGTCCACAAGTACCTGCCCCATGGCGAGCGGCCCGCGACGGTGCGCAAGCTGTTTGAGCAGCACTACCGCACGCAGATGGCGGACATGCTCGGCCGCGACGGTCTGGACCCCACGTATCGCACCTATCTGGAACGCAGCGCTGGCGACATCGGCCGCGTGCACAAGGGCTATTTCGCCCGCTCGCACAGCGAGAAGGGCGAGGAAGAGGCGATCCGGCTGATCCTGCAGGAAAAGGAAGCCCTGCTGTCGTTCGACACCGACCTGCGTTTCGTGTTCTCGATGTGGGCGCTGCAAGAAGGTTGGGACAACCCAAATGTGTTCACTCTGTGCAAGCTGGCTCCGGGCAGTTCCCGCATCAGCAAGCTGCAGCAGATCGGGCGCGGCCTGCGGTTGGCGGTGAACCAGCAACTGGAACGCATCAGCCGCGAAGATCCGCAGTTCGACGCCATCAACGATCTGACTGTCGTGGTGCCGGCCAGCGAAGGCGATTTCGTGCGGGCCATCCAGAGCGAGATCAGTGCCGGTAGCCTTCGGCGCGTTTCTGCGGTTTTCGACGATAAGGTGCTGGCTGAGTACAACGTAGCCACCAGTACGCGCCAGGCCAACAAGGTGCTGGATGCGCTGGAGAGCATCGGCTTGATCGCGCTGGACGACGACAGCGGCCAGGCAACTCTTCTTTGGCAGCGCACGCAATATCAGGAGCGGCGCGGGGCGATCATCGCAGCATTGCGAGCGGTGCCGAACCTCCCTGAGCAAAGTGGGGCCAACATGCTCGAATACCTTGACCGCTATTACGAAGGCAGTGGCCAGGTCAAAGACAAGCGCAACGCCACGCCCCCAGTGCTGACAATCAACGCCGCGCGCTTCTACCAGTTCCGTGAGCTGTGGGGAAACCTCAACCGCGATGCGGTTTTGCGCTACGACCTGGACAGCGACGCCCTGATCGAAAATGCGGTGGAGAGCATCGAAGCCAACCTCGACGTGAAGCCATTGGCGGTCAGCGTGACTCGCAGCCACGGCGTACATCGGGTGGAGGGCGTGCGCAACGAACTGGCCGACTACAAGTCGCTGTCGTACTCCGTGTTCACCCTGGCCGGCTTTGTGCGCGAGCTGGCCAATGGCACCCGGCTCTCGCTGCGCACGGTCGCCGAAATCCTGCGCCGCCTGCGCCCGGAAACGTTCGCAACGATCCGCTTGAATGAGAACCGGGCGCTGGTCCAGCTGCGAGAGCTGATCATCCGCGCGATCCATGCGCTGGTCGTTAACAAGGTGAGCTACGAACTCCGCGAGGTCCGTGTGCAAACGGCATTGACCGACCGCGCTGGCCAATTGCTCAAGACCATCCCGATGGCAATGTGCGGCAGCGAAAGCCACATGATCGGAAATCTGGTGGTACTGGAAAAATCGTTATATGAAACGCCCGTGATGCCGGTTGACAGCCAAATCGAGCGCGTCACCACGGACGAGTCCAACCAACCGGTGATTACCGTGTTCGCAAAGTTGCCACGGGTGAACATCCCCACGCCGCTAGGCAACTACAACCCGGATTTCGGCTACGTGCTGCATTTGGACGGCAAGCCGAATGCCCTGTACATGGTGGTGGAAACCAAAGGGTACGACAGTTTTACGGATGTGCCGGAGCGGGAACGCTGGAAGATCGCAAGCGCCCAAGCGTTTTTCTCCGCGCTGGAAAAACAGCACGGCATCAAGGTTGATTTCAAGCGCAAGCTCAATGGAGATGCACTAGGTGCGCTGCTGGCGGAAATCGACCCAACGCTGGCATCGTAGCGCCGCAATAGAAAACTAGAACCAAAGACGCGGTCAGGCTCACTTACAGGCAAGACCGTAGCCGCCAACTCGTCCAGCGACTAGAAGCTCGAGCGCCTGCGCGCGCTGGGTGCCGACGCGGTCATCAACTACCGCAGCGACCCGGAGTGGGGCATGCCGGTGCGCAGGCTCACCGACGGCCGCGGCGTCGACCACGTGGTCGAGGTCGGCGGGCCGGACACGCTGGCGCAATCCATGCGGGCCACGCGCGTAAGTGGGCACATCGCGCTGATCGGCGTGCTCAGCGGCCTCGACAGCACGCTGCCTCGCGGGCTTGCCCTCGACCGCCAGCTGCGGCTGCAGGCGCTGGTGGTCGGCAGCCGCCGCCAGCAGCAGGACATGACCCGCGCGATGGAGGCCAGCGACCTGCGTCCGGTGATCGATCGCCACTTCCCGCTCGAGGAGCTGGTGGCGGCGTTCCAGCACCAGGCCGCCGGCCGGCACTTCGGGAAGATCGCGCTGGATCTTTGAGGGCGCGGATAAAGGCCCGCGGTGGCGGGCCTTTTTGGGCGGAGCGCGAGCCTTTTCGGGTGGCGCGTGAGCAGATTCGGGTGGCACGCGGGCCTTTTCGGGCGGAGCGCGAGCCTATTCGGGCGGCGCGCGGGCCTATTCGGGTGGAGCACCGGCCCGCCCAGGCGAACGGCCAGGAAATTCGGGTGGCGCGTCAGCGGGCCGGATCTGCCTCACTTCGGCGGGCGATGCCGTTACGCCAGCGATGACGCCGGATATTCGGGCGCTGGAGGCCAGCGGCCTGCGGCCGGTGATCAATCGCCACGTCCCGCTCGAGGAGCTGGTCGCCGCGTTCTGGCACCAAGCCGGCAGGCGGCACTTCGGCAAGATCGAACTCGATCTCCGAGCGCGCAGGGGACAGCCCGCAGCGGCAGACTAGCGACGCCCGGTCACATCCGCCCCGCCCACCCGTTACTGGGCCAACACCCGACGGATGACCGCCCATGAACCATACCGCAGCCCTGATGCCCCCAATCGCGGAGGCCGACTTCTTCGCCGCCCGGGGCGGTGACCGCGACGCGTTCGCGCGGCTGGTGCTGGCCACGCAGAAGACCGTGGCGTCCATCGCGCTGGCGGTGACGCGCGACGTGCAGCTGAGCGAGGACATCGCACAGGACACGTACCTCAAGGCCTGGCAGAAGATCGGCGCCATGCAGCACGCGGACAGCCTGCTGCCGTGGCTGCAGCAGGTCACTCGCCAAGCGGCCATCGACCACCTGCGTCGCCGTCGCCACCAGCCGCTCGCGCTCGACGTCGACGACGTGCGCATGGCCGGCGCCGCCGCCACTGATCCGCAGCCCGACGCTTGGCTGCACGACAGCCAGCGCGCGCAGCAGCTGGCGCGCGCGTTGGACGCGGTGCCGGACGACAGCCGCGAAGTGCTGCTGCTGTTCTACCGCGAGGGCCAGAGCAGCCAGCAGGTGGCCGCGCTGCTGGGCCTGAGCGATGGCGCCGTGCGCAAGCGGCTGCAGCGCGCGCGCGATGCGCTGCAGTCCGGGCTGCTGGCGCAGGTGGGCGAGGTGGCCCGCCACAGTGCGCCCGGCCTGGCCTTCGCGGCGCTGGTGGTGGGCGCGCTGGGGCCGCGCGAGGCGATGGCCGGCGGGGCGGGCGCGGCGGTGGGCGGCAAGTGGGCGCTGGGTGCCATCGGCAGCGTGCTGGCGGCCTTTGCCGTGGTGCTCGCCGCGGTGATGATCGACGTGCGGCTCGCCATGCGCCGCGCCCGCAGCGCCGCCGAGCGCCGAGCGTTGCTGCATCACGGCCTGGTCTACGCCGGCGTCATGGCGAGCTTCGTCGGCATCCTGTTCTGGTCGAAGCACGGCGACTGGTCGCAGGCGCGGCTACTGGCGGTATCAGGCGTCTACTCGCTGGTGATCATCGCGTTGGGCGTGGGCCGGGCGCGCATCCGTCGCCGCCATCGTGCCGGGCGGTGAGCCGACCGGGCGGCCAACGGTAATAAAGGATGCTTTAATAACGCCCGTCGCTGGCGAAGATTCCTTTGCCAGCTGCAGCAGCACTCCAAGGATGCTTTCTCATGGCGCGGAGCACTGGAACCCATGTGACCCCGGCAGTGGGCGGGGAGCAGGTCGCCGCCTTCCTGCCGCGCCCGCTGCCGCCCGCCAACCCGGATCTCGATCCGGCGTCCTGGGTGCAGCAGAACGCCCGCGCGGAAATCGCGCTGTCCCGCCTGTCCGGCATGGCGGGTCTGGTCGCATCGAGCAGCTGGCTCGTGTACGCCGCCATCCGCAAGGAGGCCCTGCTCACCTCCCAGCTGGAAGGCACCCAGGCCACGTTGACCGACCTTTTCGATGAGGAGGCCGGGCTGGCGGTGACCAATGCCCAGGACGTGGAGGAGGTGACCAATTACCTGCGAGCGTTCAACTTCGCGCGCGAGCAGCTGCGCAGCCCGGCCGGTTTGCCGGTTTCGGTGCGGCTGCTCAGGGAGTGCCACCGCATCCTGATGTCAGGCGTGCGCGGAGCCACGAAGCAGCCCGGTGCGGTGCGCACGACGCAGAACTGGATCGGCGGCACCCGGCCGGGCAATGCGCGATTCGTCCCGCCACCCGCCCATGAGGTGGGGCCGGCGCTGGGTGACATGGAGCGGTACATCCACCATCCAGGGCACGCGCTGCCACCGCTGGTGCGTATCGCGCTGGTGCACGCACAGTTCGAAACCATCCACCCCTTCCTGGACGGCAACGGTCGCATCGGGCGCCTGCTCATCGCGATGCTGCTGGAAGAGTGGAAGCTGATCCCCGAGCCGCTGCTTTACGTGTCCGGCTACCTGAAGAAGCACCAGCGCGCGTACTACGACCGCCTCTCTGCCATCCGCGATGACGGCGATTGGGAGGGGTGGGTGTCGTTTTTCCTGGAGGCCGTGGAAGCAGCGGCCGACGAGGCCCAAGGCAGCATCGTCGTCGTTGCCGCCCGCATTGCCGAGGACCGGAGGCGGGTGCTGGAACTCGGCACCAGCACCCTGGCCACGCTGCGCCTGTTCGAGCGTCTGCCCACCATGCCGAGGATCACGATCGAGCGTGCGGCGCAGGTGCTGGAAGTGAGCCCCCCGACTGCCGCAAAGGCCATCCAGGGCCTGCAGGCGGCCGACGTGCTGCGCGAGACCACGGGCCGATCGCGCAACCAGAGCTTCCTGTATGCGCGGTATGTGCAGCTGATGAAGGAGTAACGGCGCACGCGGGTGCCTTGCCGTCACCTCGCCGTTGTCACACTCCGCATCCAGACAAGCGACTCAAGGAGGCTGCCATGCGCAACCACGACACACCCCTCGACCCCGACTTCATCCAGCAGCAGCGCCAGCAGCTGGAAACCCTGCAGGCCGAATTGCAGGCGTCGGTCGAGTTCCGCGACGACGATGAAGAGCAGATGCAGGCCGAGCGCGCCCACCAGAGCCACGCCAGCGGCGGCGACGCGCAGCAAATCGCGCTGCAGGACAACAGCCGCGCCGTGAGTGCGCACGCGCGGATGCAGCTCGAGACCGTGCGGCGTGCCCTGGAGAAGATCGACGAGGGCAGCTACGGGCAGTCGGACGAGAGTGGCGACCCCATCCCGCGCGAGCGACTCGAGGCGCTGCCGGCGTCGCTGTACACGGTGGAAGAAGAGGAAGCGCGCGAGCGCGACGCCCAGCGGGCCGAGTAGGGGATGCCGCATGGACACTGAAGCCCTGCTCCGCGCCGCGCTGCGCGAGGCCGGCTATGGCCCCGACGCCATCGGCTCGGCGCTGCCGCGCATGCTGCGCATCCTGCAGGCGGAGGACGTGCGCATCGAGGCCGGCCGCCCCCTGTCGCGCAAGGAGCGCGAGTACGTGCGCGTGCAGCTGGAGCTGGGCTTCGACGTGTCGGAGATCGTGGCGGGGCTGAAGCGCTGAACCCCGCGACCGATCAGGCCCCCGGTTCGAACGCCGACAGAATCGGGCACGGCCCGGGCGCGCCGCCGCTGCAGCGCTGCGCCAGGCGCACGAGCCCGTCGCGGGCCTGCGTGAGTTCGGCGATCTTCGCGTCCAGTGCCGCAATGCGGGACACGGCAAGCGCGTGCGCCGGTTTGCGGTCCTCGGCGGCGTCCATGCGGATCAGCCCGGCGATCTCGTCGAGCGTAAAGCCGGCGGCCTGGGCCGAGCGGATGAACCGCAGCCGCCGCACGTCCTCGTCGCCGTAGCGGCGCGCGCCCGCGTCCAGCCCGCGCACGGGCACGTCGAGCAGCCCGCGCCGCTGGTAGTAGCGCACCGTCTCCACGCCGACGCCCCCCGCGCGCGCCAGCCCCGCAATCGTCATTCCGTCCATCGCTTGACTCCGTACCGTGGTACGGACTGTAGCCTGCTCCCTTCACCCACGGAGTCCCGCCATGACCGCATCCACCGGCCGGCACGCCACGCTGCATCGCATGGTCATGCCGGAGCACACCTGCCTCTACGGTATCAAGGCGCTGGACCTGCTGCGCCGGCAGGGCCTCACCGTCGACGACCGCTGGCTCACCACCCGCGACGAGGTCGACGCCGTCAAGGCCGAACACCAGGTCACCACCACGCCGCAGACGTTCATCGACGGCGCCCGCATCGGCGGCTACGACGACCTGCGCCGCCACTTCGGCAAGCGCGTGGTCGATGCGAAGGCGACGAGCTACCGCCCGGTGGTGGCGGTGTTCGCGATGACGGCGCTGATGGCGCTGGCGCTGAGCATCGCCGTCTACGGCACGCCGCTGACGCTGCGCGCGCTGGAGTGGTTCATCGCGCTGTCGATGTGCGTGCTGGCGCTGCTGAAGTTGCAGGACATCGAGCGCTTCTCCAGCATGTTCCTGGGCTACGACCTGCTCGCGCAGCGCTGGGTGCCGTATTCGTACATCTACCCGTTCGCGGAAGGCGCGGCCGGCGTGCTGATGGTGGCCGGCGTGCTGCACGTGGTGTCCATCCCGGTCGCGCTGCTGATCGGCGGCATCGGCGCGGTGTCGGTGTTCAAGGCGGTGTACATCGACAAGCGCGACATCAAGTGCGCCTGCGTCGGCGGCGACAGCCGCGTCCCGCTGGGCGCGGTGTCCCTCATCGAGAACCTGATGATGGTGGGCATGGCGGTGTGGATGTGGGTGCGGATGGTGTGAGGCGCGCGGTGCCTCACGGCATCGCGTCCGCCATGCTCGCCTCCAGCGACCGCGCGGGGTCGTCGCGGATTGCGGCGATCTGGGCGCGGCTCCAAGCCGCGGCCACGCGACCGTCGACGAGCAGCATCGCGCGGTTGACGAAGCGCTCCGCCGCTTCCAGCGCGTGCGTGGCCAGCACGATGCAGGCGCCGCCATCCGCGCGCCGCTGCAGCTCCACCTTGAGGGCCAGCGCGCTGCGCGGGTCCAGGCCGTTCAGCGGCTCGTCCAGCAGCAGCACCGGCGGCGCGTCCATCAGCCCCAGCAGGATCCCGAGCTTCTGCCGGGTGCCGAGCGAGTAGTGGTCGATGTAGCGCGGCAGCATCGGGCCCAGCCGCCAGGCCTCCGCCAGCGCCAGCGTCGCCGGCGGAACGGCGTCGAGTCCGCGGCCGCGGGCCCACAGCGCCAGCGCTTCGTGGCCGGTCAGCAGCGGCGGCAGCGCCGTCGGGTCGACGGACATGCCCAGCTGCGCGCGCGCGGCCACCGTGTCCCGGGCGAGGTCGTGCCCGGCGATACGCACCGTGCCAGTGGCGCCCGGCAGGGTGCCGGCGCAGCAACGCAGCAGCGTGCTCTTGCCCGCGCCGTTGGGGCCCACCAGCGCCACGAAGTCGCCGGCGGCGAACTGCAGGTGGATGTCGTGGAGGACGCGATGCCCGCCAAGCGCGATGCCCAGGCCTGCGATGTCGATGGCGGGGGTCACTGCGCCAACTCCCTGAGTCGTGCGACCAGCCGCGCGAGCGTGACGGGTGCGGCGAGTGCCACCGCGAGCACTGCGCCCAATGCCGCCCAGCCCGGCGGCTGGACGGACAGCAATGCCGCAAACAGCAGGACGACACAGGACATGCCGGCCACCACCGGAAACCGCGCGAGTGCGCGCGCCGCGCGCCCCGGCGGCAGTGGCAGGGG
>PPFU01010324.1_pt1 | contig 18225 bp, 16 predicted proteins | sample 1535991 | NCBI WGS metagenome assembly PPFU01 (sample SAMN04901290, study PRJNA319586) | Hypolithon metagenome, whole genome shotgun sequencing project. | isolation source: Antarctic Hypolithon | place: Antarctica: Miers Valley | collected 2014
CCCCCCGCCGCTCTGAGGGAGGGGTGGGCCGGACGCGAGAGGCGGTGGCGCCAGCGGCGCCCCCCCTCTCGTTCATGCGATGTCGCGCGTCAGGCGGCGCGGATTGCGCTGAAGTCCGAGGACACCTGAATGAACTCCGCCCAGCGGGCGTCGAGTAGCGCACCGGTTCCGTCTGACCGCGTGAGGCCGATGCGCGCGGGCGTCGCCGCTTCGACACGGACTCGATCTCCGGCGCGGATGCCTAACGTCTCGCAGACGGCGCGGACGATGTCGAAGAGGATGCACCGGATCTCGAGCGCCTCGCCCGGACGCGCCTCGGCCAGGCTGCGCACGTCGATCGTGGACTGGAGATTCGGCATCGGGCTCCTCGGGGCTGCTGGGGCTCGCGGCCGGGCCTGCCGCGGGGTCTGTGCTTCGTGCACGCGTCCAGTAGCGTACCGTGCCAGCCCTGCGGCGCTATCACGAGTCTGCAACAGCAGCGTATCATCGCGAACCGGCAGAGTAGATCAAGCAGGTTCCATTCCCGCAGGACCGCGGCGGAGGCCGATCCCGCCCCGGCCTGCGGGAGACCTATCCCGGGCGTCCCGATGTCCGTGCCCGCACGGTTCCGACCATCAGCCCGTCTGCGCGGGCGCCTCGATCTCGCGCGATGAACCCGCGTCGGCCGCGGTCTCGTACGGCTCCATATGCACCAGGACACCGGCCGCCGAGGGGACCGCGGCCCGGATCGCGCCCTTGACGCGACCGCTCAGGATGTGCGCGTCGTGCAGGGTCAGGTCGGGATCGGCCTGCACATGGATGTCGACGAAGTGCATCATGCCCGCGCGCCTCACGCGGAGCGTCTCGACGAGCAGGACGCCGTCGACCGCATAGCAGGCGGCGCTCACCGTCTCGAGGAGCTCGCGCGCGGGCGCCCGATCCATCAGATCCTCTACGGCGTGACGCAGGATCAGGCCACCGTTGAGCAGGATCACCGCGGCGGCCACGAGTGCCGCCCAATCGTCCGCGGCCTCCCACCCCTCGCCGCCGATCAACGCGACGGTGATCCCAAGGAACGCCGCCGCGGAGGTGATGGCGTCGCTGCGGTGATGCCAGGCATCGGCGACCACCGCCGTGCTCCCTGTCTCGACGCCGACCTGCGCGACGCGGCGGAAGAGGACCTCCTTGATCACGATGACCACCAGAAGCACCGCCAGCGTGAATGGCGCCGGCGAGAGGTGGGGCGTAACGATCTGGCGGACGGCCAGGAGCGTCACCGCGACGCCGGACCCGATGAGCAGCAACGCAACGACCGCCGCGGCGATCGGTTCGGCCTTGCCATACCCGAAGTGGTAGTCGTCGTCTGCCGACCGTGCGGCGATGCGGAGGCCGCTCCAGACGACCAGCGAGGAGAAAATGTCGCCGGCCGACTCGATGGCGTCCGCCACCAGGGCGAACGAGTTCCCGAAGATCCCGGCGACGAGCTTCGTCACGGCGAGCGCCGCGTTGACCAGGAGGCCAAGCTGGGCGGCTTGTATCCCGTGCTTGACCTGACGGCTGGGCATCAGCGCGCGGGTGCGGCGCGGCGAGGGCGGCCGGCGATGCGCGGCTCGTGCGCCTCGCGGCGCCGCCTGGCGCTCCGTGTCGGATGCTTCATTCGCGCCCACGCAACTTTCGAATGTCGCGGCGGTCCTTCTTGCTCGGACGGCCAAGGTCGAAATCGTAGCTCGCCGCGGCGAGTTTGAGCTCGCCGGCGCGTTTCTCGCGCGCCTGCACCGACGCCTCCGTCTCCTCGTAGAGCGTGCGTGCGTCGACGGCGGGGCCGCGATGCTCGCTCAGCGCCCGCACGGCGACCACATGCTCGAACGCGCCGATGCGCATGCGCATCGTGTCCCCAACCTGAAGGAGCTTGCTGCGTTTTGCGCGGTCACCGTTGACGTCGACCTTCCCGCCATCGATCGCCTCGGCGGCGAGGGAACGCGTCTTGTAGAAGCGCGCTGCCCACAACCATCGATCGAGCCGCACCCGGGTCGCATCCGCATTCGCCGTCATCACGTACCGTATCGCGACCCGAGGGTGCACGGCAAGTGCGACGCGGGCCATCCGTCTCCGTCGCGGAGCGGGTCCCGCCGAACGCCGACCGCTCGCCCGTCCCAGCAGTCCGCCATTTGCCTCGCCCGCCCACCCTAAGACGCCTACCCCAAGACGACCGATGCCAGCATCCACGCTCGACTCGCCGCTGTCGCCCTCGCTCGTCGACGTGATCATTCTCGGCGCCGGCGTGGCGGGGCTCGCGTGCGCGGCACGGTTGGTCGCGCAGGGGCTGACGGTCGCCGTGTTCGAGGCGCGTGACCGGGTGGGCGGCCGCGCCTGCACCGTGCGGACGCCGGACGCATCCTGGCCAGTGGAGCTGGGCGCCGAGTTCGTGCACGGCCGACCCGACGCTCTGCTGCGTCTCGCGCGTGCGGGGGGGCTGACGCTGGTGCGGGCCGACGGGGACGAGTGGCAGGTGGAGGGCGAGCGGTGGCGCAGACTCCATGACTTCGCCAGCGTCATCGCGCCGATCATGGAGGCGCTGCCTGACGAGCGCACCCCCGACCGGAGCTTCGCCGCGGTGCTCGCCGATCGCGAATTTGTGCGCGCGGGGCGGCTCGCGCGCGAACTCGCGACGGCATATGTGGAGGGGTTCAACGCCAGCGATGCACGCGAGGTGAGCGCCCACTGGCTGCGACGGCAGGAGGAGGGTGGGGGCGACGCCGAGAACTTTCGCCTCGTGGAGGGCTACGGACGCATCGTCGAACTCCTGGCGCGTCAGGCGTCAGGCGCCCGCGTGCAACTCGGCGCGGCGGCCACGCTGGTGCGCTGGAGCGACGACGGCGTCGCCGTGACCGTGAGCCACGGCGGCGTGGCGGACACACATCACGCGCGGCGACTCGTCTGGACACTGCCGATCGGCGTGTGGGGCGCACCGGAGGATGCCGTCGGGGCCGTGCGGATCGAGCCGCCGCTGCCGGACGCGAAGCAAGAGTCCGTGCGGCGCACCGCGTCGGGGCATGCGCAGCGCATCGTGCTGCGATTCCGGGAGCCGTTCTGGCGCACCGGCGTTGCACGCCAGCGTGCCGGCGCGGATCTGGGCGGGCTCGCCTTCCTGCACACGACGAATGAACGGTACAATGTGTTCTGGACGTCGTATCCGGTGGAGTCGCCGCTGCTCACGGCGTGGGCCGGCGGGCCGCCCGCGGCGGCGATGTCCGGGCTGCCTCACGACGCGCGGCTCGGCCTCGCACTCGACGCGCTCGCCTCCGCCACCGGCGAGCCTCGCTCGCACCTCGAACAGTGGCTGGAGCGTGCGGACAGCCACGACTGGTCGGACGACCCGTTCGCGCGCGGCGCGTATGCCTATCCGCGCGTCGGCGGCGCGCTCGCCGCGCGCGGACTGGCGGCTCCAGTGGGGCGCACGCTGTTCTTCGCTGGCGAGGCGACGCACACCGGCACCGCGTGCGGCACCGTGCACGGCGCGATCGAGACCGGCTACCGCGCGGCCGACGAGGTGCTCACGGCGGAGCAGGGCTGAGCCGGCTCCCCGAGCGGTGCTGCGTTCTCACCCGCGAGTGCGAAGACGCTCATCGGATCCACGGTGGTGGTGCCGTGGCGGAGGATCCAGTGGAGATGCGGGCCGGTCACGCGGCCGGTGGCGCCCACACGGCCGATCACCTCGCCAGCGGCGACGGTATCGCCCTCGGCCACGCTCGTCTGGCTGAGATGGAAGTAGCCGGACACGAGCCCAGCGCCGTGATCGACGTAGATCGCGTTGCCGGCAAGGTGGAAGTCGGCTACGAGCGCAACGACGCCGCAGTTGGTTGCGCGCACCGGTGTTCCGACCGCGCCGGCGAAGTCCGTGCCCATGTGGCGGCTCTGCACGACGCCGTTGAACTGCCGGCCGTGGCCGAACCCGCTGGTGATCCGCGTCGCGCGCGGCCGCACGAACTGCGCGCCCCAGAGGCGCGGCGTGTGCAGCGACCGTTCGGAGACCGCGCGTGCTCGTGCCGCCTCCTCGGCCTGACGACTGGCCAGCGCCGCGTCAGGCGACCGCCCGAATCGCGGCGCGACCGAGAGGCGCTCCAGGCGGTAGTCGCCAGCGGCCAGTGGAACGGTGGTGCTCAACGAGTCCGTGGATCCATCGACGCGGTGGACGCGCAGGGGAATCGTGAGGTGGTCGGTGCTGTCGATCGGGATGCCGCCGACGCCGCTCCACGCGCCATCGTCGCGGTGGGTGAAGGCGACCGGCTGGCCAGCGATCGTCGCGTCGACGCCGGCGACCGCATCGGCCGGCGCGGCACTCGCGGGCTGCACGACGAGCGCCAGGAGCGCGCCCTGCGACGGGCGCTCCGGAAGCCACGACACGGTTGGCGGTTCGGCTGCCTGTCCGACCTCGGCGATCCGTCCAACGTCGCCGGCGCGCATCTGCAGCAGGCCCAGCGCCGCGACGCCCGCAACCGTGACCGCGACCCCGCCCTTGATCAACATCCCGGCCATCACTGCGCGGGCGCCGCTTCGGGGAGCAACGATACCAGCACGTACCGGTCCGGCGTCAGGTAGCGGCGGGCGGCCTCGCGGATCGCCTCGGGCGTGACGGCGGCGAGCCGGGAATCCGCCGCCAGGATCTCGCTGAACTCCAGCCCGAGCCGACGATAGGCGGCGAGCTGGCCCATCCAGAATCCGTTCTGCCGCAGCGCCGTCTCGCGACTCCGGCGCTGGATCTCCTTCACCGTCGCCAACTCCGCGTCCGTCGGTGCCACACGCGTGAGCGAGTCCAATTGCGCAAAGACGACGGCTGTGAGCTCCTCGACGCGCTCCGGCGCGCTACCGAAGTTGATCCCTACCGTGTAGCTCGGGACGGGATCGCGCGAGAGCGACGCCGAGACGCTGACGCCGTACGTGCCGCCCAACTCCTCGCGCAGTGCCTCACGAAGGCGAATGTTGAGAATCTCGTTCAGCACCGATACCTCGGTGCTGCGCGGTAGCGTGTACTCGGCCGGCCCGGTGAAGACAAGTTGTGTCTGCGCACGAGGCTCGCGCCCGCGTCGCACGACCTTCCGCACCACGCCGTCTGGCGGACGGATGCCGAGGTCGCGCCACGACTCCGTTGTCGCCGCGGCTGGAAGCCCGCCGATCCACTGCTCAACGAGTGGACGGATGGAGTCGAGATCGAAGTTGCCGACAAGCGCATAGGTGAAACCAGCCGCGTTGGCGAACCGCTCGCGATAGATGCGCAGCGCGGCGTCCAGCTCCAACCGGTCCAGTGTGGCGGGGGTGATCGGCTGCGACCGCGGATGATGCGACGACAGGGTCGTCTGGAGCGTGTCGGCGAAGGCGCTTTCCGGACTCCGGCTGCGATTCTCGAAGTATGGCCGCACGCGTGCGAGCAGCGACTGGAACGCGGCCGTGTCGCGCCGTGGGGCGGTGAGATAGAGATAGGCGAGCTCGAACATCGTCTCCACGTCCCGCGGCGATGCGGCGCCCGAGAGTCCCTGCTCGAGCGAGCCGATCGTCGGGCCGACCGATGCCGCGGTTCCGGCGAGCGCCTTCTCGAGCTGCGACAGGTCGAACTCGCCGAGTCCGCCCAGCTCCACCACGGCGGTGGCGAGCGACGCGGAGACGAAGTCCTCGTCCGGCACGAGCGAGGAACCGCCCGGCCCCCACGCGTTGAACAGAATCTCGTCGTCCTTGAAGTCGGTCGGCTTGAGCAGGACGCGCGCGCCGTTAGAGAGGGTCCATTCGGTGACGCCGACATCCGAATAGCTGCGCGTCTCGACCACCCGGCCCGCGGCGGGCGGTGCCGCGACCAGTGGCCCTTCGGCCACATCATCGGCCCACGGCTCCACGTCCAGCTCACGCGTGCGCTCGAACAGCGCCAGCAGCTGCGTCTCGTTCGGCAGCGCCACGTCGTCCCGCTCGGGTGCGGTGACGATCACCACGCGGTTGTGCTCCGTCATCCAGCTGGTCGCCAGCGCGTTGATCTCCGCGACCGCCACGGTCGGGAGGAACCGGCGAGAGAGGGCCAGCTCCGCCGCCGCGTCAGGCTGAGGTTCGCCGCTCAGGAACGCCTGGACGTAGTCGCCGGCGTAGGACGCCGAGTTGGACTTCTCTCGTTCGGCGTAGGCGAGTTCGGCGCGGCGCAACATGTCGCGTTGCGCTCGGTCGAGTTCCGAGTCGGTGAAGCCGTGCTGCTGCACGCGCATCGCTTCGAGCAGGACGGCGGACAGGCCGCGCTGCACGCCCGTGTCCGCCACCGCGGCGCCGAGCTGGTAGACGTCGGCACCGCGCACGAGCGTGCCGTATGACGAGCCGGCGCCCAGGAATGGCGCATCGGCCCGCTGCGCGATCTCGTTGAAGCGCGCGTTGAGCATCTGTCCGTGCAGCCCGCGCACGACGAGCCGACGGAAGTCAGCCAGCGTCCGCGCGGAGTCCGGGTCCTGCAGGTAGAGCACACTCACCGACGTGCTCGTCGCCTCCGGATCGGTCGCGACGGCGAAGCGAGTGCCAGCACCGGAGGGGACGTCGGCCACCGGACGGGGGCGCGGAGCAGGCGCGGCCGGGATGGACGCAAATCGCTCCCGGATCATCGCTTCCAGCCGTGCCGGATCGGCATTCCCGACGGCGACGACCGCCATCAGATCGGGCCGATACCAGTCCTGATAGAAGCGCACCAGATCGGCACGCCTGAAGGATTCCAGCGATTCGCGCGTACCGATCGGCAGCCGGCTGGCGTAGGGCGAGCCCTGGAAAATCACGGGGAACTGCTGATCGCGGAGGCGCGATCCCGCGCCCTGGCCCGAGCGCCACTCCTCGATCACCACCGGCCGTTCGCGCTCCACCTCGGCCGAGTCGAAGGTGACGGCGTGCGCCCACTCGCTGAGGATGTCGAGTCCGCGGGCGAGCACGTTGGCGCTGTCCGTAGGGACCGTCAGCTCATAGACGGTCTCGTCGAAGCTGGTGTACGCGTTGAGATCCGGGCCGAACCGCGTCCCAACCGATTCCAGATACTGAACGATTTCCTGTTTCGCGAAGCGGCGGGTGCCATTGAACGCCATGTGCTCCACGACGTGGGCGAGCCCGCGCTGCCGATCGTCCTCCAGCACCGAGCCGGCGTTCACGACGAGCCGCAACTCGACCCGGTTCGCCGGCTGCGCATTCCGCCGAACGTAGTACCGCAAACCGTTGGGCAGCGTCCCCTGGCGCACCGCCGGATCCGGCGGAATCGCGGCGGAGAGCGGGGCTCGGGCGAGCGCTGCGGTATCCGACTCCACCGGGGCGCTCGCCTGCGCCGAGGCGGGCGTCTGCGCGAGCAGCGACCCGCCTCCGGTGAGAGTGCAGCCGAGCGCCGCGACGAGCGTGCCGAGGGTGACGAGGGTGGGGATTCGCATGGCGGGACGCGAACGCGGTCGACGAGCGATCATCGGCAGGGAATGGCAGGACGTCGGTGCGGCAGGGCCGTGCGTGGCCCGGCGGGAGAACAGGGCGATGGATGCGTCGGGCGTACTCAGGAGTCGAGCGGGGTCACGGAAACGTCGGCCGTTCCATCGCGGTGGTAGCGGACGCGGACCAGCCACGGCTGGCAGCACACCTGGCAGTCCTCCACGTACTCCTGGCGATCACCGCTTCCCGGGTCGAGCCCGATCTCGACGGGCTCGCCGCAATGGGGACAGTGGACCGTCTCGCCAGTTTCGGCCGTTCCATCGCCGAGCGGGAACGCATCATCGTCGTCGTCCTCGAAGATGCCGTCCGGAACATCGTCAGGCAATCGCATTTCCCAACCTGTTGGAACGTGAGGACCGCACGGGGCCATTCATCGCTCGCAGGGTATGCGAGCCCGAGTATGGCGATCATACCCCTGCGTGGGGGAGGAGGTTGCGAAGCGCCGATTGCGACTGCCGAGCACGGGCAGAACAGCCACTCGCCGCCGACGGTCTCGGTGCACGCAACTTGAAGCGCCCGGCTCACCACCGGCCAGGCTCGGAGCAGGCGCTCGGGTCTCGCGCTCCCTTCGGGAAGGCACCATCCTTGTGTGGGGCGATGTCGAACCGGTCCACCTGGTCGGGGTCGCGCCGGTACCGCCGAGTTGCAGCTGCACCACCTGCTCCAGGGACTCTCACGCCGCGCGCGGATTCGCGCGCTGGAGGTCGCCGCAGATGTTTCCGTCGTCGCTGGTGGTTGTGATCGCCGGGTTGCTGCTCGTCGCGATTGCGCTCGGTGCCTACGTCTGGGCCTGGCGCCGCGGCCAGTTCAGCGCGCTCGATGAGCAGGCGCGCGTCATTCTGGACGATCGCGACGTGCGCCTCGCGCGGCCGTGGGAAACGGTAGAACAGCGCACCGATCGTGTGGCGTCGTTCGGCAGACCAGTTCCGCCGACGCCGAGCGAGTGGGGTGGCGCCCGATGAGCGGTGCTGCACATCCGACGGTGGACACAGGAGCGGCCGCGACGCTCCCCGCGCGCGAAGATCTCGATGTTCGGCTTCGCGCCGACGAGTCGAGCCGCGTCCCGGCGATGTTCTGCTTCATCACCGGGCTCGCGTGGCTGCTCGTCGGGTCGGTACTCGGCGAAATCGCGAGCATCAAGATGCACCTGCCCGACCTCTGGACGAATGTCGGCGCGCTGACCTTCGGCCGCCTGCGTCCGGCGCATCTCAACACGATGATCTACGGCTGGGCGTCGCTGGCGATGATCGGTGTCTCGCTCTGGCTGCTGCCGCGCTTGGTCCACACGGCACTCCGCCTCCCGTGGCTGGCGCTGCTCGGCAGCGCGCTGTGGAATCTGGGAATGGTGATCGGCTTCGTGAGCATCCTGGCCGGATATCACGACGGGATCGAATGGCTGGAGATGCCGCGCTACATCGCCGATCCGTTCTTCGTGATCGGCGGCGGCATGATCGGCGTCTCGCTGCTGGCGACGCTCGCCGCGCGTGAGGTGAAGCATCTGTACGTGAGCGTGTGGTATGTGATGGCGAGCTACGTCTGGTTCCCGATCATCTTTCTGATCGGCAACTGGCCGACGTTCACCGGCGTCGAGAGCGCGGCCGCGAACTGGTTCTATGCACATAATGCGTTGGGGCTCTGGTTGACGGCAATTTGCCTCGGCGCCATCTACTACTTCATCCCAAAGGTGCTCGGCCGGCCGATCTACAGTTATCAGCTGTCGCTGCTCGGCTTCTGGACTCTCGCCTTCTTCTATTCGCTCAATGGGATGCATCACCTGGTCGGAGGCCCGCTTCCCACCTGGATGATCACCACGAGCATCGTCGCCAGCGCCCTGATGATCATCCCGGTGCTGGCTGTGGCAGTGAACCACCACATGACGATGGTCGGGCGGTTCCGCGCGCTACGCTACAGCCCGACGTTGCGCTTCATCGTCTTCGGCGCCGTGTCGTACACGGCGGTGTCGCTGCAGGGGATGTTCACCGCGCTGCGTGAGGTCAACCGCATCACGCACTTCACGCACTGGACGATCGCGCACGCGCATGTGGGCGTGTACGGATTCGTGACGTTCGTGCTGTTCGGCTCCATGTACTACATCTTTCCCCGCGTCCTGCGGCGCGAGTGGCCGAGCGCATCGCTCATTCACTGGCACTTCTGGCTGGTGGCGATCGGGCTCGGGATGTACGTCATTCCGCTCACGGTGTTCGGCGTCCTGCAGGGGTTGGCGCTCCTCGACCCGGCCACGCCGTTCAGCGAGTCCGTGGCGCGCTCGCTGCCAGGGCTCTGGGCGCGGTCTGTGGCCGGCATCGTCCTCTCGACCGGACATATCGTGTTCGTCTACCACTGCTGGTGGATGATCCGGGGTGCGCGCGCCGAACGCCGCATTCCGCAGTTCCACGAAGCACGGCCCGTGCTGTTCGACCAGCCTGACGCGCAGCCCGCGCCCGTAGCCGCTTCGCGGCAGGCGTCCGTATGATCCGCACCTGGCTCCTCATGGTCGGCGCGCTGGCGACGATCGCGTTCGCCACGATCGTGCTGATCGTGCTGCCGCAGATCGTCGTCTTCGATGTGGTGGTTCCGGATGAACTCGCACGCTACACCGAGACGGAGCGGGCGGGGCAGGCGATCTACCGGCGCGAGGGATGCGTGTACTGTCACAGTCAACAGGTACGCGACCCGGCATTCACCACGGATATCGAACGCGGGTGGGGATCGCGGGCGACCGTGCCTGGGGACTACGTCTATGACCGGCCGCACTTCCTCGGCACGATGCGCACGGGGCCTGACCTGATCAACGTCGGTCACCGACTGCCCGATCCTGACTGGCACCTCGTGCACTTCTACCAGCCGCGCGCCCTTTCCGACTGGTCGATCATGCCGGCGTACAAGTTCCTCTTCCGCCACAAGGCCCCCAACGAGCTCCGGCCGAACGATCGCGTCGTTCCCGTGCCGCCGCAGTGGGTGCCCGAAGGCATGCTGGTGGTCGCGACTCCCGAGGTGCTCGCCCTTACCGACTACCTGCTCGCACTGCGCCGCCAGTACCCCGTGCCGCTGATCGCGGGCGCGGTGTGCCGGTCGCCGTGGGAAGCCGAAGGTCGGTCTCTCGTCACCATGCCCTGACGCCATGTCGCTGCCTGACGATCGTCAGCCACCGCACGAGGCGCGCGAGGCGCGCGAGGCGCCAGACGAGCGGGAGATCCGCGATGCGCCGGCCCCTGGCGCCGGTGCCGGGGGGGCACCAGAGCGCGAGTCGTCAAACTTCGAGCCCGATGTCGAGGTCATCCACCGCACGTTGCTCCGCGAGCAGGGCGACCCGGAGGAAGGACGGGAGCCCGCGCCCTGGTTCGTGCTGGCGGCCATCCTCATCGGGCTGTTCTGGGGCGGATGGTACCTGGGGCGATATGGCGGCAGCTTCGGCCCCGCGACGCACGTCGCATTCTCCGGTGCAGCGGCTTCAGCGCCTGGGGTCTCCGATAGCGGCGAGGTCGACATGCTCGCACTCGGGCAGCGCACCTACAACGCGAACTGCCAGGCCTGTCATCAGTCGGATGGGCAGGGCGTCCCGGGGGCATTCCCGCCGCTCATCGGCAGCGACTGGGTGACCGGCCCGCCCGAGACGGTGGTCCGCATCCTTCTGCATGGACTTCAGGGCCCCATCGAGGTCGCAGGCGCGGTGTACAACGGGCTGATGCCGGCGTTCAGTGGCACTTTGACGGAGCAGCAGATCGCCGCCGTCGCCACCTATATCCGCCAATGGGACGCGAATGAAGCCGCGCCGGTGGAAACCGCGATCGTCGAGGCGGTGAGCGAGGCGCATGCCGACCGGAATCAGCCCTGGACGGCCGAGTTGCTGCGCGCTGCGGAGGCGGAGGGACCCGTCGCCCCGGCAGCCACCGGCGTAGATTCGGGTGCAGCCGCCCCCGCGGGCGCGGCGGACAGTACCGCCGCACCGCCCCCATCTGGCACGCCCGGTGCCGGGGGGCCTCCCCGCGTGCCGACCCCCGCCGCGCGCCGCGCCGTGGCGCTTGCTCCAGCCAACCCGCCGCAATCAATCCCACCCGTGATTCGCGGAGGTGGCGGATGAGCGAGCCCGCGACGCCGGCCCCGCGCGCCACACGTTTCGTCGTGTCGGCCCTGTTCGACTCCGCCAGCGCGGTCGATGAATCGTTGGCCCGCCTGTACGAAGCGGGGGTCCCGCGCGACCTGATCGAGGTCGTGGTTGGCCCCGAGGCCTCGCGTCGGTTCTACGGCGGAAAGGCCGCCGTTCGAAAGCACGAGGCCTTTCGTTTCGCCGGCGTCGGCGGGGTGATCGGAGTCGTCGCCGGTGCCGCGCTCGGCATCGGGGTCGTCGCGCTTCCCGGATTCGCAGATCCCGGGCTTACTTCGGTGGTGCAGCTACTGGGGCCGAACGTGGCCACGATCGGGGGGGCGCTGGTCGGCGCGGCAATCGGTGCGTTCATTCCTCGCAAGCCGGCGTGGACGCACCGGCGTGCGGCAGAGGCGCCGAATCGCATCGTCGTCGTCGTCGTTGCACGGGCCGAAGGGGAAGTCGGCGCGCTTCAGCGCGTCCTCACAGAAGCCGGCGGCAGCGATGCGCGGCTCGAACCGGAGGAGACGCGGTAGCGTCCTACCGGCCGCGGGTCGCCTCGTATCGCTCGATCAGCGTGTCCGGCGGACTGGCTGCGATCACCGTGCCGATCGCCTCGGGCTCGATGTCGTCGAGTTTCCGGAATCGGACGCACGACTTGCCCATGTCCAGCTTCTTCCCGGCCGCCGCGAAGGCGTCGCGGAGCTGGCGCTCCTGCGCGCCGTCCGGATCGGCGCAGGTCAGATAGAGCGAGTAGTGATGCTTCTGCGCCGCGATGGCGGCGAACATCAGTGGCTGGCCGTTGTGGGTCGTGGGGTACCGCTCAAGCGGTAACTCGTAGCTGATCATCCCCCAGTTCATCGTCTCGGCATAGCCCTCGGGCAGGTTCCGCCGCACCAGCTCCCGTACGGCCGTGACCACCGCACGCCGCTCGGGCGGGAGTTCGTCGAGGTAGGCTTCCACGGTCGTCGCGCGGCTGCTCGCCATGGGAAACTCCGGAGAAAAGGGATGGACCGCCCCGCGGCTCGAGGTTTTCCGCGCGGCCGGACTGTGGAAGATGCCCGCTGGGGCGAGGCTCGCAAGCAACACTCCCTCCGCTCCGCAGCTTGACATCGCTTCGAACCCGCGTCACCCTGCGAAATACGCGGGGACCGCTGGTGAGACACGCGGTTTCTTCGGCGTCCCGAGGCAACCGTAGAGCTCGCAGCGGGTATCCAAGGAGAAGGGTCCTGGACCCCCTGAACGAACCCTCCTCAGGCGGAGCGTTCCCGGCAGCCGCGTGTGGCGGCTCGCTGGCCTCCGGCCGATGACAGCGCGCGTGTTTCCGTTGCGTCCTCCGTTGCCTTCGCGTCACTCGATCATGATGCTGCGACGCCCATTGCTTGCCCTGATCGCCCTCGTGGCGATGTTCGCGCTCCCGGCCTGCCGGAACGCGAGCCTTGGCCCGCGGATGGTCCGCGAGCTGGAGGGCGCTCGGGCGTGGCGAACGCAGCTGGTGCACGAGACGGGATCGGCTCCCGCCGATTCGGTCTCGCCCGCCACGCTGGTGGCGCTCGGCTATCTCGAGCGCGCCCGGCTCGGGTTGGGCAGCCCCTTCCGGCTCGCGCACTACGCGCTGGCCGATGCGCGGCTCGCTGACTCCCTGGGCACCCAGGTCGCCTGGACCATCGTGGCCATGACGGTGGATGGCGACATCTACCAACCCGACTGGCAGGCACTCGATTCCCTCGGGGTAACCCGCGCCGCGCGCGCGCCCGGCGCGGAGCACGGCGTACTCGTCGCGCGGGCCATCGAGCGCGCGGGCGATCCGCGTGCGGGCGAGCTCGCGGTGCGGCTCGCGTACCGGATGGCAGCCGCCGAGGGCATCATCCGCGGGAGTGCACTACTGCCGATCGCCCGCACGGCCGCGCTGGCGCGCGACCGTGAGACGGCGCGACGGGACGCGGTCGCGCTGCTGCGTGAGGCCGAGAGCGGTACGCAGCCGGCCATGGACCTGCTCCGGACATGGAGGACGACACGCCGCTTCGAGGTCGAGCGGCCGGCGAGCGCCCCGCTGAGCGCCGAGCAGGAAGTCGCGGCGATTCACGAGGCCGAACGGCTGCGCGACGACCTCCGGATGCTCATGCGGAACGAGCGGGCGCCGGTGCTGGGCATCGATCGACGGCGCGAGGTGGCGCCCTTCCTCTCCGAGCGGCTTGCGGCGCGGTTCTCGAGTCTTGCCAGTGTGCGACGGTCCCCGCCGCAGGCGCCCATCGCGATCGCCATCGAGGGACACCGGCGGTCGCTTCTGGGCGAGCAGGGTCGCTCGTCCGCGGAGCAGCTGCAGCGCGCTCACTTCGTGGAGCGCGCCCTGAACGAGGAGTCGCTCGTGGCGGAGTTTGTGCGCCTCGGCACCGCGGGCGGGCGCGAACCCGCTCAGGCGCTGCTCTGGGCCGCGTCCTCCATGCGGGTGTACGGGCAGGAGGAGCCCTGGTTCCCGGGTTCCGGCGGCCCCAGCGTGGGAGAACTCAAGACGCGCTTCGGCCTCGCTGGCGTGAGCTACGACGCCGATCTTCCGGCGGAGTGGCGTCCGTACTACACGCGGATGCTGCATGGCGCGCTGATCGATCTGAACCGGGTGCTTCCGGGCTTCTCGGCGCGCGGCGTTTCGGTGCACTTCGGCCGGCATCCGCTTCGCGACGCCGCGCTGGCCGTGCACGAGCCCCGCTCCCGTACGATCTTTCTCCCGCCAACGACCGGAGCGGGCGCCATCGCCCACGAGCTGGCGCACGATCTGGACTGGCAGGTGTCCCTTCGCACGAACGGCCGGCGTGGTGAGTACCTCACCGACGTCGCGGTTCGCGAGCGGAAGGGCGCGCTCGCACAGCGGATCGAGAATCTCTCCAGCGCGACGCTTCGGGCGCCGAGCGCTGAGAACGGATTCCGGCCGCCGACGCCACTTCGGCCGACCGAGGTGTTCGCGCGCAGCGTCGACTGGTACGTCGCAGCCGCGCTGGGCCGGATGGGACGTGTCAACGGCTATCTCACCGCCGTGCAGGACGAACTGCTGCTCGGCTATGCCTCCGGGCTCGCGCCGGATGCGTCTGGCGTCGGCGCGGAGGCGATGATCTCCGTGCTGAACGAGATGACGCCGCTCACTCTGTGGGGGGAGGCGTGGTTCATCGACCGGTATGGGCGTGGGCGCGCGCTCGGCGGCTACGATCTCGTGCGGCATGTACTGGACGAATGGCGCGCCGAACAGCTTTCGCCGAAGCCGTTCACCGGGAGCATGCGTCCCGCACTCTCCCGGATTGCGATGCCCGGCCTCGCTTCGGCGCCGGCCGGTCTGCGCGCGCCGCTCGCCGGCGAGACGGTGAGCGTGTGCGCCCGCACCGGTCATCGCGAGCAGGACCAACTGGCCTCCGCGCGCGGCCGGCTGGTGCGCATGACGGCCGAGTCGCTCGCGCGGCGCGTGCTGGTGGAGCGCGGGCAGTCCGGTGCCCGCTCGCCATTCGCGGAGGCGCGCATTCAGACCATCGAGCAGGCGCCGTGGGATGCCGCGGTCACCAGTGCGCGAGTCGATGGGGTAACGGGCGAGGTGCTGAGCGCGCTACGTGGTCGTGAGGCCGCGCGAGCCTCGATCCCCGCGCTCGAGCCGCTGTCGTCGCCCTGCTGAGCAGCTCACGCTCCCCGGCTCACCACTCGTACAGCGCCTCGTAGATCTCGCGATTTCTGAGCACGATTCGTACGTAGTCGCGAGTCTCCGCGTACGAAATCCGCTCCGTGAACACCTCCGGGTCCGCCGCCCCCCGCTTCTGGCGCCAGCGCCCGACCGGCGTGCCGCCGGCGTTGTACGCCGCGAGCACATGCTCCACCGCATCATACTGGCGGAGTAGGGACGCGAGATGCGCCGTTCCGAGTTGCACGTTCACGTCAGGCTGGTAGAGGAGCGCAACGTCCCAGACTGGGAAGTCGAGGCCGCGCGCGACCTGCTGCCCCACCGCTGGCATCAGTTGCATCAACCCGCGCGCGTCAGCGGGCGAGCGGGCGCCTGGCTCGAAGTTCGACTCCTGCCGGATCAGCGCGGCCACGAGCCCTGCGTCCAGGCGGTGCCGGCGCGCCTCCGCCGCGAGCACGTCGCGGTGTACGACGGGGTAGAGCAGACGGAAGGTGGCCGCGTCCGCCTCGCCGTCGAGCGCCTGCGCACGCGTTCCGGCGCGAATCGCCCGCGACGGCTGTTGCAGCTGAATGAAGGTCGTTCCCGTGACGAGTGCCCGCGGCAGGGACGAATCCGCCGCGGCGAGTAGGGCGTTCGCGTCGAGCGTTGCTTCGAAGTCCATACCGAGCTCGCGCAGGAGTGCGATCCGGCGCGCCGCGGCGCCGACGTCGTCGGGGCGGGAGGGAGTGCTGCCTGACGCGGGCGGCGTCCAGCGATCCGCACCGAGCCGTTCGCGGGAGCGCGTCGCGTAGTAGGACCGCTCGTCAGTCTCCACCACGGAACGCCAGCGCGCGCGTGCGGGCGCGGTATCACCGGCCGCCGCGTAGGCGCGCCCGGCCCAGTACCGCGCCCGACTCGCCTCGGCACTCTGGCGGTGGCGCGCGACGAGCGTGTCCAACTCTCGTGCGGCAGTCCGGAATTCACCATCGAGATAGGCGATCAACGCTGCCTGAAAGCGAGCGGTCGGCGCGAGCGAACTGGTGGGGTACTCGCGCACGAGGTCGAGGAACGCAGTGCGCGCGGCGGCGTCCCGACCCTCATCGGTGGCGAGGTCGGCCAGGAGATAGAGTGCCTGCGAGGCAGCACCCGCGTCCCGGGGATGCTCGGCGATGACGCGCCGGAGCGTAGCACGCGAGGCGGCGCCTTCGCCCGCCCGAAGCTGCGCCCGCGCCTCCTCGTACCGCGCCGATCCGCCCTGCGGGTGCGAGGCCGGCACGCGCGCAAATTCCCGAGCGGCCGCCGGATAGTCGCGCGTCGCGAACAGTTGCCGCGCGTACGACAGCCGGTCGTCGGCAGTTCCCTCGCCACCGGCGAACGCCCGGGCGAAGGCGCGGGCCGCCGATGCCGCCGGCCCGCTACGCGCGAGGGACCGTGCAACGATCAGCTGTTCGGTGGCAGGCAGGGGGCCGAAGGCGCTGTCGAGGGTGGTGGCGGCGATGCGGGCCTGCGCCGTCCCCGACCTGCGGCGCACGACGTCGAGAAGCGAGACTCGAATGGCGGGGCGGGCGGAGGAGTCCTCGACCGCGAGCCGCAGCCCGAGCGCCGCGGCGGTGTCGCCTAGCGCGAGATAGGCCTGCGCCGCGCCGGCAAGATCGCCGAGTCGGCGGCGCGTCTGCGCCTCGGTGATCGCGATCCGCTCCCGCGCAATCGGGTCCCGGACGTCGGCGTAGAGCCGCTGGCGAGCGGCGCCGTCGGCGAGCACACCGGCCGCGCGGAGACGGAGCCAGTCTGCGACCGCGGGAAGCTGCTCGGCGGCAGCCGTATAGGCCGCCGCGGATTCTGGCAGCCGGTCGAGCCGATCGAGTGCCCGGGCTTCAAGCGTGCGCCGGACACCGCGAGCGGAATCGTCGGCGGCGTGCTCGACCGCACGGCGGGCGTGGTCAACAGCGTCCGCGTCGGCCGAGGTCGCGAGGGCGGCACGGGCCAGCAGTTCACGTCCCTCGCCCCCGGCAAGCGTGTCGAGCCAGGTCGCCCCGGTCAACAGGCGACGAACACCGGTCCAGCCGCCCCACTCGGCACTGGCGCGCGCGGCGAGCAGCACCACCTCCGGTGTTCGTCGGGCGGCGTCGCGGAGCGCGGGCTGCAGCAGCCGGGTCGCGACGTACGGCCGTCCCTCGCCCATGGCAGCGAGCGCCGCCTGCACGTCGGGGTCGCTCGTATCGAAAACGAATCCGCCCTGCTCGCGTCGGTCGGAGCGTTCGGCGGCGTCGTCGGGGAGCTGTCTGCCATTCGCAGCACCGCCGCAAGCGAGGAGGAGTGCAGCCGTGGCCGCGAGCGGGGTCGCGAGCGTCCACCACCAATGGCGCGGCATCGCGCGAGCTGATCCGGGAATGAGGTTCATGGTGGCTATACACGAAGCGTGCGCGGGTGTTCGGAGCCGCGCTCCCCGGCCCGCCGAGCCGCACTCCGCGTTGAGCGCACGGATCCGTTCTGCCGCTTCAGATCATGGTCGCGATGAGGGCTGCCGGAGGGCATCGGGCGCACGCCAGTACGCGCCCCATCACACTGCAGACGGGGCGCCGGGTCTGGATTCGATCGGTCGGGCGCTGGGTCGCTACGGGACCAGGTAGCCGGTCACGCTGAGCAGCACGGCCGCGAGCGCGGCGGCGGCGGCCGCGACGGCGGATTGTCGCAGATATGGATTGCTCGAGATCCGGAGATAGCCGATGCGCCACCAGGGATCGCTCATGAGGTAGACGGGCTCGTCCTCGTTTCCCGTGTCGCCCTGCACCTCGGCGAGCGCCGCGCGAAAGGCTCTCGGCGAGATCCCCGCCTCGGTGGCGCTGAGCCTCAGATCCTGGAGGCTGACGCCCCTCTGCGAGTCGAGCTCTGCGGCGCGGGCAAGAATTCGCCTGGCGAGCTCGTCGTCCACGGTGACGTCTTCGTGATGGATCGGCCTGACGTGCGGCATACCGCCCCCACCGACAGAGTTGGATCGCCGGGCGCGGCCCGACGCGTGCGAGCCATGGATTCGCGGCCTCGCCCT
>PPFU01007965.1_pt1 | contig 18214 bp, 22 predicted proteins | sample 1535991 | NCBI WGS metagenome assembly PPFU01 (sample SAMN04901290, study PRJNA319586) | Hypolithon metagenome, whole genome shotgun sequencing project. | isolation source: Antarctic Hypolithon | place: Antarctica: Miers Valley | collected 2014
TGTTGCGGACGCTTGCCGCCGCAGGCGGTGCGGGAACACTGCCGGGCGCAGTGCCCAGCTTTGTTCCGAATTGGCGGAGACGGAGGGATTCGAACCCTCGATACCGGTCATCCCGGTATGGTCCCTTAGCAGGGGACTGGTTTCAGCCACTCACCCACGTCTCCGGGTTCGCTCGTGCGGCGAGGCGCGGGTTATAACGAGCAGGGCAGGGCGGGACAAGCCGCCTGGCAGCGATTTGCAAGCGGGGCACATCGGCATTGCAACCGGGGCACTGGCCACGGCGAGCGACTCGCTTCGGCGCAAAAGGGATTCGCTTTGCCACCCGTTCATTGCTGCTTCAGCGCCACAGGGTTCTCATTAGTGTTGCAATTTTGTGTGTGGGGGGGATCGGGAGAGCCGTCATGAATGTTCGAGCTGTCCAGGGTTGGCGCGGCGCGCTGGCCGCGCTCTTGGCGCTGGGTTCTTTGACGGCCGCCGGGGCTGCCGGGGCGCAGGGTATTTCCTCGGTCGACCCGAATGAGGCCATCGATGGAGATCTCGCCACGCCGCCTGTCTCGACAACCTACGAATATCGCGCACCCGCCGACCCTTACAAGACTGAACTGCCGCCCGCTGCGGCGGAGCCGGTGGTGACGAGCCCCGTCGCGTCGAACGCGGCGAGCCAGGCGGCGGCGCAGCCGGAAGTGGCCGCGGCGCAGGGCGATACCTACAAGCAGGACGATCTGATCGGCGCCGCCGAGGGCGTGTTCGGAAAGGGCGCCGAGGGGCTGGCGCGGCTGATCGAGGATCTGCTCGCCAAGCAGGGAGAGCCCAATGGCTATATCGTCGGGCGCGAGGCGGGTGGCGCCTTTGTCGTCGGTGCGCGCTATGGCTCGGGTACGCTTTACCACAAGGTGGAGGGGCAGCGGCCGGTGTACTGGACGGGGCCCTCGATCGGCTTGGATGCGGGCGCAAATGCCGGCAATACCTTCGTGCTCGTGTACAATTTGTTCGACACCGAGGAGCTTTACGAGCGCTATCCCGCCGGTGAGGGGCAGGCCTATCTGGTGGGGGGAATGAACGTCAGCTATCTGCGCAAGGGCGATGTAGTGCTGATTCCCATTCGCGTGGGCGCCGGGCTGCGGCTGGGGGTGAACGCGGGCTATATGCGGTTTTCCAAGAAGCACCGCTGGCTGCCTTTCTGAGCGTGCTCGCGCAGCCCCGAAGATGAGCGGGACAGCACGGGGTCGGGCAACGAGGCTACGCGGAGCGCACGACGAGCAGTCTTGCGGGCGAGGCTCCCTCCCGGCATGAGCGCGCCGCTATGCTCGAAAAACTCGCCCCACAGGCTCCCGATGCGCTGCTTGCGCTGATCAAGCTGTTCGAGGCTGATCCGCGGCCTGACAAGATCGACCTCGGCGTGGGGGTTTACCGCACCGCGGAAGGCGCGACGCCGGTGTTCGCGGGGATCAAGGCGGCCGAGCGCAAACTGCTCGCCGAGCAGGAGAGCAAAGCCTATCTCGGCCTCGAGGGCGACATGGGATTTGTCCGTGCGCTAATGCCGATCGTGTTCGGTGCCGATCCCACGCGTGGAGGGCGAATCGACGGGATACAGACGCCCGGGGGGACCGGCGCCGTTCGCCTGGCCCTGGCGGTGGCCAAGCGGGCCGGAGCTGGCCGCGTGCTGATGGGCGTGCCGAGCTGGCCCAACCACGCACAGATCGTGGAGGATCTCGGCATCGAACTGGTGCCCTTTCACCATGCAGCAGCAGATGGCAGTGCTGACCTCGCCGCGCTGCGCTCCGCCTTGGCGGCGAGTGGCGAGGACACCGCGCTGCTGCTCCACGGCTGCTGCCACAACCCGACCGGGATCGATTATACGGACGCGCAGTGGAAAGAGATCGCCGCGCTGCTCGCGCAGAGTCCGGTGCTGCCGGTGATCGACCTTGCGTATCAGGGCCTGGGGCGCGGGCTGGACGAGGATGCCTTCGGCATGCGCGCGGTGATGGCGGCGGTCCCGCAGGCGCTGGTCGCCTATAGTTGCGACAAGAACTTCGGCCTTTATCGCGACCGGGTGGGTGCGCTTTACGTGCAGGCACCGGCGGGTTCCGAGCGCGACGATGCGCTCGAGCGGATCATTTCGAACGTGCTTTCGCTGGCGCGCGCGACCTGGTCAATGCCGCCCGACCATGGCGCCGCCGCAGTGCGGCTGGTGCTGCGCGACGACACGCTGAGTGCGGGGTGGCGCGAAGAGCTTGCTTCGATGCGCGAGCGCATCCGGCGAGTGCGGCAGGCGCTGGCCACCCGCGGCAGCGCCGGAGGCATCGACTTGGCGCCGCTCGGCCGGCAGTTCGGTATGTTTGCCATGCTGCCGCTCTCCCGGGAGCAGATCGGCACGCTGCGCGAGAACCACGGCATCTACATGGCGGGTTCGGGCCGGATCAACATTGCCGGGCTGACCACCACCAACATTGACGCGTTCACCCGCGCGTTGGGGAAGGTGGCGGGCTGAAGGCCATCCGGCTGGTCGGAGGGGGGCGTGGTTCCCATAGCGATTGCGAGCAGCTCATTCGGCATCGCCAGAGTCGGCCGGAAGGCGGTCGGCGATCTCGCGCATAGGGATTGCGCGACGCCTTGGCTGGCGGCCCCGCCTGGCCTTTCAGGCGCAGCGGGCGGTGAAGCTCCCGTGGGCGATCTAACCACTTCTTAACCCTTTTGCGCCAGACCGGACTTAGGAGAGCTGGACCGAACATGATGCGCGACGGTACGATCGAACTGCCTGAAGAGCCGCAACTTTGCAGCGCGGAAGGGGAGCTGTTCTCCTATCTGCGGGTCGAGCTGCCGGTGTCCCTTTCGCAGGCCGTGGGGCGCCACCATGCCAATCTCGTCCAGTTGGCCGATGTGCTCGGCCGGATCGGGCTGCCGCGGGCCGATGTGCAGCGGCACGTGCTGGAGCTGGTCGAGAGCTACCGCAACGAGCTGCTGCTCGCGCTTGACGATCTGCCGGCGGACTAGGCGATGGACCCCAAGCTCACCGATGAAGCCGGCCGCATCGCGGCGCTGGAGCGCTATGCCATTCTAGACACCGGGCGCGAGATGGCGTTCGAGAAGATCACCTCGCTGGTCAAGACGATCTTCGATGTGCCGATCTGCGCGGTTTCGCTGATCGACCGGGACCGGCAATGGTTCAAGTCGATTCAAGGGATCGATGCCGAACAGACCGAACGTTCGGTGTCGTTCTGCGACCATACGATCCGCAGTCGCGAACCGCTACACGTGCCGGATGCGTCGAAGGACGAGCGCTTTATGAACAACCCCCTGGTAACGGGCGAGCCGCATATCGCCGGCTAGCTCGGCATTCCCCTGGCGAGCCCCGACGGGTACAACATTGGCTCGCTCTGCGTGGTCGATTACCGGCCCCGCAGCTTTTCCGCCGACAAGATCAGGGTGCTCCAGACCTTCGCCGCGCTGGTTATGGACGAGCTCGAACTGCGGATGCGGGCGCAGCAGGACTTTCTCACCGGAGCGTCGACACGGCGAGCCTTCGTCGAGCAAGCGGAGCGGGAGATCGAGCGCTGCGGGCGCTACGACCGTCAGGCCTCGATGATCGTGCTCGACATCGACCATTTCAAGCTGGTGAACGACAGTTTCGGCCATCCGGCTGGTGACCGGGTGCTGAAGGCGGTGGTGAGCGGCTGCGCGGCCGCATTGCGTTCGAACGATTTCATCGGCCGGCTCGGGGGTGAAGAATTCGCGATCCTGCTGCCCGAAACCGGTGCGGACCAGGCCATGGTTCTTGCGCTGCGCCTCCGCTCGGCGATCGAGGGGCTCGACGGGGGCCTCAGCGGACCCCGGGTGACCGCCAGCTTCGGCATCGCCTCGCTCCGCTTTGGAACCGAGACCGTTGAAGGTTGGCTGGCAGCAGCCGATGCGGCGCTCTACGCTGCCAAGCAGAACGGCCGAAACCGGTGCATTTCGGCCGATAGCCTGGTGGACCAGGCCGCCTAGCGGTTCTTCACTACTTCCGCAGGCTCTCCAGCCGCTGGAGATAGCGCGCGATGGTATCGATCTCGATATTCACCTGCGCGCCTTGGGCGATCTCCCCCAGCGTCGTGACCTCGGCGGTGTGGGGGATGATGTTGACGGTGAAATCGACGCTGCCGTCAGCGCGGTCGGCCACATCGTTGACGGTCAGCGAGGCTCCGTCGAGCGTGATCGAGCCCTTGGGGGCGATGAAGGGGGCGAGTTCGGCCGGGGCGCGGATGGTGAGGCAGGTCGAATCGCCGATCGGTTGCCAATCGGCGAGGGTGCCCACCGCGTCGACGTGCCCGGCCACGATGTGGCCGCCCAACTCGTCGCCGACACGGAGCGCCTGTTCGAGATTGAGCCGGGCGCCCTCGCGCCAGCGGCCCGCGGCGGTGCGGCGCTCTGTCTCGGCCGAGATGTCGACTGCGAACCACGCTTCGCCCGCCTCCCCTCCACGTTCCACCACCGTCAGGCACACGCCCGAGCAGGCGATCGAAGCGCCGACGGCGATGCCGGCGGGATCGAGCGGACAGGCGATGGTGAGGTGCAGGTCGCCGCGCTGCTCGAGGCGGGTGACGGTGCCGATGGCGGAGACGATGCCGGTGAACATGTGGCCTTCTAGCGCGCCCGTTCAAAGATTTCGAGCGTGTCCGGCGCGAAGTTGCGGCGGTTGGTGAGGTGCCAGCGGGCGTGGGCCTCGCCCAGTGCCGCAAGGCCAAGATCGCCGAATGCGGGCAGGCCGCCGCCGAGCAGGATCGGCGCGCGATATAGCAGCAGCCGGTCGACGAGGTCAGCGGAGAGGAAGGCGGCGGCGGTGGCGGCACCGCCTTCGACCAGCAGGTGCTGCTCGGGCCGGTTGGCGATGGCGGAAGGGGCGGCGATTGATATCCAGCCTTCGGGCGCGTCCCCGCTGGTGAGAACCAGCCGGCGGGGGCTGCGGTGCTGGAGGCCGGGGAGGCGCACATCCAGCGCAGGGGCATCGGTGCGCAGCGTGCCGCCGCCGACGAGGATCGCATCGGCGCGGGCGCGCTCGCGGTGGGCGTGGTTGCGGGCGGCCTCGCCGGTGATCCAGCGGCTCTCGCCGCTCGCCAGCGCGATGCACCCGTCGAGCGAGGTGGCGAGCTTAAGCGTTACGTGGGGGCGGCTGGCGCGCTGCTGCATCAGGTGGCCCGCAAGGCTGGCGCTGGCGGCCGGGTGAGCGGCGTCGAGCGCCTCGATGCCGCTCTCGCGGAGGCGGGCGAGGCCCTGGCTGGCGGTCCGCGGATCGGGATCGACGATGCCGGCGACGACCCGCGCCAGGCCAGCGGCGGCAGCGAGATCGGCACAGGCGGGGCCGCGCTGCGAGCGGTGGGCGCAGGGTTCGAGCGTGACGTAGAGTGTGGCGCCGCGGGCCGCCGCTCCGGCCTGGGCGAGTGCGACTGCCTCGGCATGCGGGCGGCCGCCCGGCTGGGTCCAGCCTCGGCCGATAACGATGCCCTGCTGCACGATGATGGCGCCGACCGGGGGGTTGGGGTGGCTCAGCGGGCGGCCCCGCTCCGCGAGGCACGCGGCGGCGGTGAGCCAGCGCGCGTCCTCGGGGTTACTGGACAGGTTGCGGCGCCTGCCCTGCGCCCGCTTGGCCCACCCCAGTCTCTCCGCCGCCCGCCGCCTCCGCAGCACGCTCACGGGCAATCTCGGCCTCCATTGCGTCCACGTCGAGGCCCGTCGCCCGACCGAGTGCCCGATAGATGGCGCGGCGGCGTTCTTCACGCTCGGCACGCTGCGCGGCGAGCTCGTCCTGACGTTGCTGGTTGGCGATGTTCGACGCGACGATCTCAGCTTCGGTGCGGCCAGGCTCAAACGTGGTGATCCAGGTGATCTCCGGCGGCCGTGGCTCGATCCGCTGGTTCTTGGGGAGAAACACCATGAGGATGGCGAAAGTGGCCGCGGCCGAGACGCCCAGCACCTTCCAGCGGTGCGGCGCGGGCTGTCGCCATTCGCTGGCGAAATCCTTCACGGCAAGGCGGGGGGAGATGCGGCGCCAGAAGCTCACGAGACCAACATAGGGCGCGCGGCCGTCGGGCGCCAGTGCCGAGCCGGAAGGCTGCCGGCGTGTTCAGCCGAAAGCGGCGTAGAGGCCGCGCCCCTGCTCCTTCAGCCAGCGATCGGCGGCGGGTAGATCGCCCTCGAACAGCCGCGCGAGCAGCACGTGGAAGGCGGGGGAGTGGTCGAAGTGGATCAGATGCGCGACTTCATGAGCGACCACCGAGCGGCGGACCCAATCGGGCGCCTGGACCAGCCGCCAGTTGATCCGCACCGATGCGCTGGCAACCGCGTTGCGCGAGCAGCTGCCCCAGCGCCGCTGGGCGCGCGAGAGGCGCAGGGCAGGAACGGCGACGCCGGCCAGGCTGCAATAATGCGCAAGGTCTTCGCCGCCGAGGCGCAGCGCCTCGCACTCCAGCCAGCGGCGCAGGCGCGCGGGCACCGCTTCCTCTGGTCCGCCGAGGACAAGGGCACCCTCGGCGAGCACCGGGGCGCGGCGGTGAAGCGGGTTCCACTCGATCCGCAGAGCGGCGCCGCGATGGAGCAGCGTGCCCCCGGGCACCGCGGGGGCAGGGCGGGGGATAGCCGAGAGCTGACGTTCGAGCCAGTCGCGCCGGCTTTCGGCGAACACCAGCGCGTCCAGCGTGCGACCCCAGCGCGGGAGAGTGATGCGCACCTCGCTGCCATCGGGCGCGAGGCGCATGGTGAGGCGCTGTGCCCGGGCGTGGCGGCGGATGGTGAGCGGCAGTTCGCGCCCGCCGATCGCCACCGTCGGATCGGTGGAACCGCGGCGCAGCCAGTCGATCATCCATGCTCCCAATCGACCAGGTGGTGCTCGAGCGGGCCGGCGAGGTCTTCGCTGATGACCCGGCCCTTCACGCTGGCGCCGGCGCGGTCCATCGCCTCGCCGTTGCCGGTGAGCAGCCGGTGCCACTGGGGCAGCGGGCGATCCTCGGCGCGCCGGCGATAGGCGCAATGTTCGGGCAGCCAAGGAACCTTCGCGACGATTTCCGGCGTGAGGCGCAGGCAATCGGGCACAAAGGCCTTGCGGTGGCGATAGTTACGGCAGCGCGCGGTGCCGGTGTCGAGCAGGCGGCAGGCGACGTTGGTCTCGTGGATCGCGCCGGTGTCTTCGTCTTCCAGCTTGTGCAGGCAGCAGCGGCCGCAGCCATCGCACAGCGCTTCCCACTCGGCGCGGTCGAGCGCGGCGAGCGGCAGCTCCCAGAAGCGCTCTCTCAGCTCACCCACCGGCCCAGCTCCTTGGCGACCGCATCGGCGCTTTGATCGATCGGGAGGAACGCGATCGGCTCGCCCTTGCGGCCCATGAGAAAGGCGTAGTTGCTGTGACCCATCAGATAACCGCCAGCGCCGCCATCCTCGGCCTTGCTGTAATAGACGGCAAAGGCCTCAGCGGCGGCGGCAATCTGCTCGGGCGTGCCGGTGAGGCCGATGAGATCGTCGGAGAAGGCCTCCGTGAACTGGCCCACCACCTGCGGGGTGTCGCGCTCGGGGTCGATGGTGATGAACAGCGGCTGGACCTGTCCGGCGAGCTGCGGGTTGGCCTCGCTGAAGGCGTTGTAGCCCTGCATCATCTTCTGGACATCGGTGGGGCAGACATCGGGGCAATAGGCGTAACCGAAATAGACCATCCGGTACCGCCCCTCGAAATCGCTCCAGCGCACCGTTTCGCCCCGGCTGTTCACCAGTTCGAACGGGCCGCCGATGGTCGTGCCGGCCAGCGGGGCCTCTGCGGAGCCACCAGCTTCGCCGCCACCACAGGCGGCGAGCAGGGCAAGCGCCAGGGCGGCGGCGAGCGGGCGGGCGGGGAACATGGCGCTGCGGTTCATGCTCTGCTAACGCCCTGTCGACAAGGACGAGTCAAGCGGCGAGGCGGGCTTGGCCCGCTTGTTCGCGGCAATCGAGGAGACAGGCAGTGGCAGGCCGCACGGGTGGAACGTGGATGTTGGGCTTGGCCGCCGGGCTGCTGGCGCTGGGCGCCCCGGCCGCTGCGCAGCAATTTTCGGACGGGTACAAGTTCCTCAAGGCTGTCGAGGAAAAAGATGGCGGGTTGGTGACCCAGATGCTCGACAAGCCCGGCTCCACCGTCATCAATGCGCGCGATATCACCAATGGGCGCACGGCGCTGCTGATCGCGGTGGAGCGGCGGGATACCACCTGGATCAACTTTCTTACGCGGCGCGGCGCCAATCCGAATTTGGCCGACAGCCGCGGCACCACGCCGCTGATGCGCGCGACTCAGCTCGGCTATCGTGAGGGGATCGCAGCGCTGGTCGGCGCGGGCGCGCGGGTGGACGAGGCGAACTCGGCCGGCGAAACGCCGCTGATCAGCGCGGTGCACCGCCGTGACCTGGCGATGATGCGCGTGCTGCTGGAGGCCGGCGCCGATCCGGAACGGCGCGACAATTCCGGCCGCTCGGCGCGCGATTACGCGGCCCTGGAAGGGCGGCAGAGCGCTCAGCTGGCAGAGCTCGAGCGCCATGCTGTCAATGCGGGCGAGCGCCGCGCGGAGGCCGGCGAGGCCTACGGGCCCAGCCTGTGACCGAGGCATCGCAATTCAGGGCAGAGGCCGAGGATCGCACGCTGGACGAGCTGCGGCTCGCGCTGGCCCCGGTCATTGCCGCCGAGGCCGCGTTCGATGGGTGGAGCGACGCGGCGCTGGTCCAGGCCGCTGCGCTGGAGGGGGTTGATCCCGCGGTGGCTCGAATGGCGTTCCCCGGCGGGGCGATGGACATGATCACCGCCTGGATCGATTCGATCGATGCGAAGATGGAGGCAGAATTTGCCGGTGGCGCACTCAATTCGCTGAAGATCCGCGAAAAGGTTCGCACGCTTGTGCTGTTCCGGCTCGACACGGTGGCGCGGCAGAAGGAGGCGCTGCGGCGCGCGATGGCGATCATGGTGCTGCCGCCGAATGTACCGGGCAGCTTGCGGACGGCCTGGCGCAGCGCGGATGCCATGTGGCGCCTGGCCGGCGACCTTTCGACCGATTACAACCATTACACCAAGCGCGCGCTGCTGGCCGGGATCTACTCGGCGACGCTGGCGGTGTTCATGGAGGACGATAGCGAAGGGCAGGCAGACACCCGCGCCTTCCTTGACCGGCGGATCGATGACGTGATGCGGTTCGAAAAGACCAAGGCGCGGCTGCTGCAGCAGCGCGAGGGGTTCGATGTGGTGCGGTTGCTCGGCCGGCTGCGCTATCCGCAAGGATCCGGAAGCTAGGCACCCGTTGCGCCGGCAATGACCGGTCCGCGCCGCTGGGTGCCTGCTCCTTGTGACCTAAGTGGGCTTGGAATGTCGCCGCGCTTCGATCAGGCGAACAGCAACAGGATGGGTGCCCAGCTGGCCGCACCGAGGCCGAGCATCGTCAGCACGCGAATCGGCAGCGGCCATTTCCTTGATTGATCCCCCCGGGCATCCCCCACTCCGCCCTCGAGCGACAGCGAAGCAGGCAGTTCGGTTGCGTGACCCGACATTTTTTGTTCTCCTCTCTCCGCAGTTGTTGTCTGATATGGTTAACAAAAAGGCAATATGGCAAATCGGCTACATCCGCTGAATCGAAGGATTTTTCTGCCGGGGTGGCCGCGCGCGCGATTTGTGGAGCATTCGATCAGGACAGCGCTGCAGCGCCGTTCCAACGGCCATGAAGGGGTGGACAGTGATGGCAGCGCTGTTGCCCCGCCACCCCGCGCGGGCGTAGATCGGCGGCGCAATGGCAGAGCGGCCGGCCCGATGCGCTGGCTCGCCCCGAATCGAGAGGATGGATAATGGCGGGCAGCCTCAACAAGGTCATGCTGATCGGCAATCTGGGGCAGGACCCCGAGATCCGCAGCTTTCAGAACGGCGGCAAGGTGGCCAATCTGCGAATCGCCACCACCGAGAGCTGGAAGGACCGCAACAGCGGCGATCGCCAGGAGCGCACCGAGTGGCATACGGTGGCGATCTTCTCCGAGGGGCTGGTCGGCGTGGTGGAGCGCTATTTGCGCAAGGGTTCGAAGGTCTATGTTGAAGGGCAGCTGCAGACCCGCAAGTGGCAGGACCAGAGCGGCAATGACCGCTATTCGACCGAAATCGTCATCCGGGGCTTGGGCGGCACGCTGACCATGCTCGACGGCGCGTCTGGCGGTGGCGGCGGTGGGGGCCAGCGGGGCGGTGGCGGCGGCGGTGGTTCGTCCTCCGACAGCGGCGGTGATTGGCAGGGGGGCGGCGCTTCTCGTGGCGGCGGCAGTGGCGGTACCGGTGGCAGCGCTGGCGGGAATTTTGCCGACGAACTGGACGACGACATTCCCTTTTGAGCCGCCATGTGAGCCAGCGAATGCAGGCTGGGTTCTGAGTTGGGAGCGCCCGCACGCGACACTGGCAAGGTGTCAGGTGGACGATTTGCTTGGCGGTTGGAGCGGGGTTGCAGCGGTGTGTTTGCTGCGCGCAAACGGGTTGCAATGGCACTCAGCGGGCTTGGAACGGCCTTGCAAGGCGAGCCGGACGCCTTATTCCTTGTTGTGGATCGGGTTGGCCAAGGCTGACAGGGCGGCGAAGGGGCCGCTGGCGGCGTTGGCCAGTGCGGCCTCTTTGCGGGCGCGCTCGGCTTCCGGGCCGCAGGCGTAGGGATCGATCGCCAGCGCCAGACTCTGGGCCACCGCCTCGCCGACATCGAAGCTATGGCCGGTGTAGGGGATTTCGTCGAGCTCGCCTTCCTGCAGTTCCAGTTCCTCCTGCTCGACGGGGGCTTCGGGGACGAAGCGGACGGTGAGCGGCTCGTCGATGGTGACCGGCAGATCCTCGCCGGAGACGGCGCAGCTCTGGGTGATGCGGGCGGTAAGGCGGCCCTCGATTGCGATTACATCGCCTTCGGACGTGAGCTGCAGGCGCGCCGCAAGCTGCTCGATCGCGACCAGATCGAAGCGGGCGGCCAGTGCATAGCGCTCGGTGGCGTTGGCCTCGATCATCATCGGGTGCGGGCCGATCCGCCGGCGATCGACTAATCGTGAGAGTTCGGGGGTGCTCATTCGGCCGGCTTCAATCGGGGAGCTGGCCGGCGAGGATGGTTTCGGAGGTAAGCGCTTCCAGCGCACGATCGTAGGCGCGCAGCAGGCCGGCAAGCGCCGCGGCGTCGCGCCCTTCTGCCAGGGTGGTGTTGCGGTCTGCCGCCGCGACCAGCGCCTGGTCGTGTTCCGGGGCGGGATGCGGGTCTGCTTCCTCATTGGTTGCCGGCGCCAAAGCAGTGCGGAAGGCGCCGAGGCGACCGCCGAGGACCGAGAGCAACTTGCCGATCTGCTTGCCGACCATCAGATCGCCCACGCCGGTCTCGCGCAACTGGCGGTCCATATCTTCCACGAACAGTTCGGTCAGCAGCACGCCGGGCTCTGGCGGCGCGTCAGCGCGCTCCAGCCGAAGGAGCACCAGGGCCAGGATGGTGGCAATCATGTCGAACCGTCCGGCCACGTTATCGGCGACGCCGCCCTCGCGGTACCAGCGCTCCGCCCGGCTGGCGCCGACGATGCGGTGCCACAACGGGCGCAGGCCCTCGCGCGGATCGCGGTTGGAGCGCAGCAGGCGGTCGAAGACGGACATGGTTTTGGACTGGCCCTTATTCACCGGTGGTTCAATGCGGTGGCACCAAGCGGCATTGCGCCGATGGGGGCCTCCCCGTAAGGCCCCGGATATAAGTGCGCGCGTCGCCCAGGCAATCGGCCCGGTCGACGAGCGGTGCAGCGAACAGCGAAATGAAGGCCCGAATGATGGTGGTGAGCGTGAGGATGGCTGCGGTGCTGGCGGCAGCGACGCTGGCGGCGGGCTGCAGTTCGATCGTCAACCATCGCGGCTATATTTCCGACCCGGTGCTGGTGCAATCGATCCAGCCGGGGGTTGACAACCGGCTTTCCGTGGAGCGGACGCTGGGCCGGCCGACCTTCACCAGCCAGTTCGGCGAGCCCACCTGGTATTACGTCAGCAGCAACACCGCGCAGGCGCCGTTCAGCGAGCCGAAGATCACCTCGCATTCCGTGCTGGCGGTGCGCTTCGACGAGGCCGGGCAGGTGATTGCGGCCGACCGCAGCGGGATGGAGCAGGTGGCGCAGATCAACCCCGTGGGCGCGACAACGCCGACGCTGGGGCGCGACCGCGGCTTCTTCGAGGACCTGTTCGGCAATATCGGCCAAGTCGGGGCGGGCGGCGGTGCCGGGCCTGGCGGAACGGGCGGCCCGGGCCGCTGAGGCGGGAGGCCGGCTGACGGGTGTGGCTGACGGGGCTTGCTTGAAGCGCCGGCGGCACCCCACCATATCGCTGGCATGGACGAGAGCAGGGCCGGCCACGGGCTTATCCAGTGGCATGGAACCACCATCATCGGCGTGAAGCGGGGCGGCAAGACCGTGATCGCGGGCGATGGACAGGTTTCGATGGGCAACACGGTGATGAAGCCCAATGCCCGCAAGGTACGCCGGATCGGCGCCAGCGAAGAGGGCGGGAAGGGCAAGGTGGTGGCCGGCTTTGCCGGAGCGACCGCCGATGCCTTTACCCTGTTCGAGCGGCTGGAGCGCAAGCTGGAGCAATATCGCGGGCAGCTGATGCGAGCCGCGGTGGAGCTGGCCAAGGACTGGCGCACCGACAAATATCTTCGCAACCTCGAGGCATTGATGATCGTGGCCGACAAGGACACGCTGCTGGTGCTGACCGGCAATGGCGACGTGCTGGAGCCCGAGGCGCGGAACGAAACGGTGATCGCCGCGATCGGTTCAGGCGGGAACTTTGCGCTGGCAGCAGCCAAGGCGCTGGCGGATTACGAGCAGGATGCCGAGGTGATTGCCCGCCGTGCAATGCAGGTGGCGGCCGAGGTGTGCGTGTTCACCAATGACCGGGTGACGCTCGAAACCGTTTAGCTTTCAGCCGCTTCGACTTTCTCTGACCTGACGGAATTCCATGGACTATCTGACCCCCAAGGCGATCGTCGCCGCGCTCGACGAGCATATCATCGGCCAGGCCGACGCCAAGCGCGCCGTGGCCGTCGCGCTGCGCAACCGCTGGCGCCGCCAGCGGCTTGCGCCCGAGCTGCGCGAAGAGGTGACGCCCAAGAACATCCTGATGATCGGCCCCACGGGCTGCGGCAAGACCGAGATCAGCCGGCGGTTGGCCAAGCTGGCCGAAGCGCCGTTCGTGAAGGTAGAGGCGACCAAGTTCACCGAGGTTGGCTATGTCGGCCGTGACGTGGAGCAGATCGCCCGCGACCTGGCCGAGGATGCGATCCGGCTGGAGAAGGACCGCCGCCGCGAGGCGGTGCGTGAGGCGGCCAACACGGCCGCGATGGAGCGGCTGTTAAATGCGCTGGTGGGCGAGGGTGCCTCCGAGGCCACGCGCGAGAGCTTTCGCCGGCGGATCGTCGACAATTCCATGAACGAGGTGGAGGTGGAAATCGAGGTGGAGGATGCTCCCTCCGCGCCGATGGAGATCCCCGGCATGGGGGGCAATGTGGGGATGATCAATCTCTCCGACATCATGGGCAAGGCGCTGGGCAAATCGTCCACCAAGCGGCGCAAGCTCAAGGTGCCCGAAGCGTGGGACCGGCTGGTGGACGAAGAGGCCGAGAAGCGCATGGACCAGGACGATGTGGCCCGGGTGGCGCTGGCTAATGCCGAGACCAACGGCATCGTGTTTCTCGACGAGATCGACAAGATCGCGGTGAGCGACGTGCGGGGCGGCAGCGTGAGCCGCGAGGGCGTGCAGCGCGACCTGCTGCCGCTGATCGAGGGCACGACCGTGGCGACCAAGTACGGGCCGATGAAGACCGACCACGTGCTGTTCATCGCCAGCGGGGCGTTCCACGTGGCAAAGCCTTCCGACATGCTGCCCGAATTGCAAGGGCGGCTGCCGATCCGGGTGGAGCTGAAGGCGCTGACCGAAGAGGATTTCGTCGCCATTCTGAGCGATACCAGGGCCAATCTGGTTGACCAGTACATTGCGCTGATCGCCACCGAAGGGGTGACGCTGGAGATCACCGCCGATGCGGTGCGCGAGGTGGCGCGGATTGCCGCGCAGGTGAACGAGAGCGTGGAGAATATCGGCGCTCGCCGGTTGCAGACGGTGATGGAAAAGCTGCTCGAAGAGTTGAGCTTCGATGCCGAGGAGCGCACCGGGCAGACCGTGACGGTGGATGCGGATTATGTGCGCGACAAGCTGGCCGGGCTGGCGAACGATGCCGATCTGAGCAAGTACATCCTATAGCCATGGCAAGCATCCGGCGGCTGGGGCCCACGGATGGGGGAGACCTGCGGCGGCTCAACCGCCTGTTCGCGCATGTGTTCGAGGAAGACAGCCTGCTGGATGGGGGGCCGGGTGCCGCGGCCGATCGCGACTGGCTGGGTGATGTGCGCAATGTTGCGCTGGTGGCGGATGAGGGGGCGCGGATCGTCGGCGGGCTGGTCGCCTACCGGCTGGACAAGAATGAGGGGCGGCGCGAGTTCTATCTCTACGATCTCGCGGTGGCGGCGGATGCCCGGCGGCAGGGCGTGGCGACTGCGCTGATCGAGGCGCTGCGGGAGGTGGCGCGCAAGGCGGGCGCCTGGGTGATCTATGTGCAGGCCGACCTTGGCGATGAGCCGGCGATCACGCTGTACGAGCGACTGAGCGCGCGCGAGCAGGTGCTGCACTTCGATATTGCCCCGCGCGGATAGGCGCGGCGCGCTCGGAGGCTATTCGGCCGCTTCGTCCAGCGGGTCTTCGGCCAGCTGGCGCTGCCACATATCGGCATAGAGGCCATCGTGCCGCAGCAGGGCGGCGTGGCTGCCCTGCTCCACCAGCTGACCATCGTGCAGCACGTTGATGCAATCGGCATCGGCGATGGTCGAGAGGCGGTGGGCGATGGCGATGGTGGTGCGGTGTTCCGACACGCGGCGCAGGGTGGCGAGGATCTCCTGCTCGGTGCGGGTATCGAGCGCGCTGGTCGCCTCGTCCAGTAGCAGGATCGGCGGGTCTTTCAGCAGCGTACGGGCGATGGCGACGCGCTGCTTCTCGCCGCCCGAGAGCTTCAGGCCACGCTCGCCGACCTCGGTTTCGAGGCCCTTGGGTAGGGCTGCGATGAACGGGCCGATGGCGGCGCCGCTGGCGGCCAGTGCGATCGCCTCTTGGGTTGCGCCGTCGCGGCCATAGGCGATGTTGTAGCCCAGCGTATCGTTGAACAGCACGCTATCCTGCGGGACGATGCCGATCTGCGCGCGCAGCGAGGCCTGGGTGATCTGGGCGATATCCTGCCCGTCGATCAGGATGCGGCCGGACCACGGATCGTAGAAGCGGAACAGCAGGCGGCCGATGGTCGACTTGCCCGCGCCCGAGGGGCCGACGATGGCGACATGGCTGCCGGCGGGCACCTCGAAGCTGAGGCCGTGGAGGATCTCGCGATCGTGATCGTAGCCGAACACCACATTGTCGAAGGTGACGGCGGGGCGGCGGATCACCAGCGCGGGGGCTCCGGGTGCATCGCGCACCTCGATCTCTGTATCGATCAGCCGGAACATCTGCGCCATGTCGATCAGGCCCTGGCGGATGGTGCGATAGACCCAACCGAGCATATCGAGCGGGCGGAAGAGCTGCATCAGATAGGTGTTGATTAGCACCAGATCGCCGACCGAGAGCCGCCCCTGGCTCCAGCCCCAGACCGTGAAGGCCATGGCAAAGGCCATCATCAGGTTCGTGACGACCGCCTGCGCGATGTTGAGCAGGCCCAGCGAGTTCTCGCTCTTGATCGCGGCCTCGGCATATTGCTTGGCGGCCGAGCCGTAGCGCTCGCGCTCGCGCGATTCGGCGCTGAAATATTTCACCGTCTCGTAGTTCAGCAGCGAATCGACCGCGCGGGCGAGGGCCAGGCCATCGAGATCGTTCATCTGGGCGCGCAGCTTGGTGCGCCATTCGGTGATGACGCGCGTGAGCCAGATGTAGGTGACGACGGTGATGGCGGTGGCGAGGACGATCTCCCAGCCGAACTTCACCCAGAAGATCACGCCGACCACGATCAGTTCGATGAAGGTGGGGGCAATGTTGAACAGCAGGAAGTAGATCATCGAATTGATGCTCTTGGTCCCGCGTTCGACGATCTTGGTCACCTCGCCGGTGCGGCGTGACAGGTGGAAGCGCAGCGAGAGGCGGTGGAGGCGGGCGAAGACGTCTTCGGTGAGGTGGCGCACCGCATCCTGCCCGACTCGCTCGAAGATGATGTTGCGAACGTTGTCGAACGCGAGGCTGGCGAGGCGGCCGGCCGCGAAGGCGATCACCAGCGCCAGCGCGACCCACACCGCTGGATCGCCGCTCTCGCCCGACATCTCGTCCACCGCGCCGGCATAGGCGAAGGGCAGCGTGAGGGTGACAGCCTTGGCGAGCAGCACGAACAGGGTGGCGCCAACGATTCGCCAGCGCAGATCGGGGCGCTCGCGGGGCCACAAATAGGGCAGGAAGCGGCGAATCGTGCGCCAGTCTGCCGGATCGGATCGCGGCTGGGGATCGGCGCCGGGGAGCGGCAGGGCAGGTGGGGGGCTCATCGGGCGCCGATGTGGGGCTGGCAGGGTGTCTGCGCAACGCGGAACGCTGGAAGGCCCGACCCGACCGGCGTTCAGGGCGTGCGGAAGGCGAGGCCTGCGTCGAACTCGCGGATCGTGGAGGGTACGTCGAAATAGATCCGGCGCCGGTCGAAATCGATTGCGACCCTGCGGAACAGGCGCAGTTCGCGCATGCCGAGGATCATCGCAGGGCGTTCCGAGAGGCCAAGGGCGTCGAAGGCGGGCGAGGGGGTGAACAGCACCGGAAGTTTGGCGAGCGACAGGCGCTCGATCCGCAGTTCATCGACCATCTGCAGCTGGCCCTGCGTGCTGTTGCCGTTGATATCGGCAAGTTGGGCGGTGCCTTCGACCTTGCTGCGCAGGCGACGGGCGAGCGCGGGGTTGCCGATGCTGGCGCTGGCGCCGGTGTCGATCACCACGGCGGTGCGGACGCCGTCGACCAGCGCGTCGGCGATGATCAGGCGGCCGAGGCGCGAGCGGGCGCGCACGACGATCTCGTAGTCCGAAGCGCGGGGCGCTTTGGCGGCCGAAACGACCTCCATCCGCCGTGCGGCGAAGTCGAGCAGCACGCGCCGGCCTTGTAGGACATCGAGCCCGAGCACGCCGTCGGCGCCGATATGTCGCCGCTCGACCAGTGGGACGGTTGCGATGTGCGCCTGCTGCTGGCCCAGGCCAACGTCATCGAGCGCCACCGTCTGGGTGATGGCAATGCTGGCAATGCCGATGAGCGTTGCTGAACGCCGCTCGACCAGACCCAGGGTATCGGCCAACTCGCGCGAGAGGACGGTGGCCTGGGCACCGGTATCGACCAGGAAACGGTAGGGGCCACTCTCGCCGATCGTGACCGGGACGGTGAGCCGCTCGTAGCGCTCCAGATCGAGTGCGATCACCTCGGTTTCGGTGGGCACCGCGCTGCTTGCGGGTGGGGCCACCGGGGGGGTGGCGCTGGCGGCAAGCGCCAGCGCTGTGGCGAGCTGAAGACAGCCCATGCATCCTCTTTTCCGGGCCGGGCGTGACCCCCGGCTTGGGGCCATTGTATCACTCGACGGGTGGTGACGCTATCATATGCCAAGTGCTTGAAAAGCTGAGGGGCAGGGCCATCTCTGAGCGGCAGGGCCTGGCTTGGACGGGCGCTTCTCCGGCACCGCAACAAAATTGCAAAAAAGGCGTTGACGGTTCGGAAAGCCACTCATATATGGCCCTCACCGACGCGGCGCTGACGGTTCAGCCGGCTCCATCGCTTCGGTCGCCAACTCAGTCGGATGACCGGTCCCCCGGTGTAAATCGGGGAGCCGCTAGTTGTCCGCCTCGTTTTGTTGATTGCTCTTTGACATTGTTGATTTTGATGAAGGGACATGTGGGCGACGGCGCCCGGTCCGGGGGTTTTAAGGCTCCGGATACCGGTTAACTAAGCCGATCGCCACATCCTTCCAGGCTCCACAGCCTGGATGTGATGATGCATGTTCATTCGTATCCATTACGTTTGATAGTGCAGGTATCGGCTCCTTGAAGCTCATGCCTCGCTGGTCAGCGATCGCAAGATCGTGCCGGCAAGGTGTGTGACACAAACTTGAGAGTTTGATCCTGGCTCAGAACGAACGCTGGCGGCATGCCTAACACATGCAAGT